>Ga0098059_1000157_pt1 | contig 54531 bp, 53 predicted proteins | sample 20_taG_FD_92580 | JGI IMG/M metagenome (GOLD analysis project Ga0098059, IMG submission 92580) | Marine viral communities from the Subarctic Pacific Ocean - 20_ETSP_OMZ_AT15318 metaG | ecosystem: Environmental > Aquatic > Marine > Oceanic | place: Subarctic Pacific Ocean | collected 2015-01-19
AAAGAAATAGACCAATACAGATTAAATCGCATAGATGAATTGATAAAAAAGAACAAACATCTAGAAGACACCATCCTCACGTATTCTACAAGAGATAAAATATACATCGACAAATCACGCTTCATGGAGTTGATAGACGAGTTAGCTACGCAGATAACTGAGATGAGTTTTCAATTTACTACTTACCGAGATATTGGAGGGGTTGGTAAAGAAAACTGCATGACGTTCTCTGACCAAGCCAACGATTACTACAATGAGAAGTACGATGAGTACGAAGAACTATTTAATAACATAGCAAATATATATAGCGATGACAAACAATAAACTAATAGCAGAATTTATGGGGCTATCAATCAAAGAGGGAGTGTCTTACTATACTGACGCAGATGATATGTTCCCTATGGGTATAGAGGTTGAAGAACCCTACCTACCTTACCATACATCATGGGATTGGTTGATGCCTGTAGTAAATAAGATTGAGATGGAGTGTGAAGGCGTACCGCCTCAACTATTAGACTGTAGTTTATACAGTGAGATAGACGAAGTGTACCAAGCGGTAATAGAATTTATTAAAGACCAAGTATGCCATGTTGATTTGGAAGATTGGCAAAAGAACAATCAGTAAAATGAAGGACACAAATATATTTATCGTTATAAACGATAGGACTTTAAATACAATGAAGGGGTTTGGAGGCAGAACTGCTAAGTTCAAAACTAAGGAACAAGCAGACGACAAAGCCGCCACCAAATTAGAGTTATGGACTGTGGTGCCCATTAAATTCAGTCATCCTTTTGTTAAGCATACAGCACCCTTAACTCACTTATAAAAAAGACATGGAAGATGAAACCCCTATGTGTGCAAACTGTGGAGAGAGAGAAGTCGAGGTTGAAGGTCAGCCTTGCTCTAAAGAATGTCGTGATGAGTACATCGCGGATTGGTTAACTGAAAAATAATCAATCAATAAATTAGGAATTGTACAATATATGCACTATATTTGTACAATAAATAAACAATCAATGAGGGTTCAAACCCTCGCTAAACAAACAACACAATGTGTGTAATTATTATCAAACAAAAGTCTAACATAATCTCAGAAGAGACGTTAGAAAATTCGGCACGAATTAATCCTCATGGACTTGGGATTACTTTCCTCGATACATTCGAGACCACCTATCATAAGTCATCAGAGTACAAGTCATTATTAACCGAGCGACCATTTATTGCTCATTTTAGATATGCTACAGTCGGGAAGGTTGGGTTATCTAACACACACCCGTTTGTATGTGGTGAGTTAAAGCATGAGTTACTTATGCAGAACGGAACGATTAAGGGGTTGGGCACTAAGGAGAAATGCGACAGTAAAGTGTTAGCAGAAAATCTAGGTGATATACCTCGCGAACAATGGAAGGCAGAGTTAAGTAAGTACGATTCAAGATTCGTCTCTATCAACACGAAAGACAAATCGTTTCAGATTTATAACAGAGATAAATACACCAAGCGCGATGGTGTGTGGTACTCTAAGTCAAATGTATTGCAAGAGAATGTAGTAGCTGTTTACGGAACGCTAAAGAAAGGGTATAACAACTATCACAACTATTTAAGTTCCTCACGATTTTTAGGCAGTGGAGAGACACAGACTAAATACCCTTTAATCATCAGTGGCTTACCCTATCTTCTATCTTCTGAGGGAGTAGGACACAATGTAGAGGTTGATGTGTTTAAGGTCAATGACACCACCTTTGCCGACCTTGATGCGTTGGAAGGTCATCCTACATGGTATCAGAGACGAGAGGTGCCTATTAAGATGGACGATGGTAGAGTGATAACGTGTTGGATATACTTCAACGACACCCAACCCTTAGACAGTAAGAACTATCACAAGACGTATGCCCCTAAACCCATTGTTCAACCATTCGCCTTTACGCCGTATAAAGCGCAGCGTAATCAATCATCTCGATGGGATGACCTATATGCTGAGGAGATAGCATTAGCAGAACTCAACGATTCACCCTATTGTATTGAGTGTTACAACGACTTAATTAAAGATGAGTTGTCAGGTGATAGTTTTCAATGTATAGCGTGTGGGAGCGAGTACACAACAGAAGAAGTTTCAAGTAATCATTTTAATATATAATAACTATGTCATATAAAAGACACAACCATTTTGAATGGACACCTGAGCGTGTTCAAGAGTTTACATCAATTTATGCGGGTAATTTTCTAGGGAAAGACAAACGCTTTAAACGTAAAGACTTTATAGGCTTACGCTATGATGCTAAGGTAAAGAAGTATAAGAGGTTAGTAACTAAACTAGAGGGAAAAGACGAACGCCCTAAACACTGCGTCTGTACTCCGCGCCCTTCGTTTTGGTCTCGACTTAAAGGAAAGGTACTGTGATTAAAATAGAGTTTCTATTTCAAGATGGCAATAGAGTGCATGTAGCAAACTTCTTAGATGAAGATATCTACATTCTTTCTATTGACCTTCTTGAGGCAGAAGCAAAAAAAGTTAACGCTACTCTTATAGAGACTGTCGAGGGTTTAAAACCTCGTCTTAAGTGGGAGGGGGTAGATAAAATTATTCATCAAGGTTATTGGTATGCTAAGTACACTGACCTTCAACATTAAAACAATGGCAACACTATTAAAAGCCGATGGTACAGAAGTCTCTAACGTAGAAATAAAAACCCTAGCACAGCAACAAATGTTAGTAGGAGGGTACATAGAGTATGTGCCTATTCCCTCTTCTCCTCAACGTATGCTTATCGTTCATGAGGAAGGTCTCCTTACAGACAATCCTGAACTCAATGAGACAGCGAGTCTATTAGCAGAGAAATCTATTGTTGGGGACGTTGTTATTGTTACTCGCGACGAACTTTCTTAATTCTAAATCAACATGAAATCTTTTTTTTTAAAAGCGTCTAGGTATGCAAAGCGCATACAAGATAGTCGCGACAGAATCCAAACCTTACAGCAAATGGCAGATAAAACTGAGTGGAACATCAAAGACTTTACTCAGTTCGGACAACTTATGCCCCGCAAAGACTTTACAGCAGAACACGATACCTCTATCTACAATATAGATGATGATTGTGTAGATGTGATGATGTATCCTCAGATGTATTACATACAACTGTTAAAGAACGGAATGTGGTTGTACCAAAACATCTTTGATAAGATAACCTATGACGATAGAAAGTTAGAAAAGGTAGAGGAGTATGTTTATAATCAAATAACTGATATTGAAAGACGAACTGATTTTAAAGGTTACCGATAAAATTTGCACAAAATTTGTACAATAATTAAACATGTTGTATATTTACAATCCAATTAAATTAAATGTAATGTCAAAAATTAAAACACTTCTTGAGGGAACTCAAGACGATGACAAATACTTGGACGATGAGTACCAAGCAAAGTCTCCGCGAGGGTTCAAACCCTCCCCACACGATATAGTACTAACTGATTTTTTCGAATACCTATTTAACGGAAAGAGAAAACCTAAAAAAAGAAATAATGAAAGAGGAAATCTTTGAGTATTATTGCCGTAGTGTATGCCATAGATATAACCTCTCATACACAGACCTTTTTGTTAAGAGTAAGATACGAAATGTGGTTGATGCAAGATATCTTTTATACTATCTATGCCATCAAAGACCTATGCGTATCCGTGATATTCAGCAGTTTATGGCAGAAAGAGGCTATACCATTGAGCATACCACTATCATGTATGGTCTTAAGCGTGTTAGCGCCCTTGTAAAGAATGACAAAGACTATAAAGTATTAATAAAAGAATTGAAAAACCATGTCATTCAGCCTGAGGGAGGTCTTTGAACAAGCAAAAGAAGATAGACTATCAGTAAATGTTAATGCCTCTCCTTTTGAGGGAAGGTTATTATATGGAATAAAGATTATGAGTTGTTATCGCATAAAAGACAATGCCAATGAAATAACTATTTTGAATACCCAAAGGGGGGGTGCCTTTTACGAAGAGATTAGTCCAAGAGACTATGATTTATTCAAGTCGTGTGGATGGATAATAGGTGTGTACATCTTATCTATGTCTAACTGTATCAGTAAGATATCAAGACTTGAAGAAACTTTAAAATTAGAAGAGACAAGAGAACCCCAAAGACCTAAATACAGTGAAGGTGTAGAAAGGCAAATAGAAAAAACAAAAAAACTACATCTTCTTATTACTAAAAAATACAATCAATTAAAAACAATCAGTCATGAAACAAGTCAAATCGGTTTATAAGACGTTATCCGAAATCAACGTCTCACCATTCATAGAACTTCGCGGAGGTCTAAAGTATGTATCATGGGCAAATGCTTGGGCGTTACTACGTCAGCACTACCCAAATGCCAATCGCACAGTATATGAAAATGAAGTTACGGGGTTAAACTATTTTAGTGATGGAAGCACGTGCTATGTAAAGGTGGGAGTAACAGTAGAGGGAAATGAAATCATAGATATGCTACCCGTTATCGACTTTCGATATAAGTCTATTGCCTTAGATAAAGTTACATCTATGGATGTTAACAAGGCTATCCAACGTAGTACAGTTAAATGTATAGCTATGCACGGACTAGGAATAAGTGTTTACACGGGTGAAGATATACCTGAACCAACCCCTGAACCTGTTAAGTTAAAGACAATGTCTCCTAAGTCTAAATCGTGGGATGCAGTAGAGAAGTATATTATCTCGTCTCGTCATGAGAAGTTTGACACACTTGTTGACCGCATCTCAGCTAAGTATAAGTTCACTAACGCCTCACTTGTTACACTTAAGTCCGTTTACGATGAGGCTAATGAAGAGAAGAACGTATGAGTGATATAGAAAAACTCAGAGACGACAAGGAATATTACATGGGTGTAGGTAAAAATTACCTCTCAAATTCGGACATAGGTAAATTGCTAGGGAACCCGAAGGAATTTAAGGTACCTCAGGAGGACAATATTAACTTCGCTAAGGGTAGATACTTCCATCAGTTGATACTTGAGCCTGAGAAGGCTAAAAACGTGCGCCACGTGGATGCATCTACTAGGTCAACAAAGCTATATAAAAATTTCTTAGAAGAAACGGAACTTTCGTTCTGTATGTTGACAAAAGAAAAGGAAGCAATAGAAGAGAATGTAAAGACTATGTTAAGCAACTTTGAGTTCTATGAAAGTATCCGTGCCGCAGGAAATATATATGAAGAGCCTTCCATTGGTAAAATCAAAGGGGTTATGTGGAAAGGAAAGGCAGATATCATTACTGCTGACTGTATCATAGACCTCAAGACAACAAGTAACATCGCTGACTTCAAGTGGTCTGCTCGTAAATATAATTACGATAGTCAATGTTATATATACCAAAAGCTATTTGGGAAACCCCTTGTGTTCTATGCCATAGACAAAGGTTCCAATATGCTAGGTATGTTCACACCTTCGGAAGAGTTTATTGCTAGAGGAGAAGAGAAAGTGGAAAGAGCTGTAGAGGTTTATAACAAGTTCTTTATTGATAACGCACCTCAAAAAGTGGAAGATTATTATATCACCAATGTTATATAAGATATACCATAGGTTAAAACAATGGTTGCGGAAAGTCCGTAAACTAGACGTTATGCAGATAGAAGTTCCAACTGTCTGCAATTCACCGAAAGAGAAAAAACAAATTATAAATTCGGTGAAAATTTTTTTGGAGCAAACAATTAAATATAAGTAATCATGTCAAACCAAGACGACAAGATTTTTGGGGAAGGTATCTTCTTCAAACAAAAAGACAACGCACCATCATTCGTGATGGGCGCAGTATCAATCAAGGTGGATGAATTCATCGTATTCCTAAAAGACAATGTCAAAAAGGGATGGGTAAATTTAGACCTAAAAGAATCTAAAGGAGGTAAACACTACTTCCAATTAGATACTTGGGAGCCTAACCCTAACATGGCTAAAGACAAGCCTAAGGCTAAGGCTAAAGCTAAGGTAAGTGCCCCCGTTGACACAGACGAAATACCATTCTAGGTATAGTGCGAATGAAGAGAGGGTATGGTATCGTATCCAAAAAGATACAGTACTGTACCCTTTTTTACATTTATGTCGAAAGTCTAAAAAGAATGAGTACATTACCCCCCTTTATATATATACTATATTTTTTTATTCCTTGTATACGAGAGAAAAAAATAAGCATTATAAGCAGTAGTTTAAAAATCAATTAGTTACAAAACACAAAATAAGCATTAAATTGTCATGGACACGACACAATCAGCAGATATAACTATCTTCAAAAATATAAGAGAGACCTCAACACCTTTCCATAGACATATTGGATTTGTTTTAGACCGCATCAGAAATGGAGCAAGTAAAACCCTAGTTAAGAAAATCAGAAAAGAGAAAGAGAAATCTAGACGTAATGAATTAAAGAAAGATTTACCCGCGATTTGTTTTAGTGGGAAGTTTGTTAAAAGAACCGACAACTCTTTACAAGAACATAGTGGATTTATATGTTTGGACTTTGATGGGTATACAAAAAACAGAGACTTAGTATCGGATAAAGAGAAACTTTCTAAAGACAGATATGTGTATTCGGTATTTATATCACCCTCAGGAGCCGGACTAAAAGCGTTAGTGAAAATACCCAAAGACCCTACGCAGCACACCAACTATTTCAACTCACTTGAAAAATACTTTGATAACCCCCACTTCGATAAGACATCTAAAAATATCAGTCGTGTATGTTATGAATCATACGACCCTTTACTATTCCTAAATATCAACTCTTCTCTTTGGGAGAAGATAGATGAACAACAATATGAGGAGGTAACACGAAGAGACCCCCCTACTATTCCTATTACAGATGAGAATAAGATTGTAGATATCCTTGTTAAGTGGTGGGTAAAGAAATACCCAATGAATGAAGGTCAAAGAAACCAACACGCTTATGTCCTAGCTATGGCATTCAATGACTTTGGGGTATATAAAAACTTAGCGACAAATATCCTTCGTCAATACTCTACTGACGATTTTAATGAAGAGGAGATAGACAGAACCATCAACTCTGCATATAGTCGTACCGACAACTTCGGAACGAAGTACTACGAGGATGAGGAAAGAGTAAGCTCTATTCGTAATCAACTAAAGCGAGGCGCATCAAAAAAAGAAATTCGCTCCCAACTCAAAGAAACCAACTTGGAGAGCGATGTTATTGAGGCTGTTCTTAATCGGGTTGAAGCCGATAATGAGAAACAAATCTTTTGGACAAAGACTGACAAAGGAGTAATAAAGATTGAGCATATAGAGTTTAAGAGATTCTTAGAAGATAATGGATTCTATAAATTCTGCCCCGAAGGGAGTAAGAACTATGTGTTTGTTAAGGTAACCAACAACCTTATTGACCATACCTCAGAGAAAGAGATTAAAGATTTTATCTTAGACTACCTCCTTGAACTTGGTGATGCTAGTATATATAACTTCTTTGCTGATGCAGTAAGATATTTCAGAGAAGAGTTCCTTACTTTACTTGCCACCATTGACATCTTTTTTGTAGAGGATACTAGGGATACATCCTACCTCTACTATCTCAACTGTTCTGTTCGTATAACTCAGACGGGAGTTACGATTATAGACTACCTTGACCTTGGAGGTTATGTGTGGAAAGACCACGTTATAGACCGGAACTTTACTGTGTGTGAGATAGGGGATTGTCATTATGCTACATTCATAGGTAATGTGTGTAATAATGAAAAGGGAAGGATAGCCACTATGCAGTCTACTATTGGTTATATGTTACACGGATATAAAAACCTAAGCTATTGTCCTGCGGTTATTCTTAACGATGAAGTTATTAGCGACAACCCTGAGGGAGGAACGGGTAAGGGTTTATTTATGAATGCTCTAAGCCATATGAAGAAGTTAGTCGTCATAGACGGAAAAGCGTTTGCCTTTGAGCGTTCTTTTCCATATCAGTTAGTCAGTGCTGACACTCAGATACTATGTTTCGATGACGTTAAAAAGAGTTTCGACTTCGAAAGATTGTTCAGTGTGGTAACCGAGGGTTTGACGTTGGAGAAGAAGAACAAGGATGCTATTAAGATTCCATTTAGCAAATCTCCTAAGGTAGCTATCACCACCAACTACGCCATCAAAGGTGCCGGCAACTCTTTTGAACGAAGGAAGTGGGAGTTAGAACTCCATCAACATTATAATAAACACAACACCCCTCTTATGGAGTTTAAGAAACACTTCTTTGCTGATTGGGATGATACAGATTGGTGCAAGTTTGACAACTTTATGATATACTGCTTACAAGGATATCTAACTACAGGATTGGTAGAGAGTACGTTTATTAACCTTGGAGTGAGACAACTGTCTGCTGCTACGAGCCATGACTTTATAGAGTGGTGTGGGTTGCTTAAGGGCACTGTTCCTAATGCTTATCTTGAATTAGATTGTAAGACGTATAAGTCAGACATCTACTTAGACTTTATTACGGAGTATCCTGACTATGGACCTAAGGCTAAAATGACTATTTCTCGTACTTTATTCTATAGATGGTTAATTAGATACTGTATGTACAAACATAATATGGAGCCTGAGGAAGGACGAGATTCAAGCGGAAGATGGATTAAAATTAGAACGAAGCATGATGCAGAGGTTCAATCATCTTTAGTATTATGAGGAGAGAAGATTATTCTAACGAGCAAAACTATAAGCACTTCAAGATGCTTCAAAAAGTTATGACTCAATCCAAAGATATTAAGGTTGGGAGAGGTAAAAACTCCAAGACACACTCTGTTCTTAAGTATTCTATAGGCACTGAACGCTTAAAGGAGATAAATAAAAACGTTGAATATTATAAAAAAAAGATGAGTAGTCCCCTTGAATTTAGAGAGTATCAAAAAAAAATAATAGCCAAAGGGAAACAAATACTTACCTCGCAGAAGTTTGTGTATCTGTCTATGGAGGTGAGGACAGGAAAAACCCTAACGAGTTTGGGTATAGCGGAAGAACTTGGATATGAGAATGTTCTCTTCATTACTAAGAAGAAAGCTATAAGTAGTATCACGGCTGATACAGACCTACTCTGTCCAAGCTATGTTCTCTTCGTTATTAACTACGAGAGTTTACATAAAGCTCCTGATGTTAAATGGGATTTAATAATCTGTGATGAAGCTCACGGCATGGGTTCATACCCCAAGCCAAACAATAGAGCCCAAGCAGTGAAAAAGTTGATTAAGAAATGTGGTAGCCATGTCATCCTACTGTCGGGAACACCCACTCCTGAGTCTTACAGTATGATTTATCACCAAGTGTATGGTATACCCAACAACCCGTTTCGTTCATTCAAAAACTTCTATGCATTTGCACACGAGCATGTAAGGATTAAACAGATAAAAATCAATGGGATGTTCCATAAGAACTATGATGACGCTCCTGAGTCTGTTATGAATCTCATGAAGCCTTACACTATTTCTTACACCCAAGAACAAGCGGGGTTCAAGGTAGACACTCAAGAGCATGTTCTGTATGTAGATATGGAAGAGTCTACCTATGCTATGTGCAAGAGGTTAACTAAAGACTTAGTTATAGAGGGAAAAGACGAGGATATATTAGCTGACACTCCTGTAAAGCTTATGCAAAAGCTTCATCAAATGTACTCCGGTACTGTGAAGTTCGAAAGCGGAAACTCTATGGTATTGGACTATACCAAAGCTAACTTCATACGAGATAGTTTTGAAGGTCAGAAAATTGGAATCTTCTATAAGTTTAAGGAGGAGCTCAACGCCCTGAAAAAAATCTATGGAGACAACCTCACCACCGAGCTTGAAGAGTTTGAGACCACAGATAAAAACATCGCTTTACAGATTGTATCGGGAAGGGAAGGAATCTCTCTGAGACAAGCCTCTGCGCTTGTGTACTACAACATTGACTTCTCAGCTACTAGCTATTGGCAGTCAAGAGATAGGATGACTACTAAAGACAGACTCAAGAGCGATGTGTATTGGATATTCTCCAAAGGAGGTATCGAGGATAAGATATACAAAGCTGTAACTAAAAAGAAATCATACACTCTAACCCACTTTAAAAGAGATTAATAAACTTTGAAAACATGGCAAAAGCTTTTACTTTAAAACAAATTACGGAATCAAACAACCCTACAATAATGAGGGCAAAAAAACTGACAGATAAAACATTCTTTAAGTTATGTGGTACGAAATGCATAGACTCTCATTATGTGTGGTTATTTAATGAAATAGTTGACTACGGAGATGATGAAGTAGATATTCATATCGAGCAGTTATAATGACCGAACAACCTAAAGATTAAACAAGAAATGAGTAAGTTATGTAAAAAATGCGATAAAGAGTTTATACCCCAAAAGGGACTTTTAAATTTTTGTTCTCTAGCGTGTAGAAACTCTAGAAAGTTTAGTGCAAAAGCCAAACTAAAAAAATCAATTAAAAGTCGCAAAGCGTGGGAGGACGGAAAAATGGATATGATAAATTTTAAAAAGGTTAATAATTCTAAACACAAGATAGAGAAAGGGAAGTTAACATGGATTAACAAGTATCTAAAAGAGAGAGAAAGTGGGACACTTCATTCTTGGGATACTCTTAGAAAATATCACTTTATAATACAGAACCATACGTGTGAAGTTTGTAGTACTTTTAAATGGAATGGTCAAAAAATACCGCTTGAGCTTCATCATATCAATGGAGACCTAAGTGATAATACTGATGAGAATCTGCAGGTTGTATGTCCCAACTGTCACGCACAAACGCATAATTTCCGGGCAAAGAACAGAAGATATTCTCTTACAAAATTTTTAGATAAGGATGAAGTATTTGATAAAAGAATAGAAGACTTTACTCTTAGTAATTTAGTAAAGGAATATAATGAAATGGAGAGCCCACCTAACGGATATGTGAGGAAGAGACATTACTTTAGTAATAAGTATAAAGTTTCCAACGGCATGATGGCAAGGCTAATATTCGTACACAGGAAAAACCCTCTGTTAATAGATATGATTGATAATAACAAGGACCTATCCCTTACTATGGTTTATAAAATAATAAAACACCAATGACCAAGTTATTTGAGACCGAGACAAATCTAGAGAGAGAAGAGAGAGCCATTAAGCTATGGACTAAATCAGAGCCTGAAAAGTGTTATGAAAAACTTGGGAGATATGAGGTAGACTATAGAGTGTTCTCTCAAAAATCTAATACTTATGCGTATGTGGAGGTAAAAGGAAGACATAAGAAAGTAGATGAAGCGTGTCCTTTACCTATAGCGGCGCGGAAGTTAGTAAAGATATATGACGCCATGAATCGAGATATTAAGGCCACCAAAGCATTTGTGATATGGGCATGTGAAGATGGTATTATAGTAGGGGACATCGAAAGCCTTATTGGTAAAGCAAAAACCGGAGGTCGTAATCCACGAGAGGATTCTTCTAATGATATAGAAATGATGGTATATTATGATATACAAAAGGGATTAAAAAAGACAATGTATTAATGATTAAATTTGTTACATACGTCTTACGTTGGGTGAGTCAGAATTTAGCTATCCCGTTTTGGATGGTTGGACATATCCATTTAACGTATAATGTGTACGCAGATATAAAAGAAATAATAATATCATTAGGGCTAAACATTGTGGTAGCCATTGGATTTTTCCTTGACTACTACAAAGAATATAAAGATGACAGAGCAACAAATTCAGTCAAAGAGAATAAAAGAACTTGAAGCAGAAGGATACTATGTTATCAAACTTATTCAGACAAACAAGAACGGAATACCTGACTTGGTTGCTATCCCGCCTGACTGCGGGGTATTGTTTAGTGAAGTTAAAAGACCGAAGGGAAGATTATCGAAACTGCAAAAGTATAGAATTAAAGAACTTAACAACCATGGAATTAAGACCGAGGTATACAGAGGAAGCTAACGTTTGCGATTACGACGCAGATTTTCTTGAGACTCTGCGAGATTTCACCAAACCCATGATACTTAGGATTATAGGGGTGTTAGAAAAAAATGCTGAATTTTTACCACGAGAAGATGGATGGATTCAAGAGATGGGATGTGTGTTAAAAGGAAAAGACCCTTTCTTTTTTGTAATACGCTTCCTTCATCAGACAGAAGACACCCCTCTCTTTTTAGAGATTGAAGAGATTTATTGTGATGATTACTTAGATTTTATATTAGCAGAAAAAGTATTAATAGACTTTAGTTACTAAAATGAAAGAGCCCATATCAGTGTTTGAGATGCATAGAATAGCTTACATCAACAGTTTGATGAATCGTATTCATAACCATGCAAATTCACTGTATGAGAACCTCATGGACACAGACTTAAGTTCCGCTAGACAAGACCTGAAAGAACTAAAAAGTGTTATAGAAGATGTCGAGGGGTCACTAGACGAGGGTTCAAACCCTCGTTAGTTACCATACTTTTCCTTTTCTCTTTTTTCCTCGCGTCGCTTTTTCTCCCTCTCCTTTCTACGTATATACGCAGGGTTACTTTCCTTTCTTTCTTTCTCTCGTTGCTCCCTATCTAACTTACGTTGATATTTTGGAGTGAACGGTTTGTAACCCTTCTTAGCTGTTTTCTCGCGATAGGACTCTGAGTATCCAATCATATCATATATCTCTTCTATACCCGCCTCATCGAGGTTTCCCGCTGTGTTAATAAGAGCAATGAAGGGGGCAAGCTGCGCCCCTATACCTATCTCTATTACAAGCTGCAACATGGCCTCCATTTCCTTATCATCTTTAGCGGCTTTTTTCCACTTGTTAAATAAAGAGACAAATGGATTTACACCCATGTCTGTAGGTCTTCTATTGCCTGTCATATAATTCTCTATACTCTTAACGGTTGAGCCTACGAAAGGAGTCATATACACAAGGTTGGCGCCCAACATCGCATTTCTTATTTGCCTCATAGCCTCTTTACGTTCCTCATCATCTCCACGTAATAAGAGACCAAGGTTAGACATCGCAACAAACGCTGCGTTGGCCGCACCTAAGTTTAGGACAAGCCTTCTTACGTCTTTTTGATTTATGCCTTTAACTCCCCCTCGCCTGAAGCCCCTTAAAATATTTGTTGAAGCCTGCATTATGTTGTTGATGTATAGGATAGGTGTCGAGCCGAACATCGTAAATCCTCTAACGATAAAGTTACTGTTCTGCTGAATGATAGCTCTTTCGGAAGGTCTTCTCGTTTGCTGCGTTTGGTTATACTCATTGAAAGCTTCGACAGCTTTCTCTTTACTCATACCATTCTTTATATTACGTCTGTAGTTAGCCATGTATCCCATGACTCCCATGATATCACCCACTATAGTAGGAGCTGCTCCTCCTTTTTTAAATCCCCTCCAAAATTTACCCCACACAGTTTGTCTGTTCTCTAACGCTGTTAAGGTTGGTGAACCTGATTCGAGTCCGGCAAGGTCTCCCTTTACCCCCTGCGCTAAACGATACCTAAACGTAGGAGACATTTCCGTAGCCATCTTTAGATACTTCCTTGGTTGTGCCATAACAGCAGCATAGTCCATAAGGAACGGAATGATATCTATAAACACACTTTGCTTACCACTCTTTCGGAAAGAGTAGTTCTCAAAAGCATTGATAAACGAGGTCATCTGCTTTCCAATTTGAACTAATCGAAAGGCTAAAGCAAAGGCTGTAAACTTAGTTTGTAAAGCACTAAATATCTTTCCTGAAGAGTTTAAAGCATTTTTACCTGAGTCAGGGTTAACAGCATTATTAACCGATTGCTTCACCATCTTCTTCATACCTAACACCGTTAGGACTCCATCCACACTATTGGTATTGAATATCGCGTTCAGCTTCTTGGTATCAGCAGCATACGCTTTATAATGCTCCATAGTTTTGATATGAGACTCAAGGGCTGAGGTGAAGGACGCTCCCTTTAAGTTTATATCGCTAGTCATATCATTACGATTCCTTAATGCCGGAGCACTCTCGGCGTTAAAGATTCCATTAAAGTCTCCGTCAAACAACTGTTTTGGATTGACGTCGGCTTGTGTTGTCATAGTAGGGAAATAGTTCTCTACGTAGTTCAGGTTAACATCGTTTACATCACGATACACATCGTTTACTCCCTCATAATATTCATTACTTAAATACGCTACTACTTTATCTGCAAACCCTGTTACATCTTTACCTAAGTACTCTTCAATCTTAATCATCTTTTCCCTTGTAAAGCCCATAGCTTCTAGCTTACGGTTTTGAATAGGGTTTAGAGAGAGAGCATAGAGTCTTAAGAGTTGGTCTTTACTGAACGATTCATTTCTTTTTTCCCCACTGACAGTAGACCTTATCCCTTCTACTTTATACAACTTGGTATCAAATAACTGTTCTAATACAGCCTCATACCCTAAGCTTCTTAAGAAGTCCTGTTGCTTGAAGTAACCCTGTAAGGAGTTATTGTCCATCCTGTTAAGACGGTTGAACACCTCTTCATAAAGAGTGTCGTTCAAGGAGTTCATAAATGTCCCTAGGTGCTTAAGACTATCGAACATAGACTTCACCATTTGAGGGCCATCTTTCCAATCGAATATTTCCCAATATGCCTTTGCCGCTTTAACCTGACCTTTTAATCTAGCCGATAACCCTTTCCCTTTCCCTTCTACCCAATAATCCCGCACAGCGTCTAATAAAGCCCTTCTTTCGTTTAAATCTTTTATAAGAGTTCCATCCTCATGAAACAGCTCAGGGTTAGAGCGACGTAAAGCGTCTGTAACTTTCTGTCTTAAAGCATCCGTCTCTAAAGCTCTTCTCTTCCTTGTTGCGGAGAGCTCTTGTCTAGACATAGACGCAGCCACGGCATAGTCATTAGCTAAGTTCTGTACCTCTTCTAACGACATAGATGGAAGGTTCTTTACTAAATCTAAAGCCACAGCTATATTAACTAGGCGCTCTTCTTTTGAAGTAAGCGTTTCTCCTGAAGCGCTTTTTGCTAAAGCTACTATCCCTTCGTCTGTCTCTAGCTCCTCTGCAAGTAACCTAAACTCTTCCATAGCTTTCTCTTGCTGCTTCTCAGACGCCATAGCTAAGGTTAAAGCTTTCTTAAATACCTCTGCAAACGATTGGCCTTGTATATCTAAAGACCCTGCTCTGTTTTTCTTGGTATCGGTAATAGTTTTTCTCGCTCCACGAGTTACATCGGTAAGTAGTTTCTTAAGAACTTTCTCCCGCATATTCTCCCGCTGCTTTTCAATTACTTGCAACACCTTCTCTACCTGAACCCTATAGTTATCTTCTGTTACAGCGGCTGTCGCTCGTACTAATCTATTTATAGCCGCTTGACTGTAGTCTTTTGACGTAGGGATATGTGTACGGATAAGATTCCTTAGCTCTCTTTTTATAGCTTGAAGCTCTCTTCCCTTTCTGTTACGTTGAGTAATAGAATTTCTTATAGCAGCTATCTCCTTAGCAACAGAACGATTAGCTGTAATACCAAGCGCTCTATCCATCGCTATGACAAGCTCCATTTGAACCTGTTCGCTTTGCTCTTGGTAAACGGGGTTATCACGCAGTATCTGTAATGCTTTCTCCCTCACTTCTGCCGGGGTCTTCTCAGTTACTACTGTTTCAGCTTGTACTCCACGACGAGGAAACCTTCTTAATAAAGCTGTATCAGATATTTCTGATAAGGTAGGATTTGCTTCTCTTAACTCATTGAGCCTAGCCGCTCTCTCAAAAGGTGTCATACGTACTCCTGTACGTTTTACGGTAGGTGCCTTAAAAGTATCTATCTCAGACTGTATTTGTTGGAACAGTCGTATACCTGCAGGCATCCCTCCTACTATATTTCCAAACTCAAATGGAACCCGTACATCACTAAACGAGTCTATGGTAGATGCCATCACTCTCTTAATATCTTTCACCTTATGACCCCTTGACTTAAGAACTTCCCTTATAGACGCTTCCGAGTATCCCTCAGCTCTTCCCCTTGTTATCACCTCCACCATAGAGTCCTCAGGACTAGGTGGCATAACTTCTTCCTTCTGTTGCCTTCTACCATAAGCAAGTGGGGTAAACTTTACCCCATTGTATTGTAGGTAAACCCCTCCTCCTCCTCCACTCTTATTCGTCTTGCTCTTCAGAACGTCGTATCCCATAGGGCCAAACATTCTCCTCACCTGCTCCATGTGTATGTGTGGTGGAAAGAATCCTTGGTCATTCATACCGTATAACCTTGCTTTCCTGCTAGTCACCGCTATCCTATCATCTTTCTGCTGACGAGACACTCCTACAGGGCCCTCTAACTCTTCCTTCATTTTAGGGGTTATCGCTATTGAGAGTTGTTTGTTTTCTCTATTAGGTTCTCTAGGGATAGCATCCTTTCCGAGAGCTTCTGCAGTTTTTCTTTCTGTCTTTCCTCTAAAATCAATAACCTCAATCTTTGCGCTCTTGTCAAATCTTTTAGCTTCAGCCTTCGCTACTTTAGGTAGGATAGAATTGTAAAAGGTTTTCATTCCTTCTCCCCCAACTTGTAGGTCTTCACCTTCTACTATATTCTCATAAGGCGCCGCTATCCCATCGAACAGTTCTGATTTTGAAACAGGGAATCTTTCCCCTGTCTCATTTAGAGCTACATACACTTCATCTTTATTATCCTTAGACTCTTTTACATAGCCTACAATTTTATTTTTATAATATATTCTTTTTCCAAAGTCTTTTCTAGTAGCTTCGTCTATTGAATCGTATTTAACGCCAATATCTAATTGAGTTTTTTTAGTTTCTTCTGATAACAATTTTTTGGCGACTTCTTTTCCTACGTAATTTTCAATTTCGTTTTCCTCTACCCCTTCCTCTATTACTATATTTCCTTCTTTATCATACGCATAAAGTGAGTATGGTTTATTCGTATCCATTCTGCTTATGATAGAATCCCATGCAGAATTGATAAGCGAGGAGCTATGATTGAGACTTTTATTACTATAAAAGTTAGGATACTTCTTTTTCCTATCCACTAGTCTAATTGTAGATATCTGCTTACTCAAATCATACCTATCCGCACTCTGCTCACCTGTAATCCACGCCACTCTATCAAACCCGTTATCAGCAGCCATCTTCATCATTCTCCTTATAGATAAACCTACCCATTGGTCGGTCTTCTTGTAGGGCATATTGGGGGTGTTAGACCCCTGTTGCTCAAAACTCTCTAAAGCTCTTTCTTTAGAGTTGTAAGTCATACGGGACCCCCTCTCATCGTTTTCAGCAATATAGGTAGGTGAGCGATTGTACTCATCTATATACAGCTGCCTTTTTTCGGGATTATCTTTCATGTGACGAAGGACAGTGGGACCCATCCAAATTTCAAATGGAGTTTCTTTTATAGTCCCTACTTTTTGGTCATCTATTATAACATCGTTTCCTTTTAATTTAGGACTCTTTTTGTCTTCTTTAAACCCTTCTCTCTTACCCTCTTGCGCCCAATCACTTTGCAGTTCTTCTATGAACAGAACTTTCTCTCCGTTAGGTAAGGTTCTTTCGTTCCATCTTATATGAGATAAAATGTTTGCCTCATCCCAATGGGGTGATTTGTAATCAATAGCTCCTCCTTCCTCAGCTAATCCAAACCCCTTACGTTGCCATCCATTAGCTTCCTCATTATTATCAATATAATCTTGAGCCTCTTCCTGTGTGTTAAACGACTTTATTACTTTGTCCTCAGAATCCATTACTTCAAATTCCCCCGTCGGCAAAGTAAGCAATACCTCTTGGTAGTTCTCCCCCCCTTCTAAGGTGTATCGAGAGTATTTGACACCACCTTCTTTATCCGCTACCTCTTCATTTTCAAAGTCAATAGCTCTTTGTTTCGCCTCCTCTAAAGTGTCAAAAGTTTCTAAAAACTCTGACCTTCTGTATAACTCAAACCCCCATTGTGATTCGCGAATTTGATATCCGAAACCTTGAGATTGTAAATCACCAAGCGCATCTTCCTTCCATCTTATATTTGCAACATCTGTTTTTTGTACATCAACAATCTCAATTCTATTGTCGTTGATATACTGCTCTACAATTTCTTTAGGTATAGACTTGCTTTTGTTTTCTTTCTGCCACGTATTTAGATAATCCTCTAAACCTATCCAATCTAACTCTAGCTTCACACCTCCTATACCACCATTCTTTTGAGTGTTAGTCAAGGCTTTTATCCACTGAGTCGGTTGCTTAGGGTTTGTGTCCTCTATATTATCAATAGCTTTTAAAGCATTGGAGAAATAAGAGCTCCCTTCTTTCTGCTGACGAGACATAGGCTTTGACTCTTCGGTAGCTTTCTGCTGACGAGGGGCAGGCTTCTTCTTATTCTCTCGTCTACGACTTAGCACCTCACCCCATTCCTCTTTAGACCAATCTTTTACTGCAGATGTATTGTGGATGCTGTCATCTAACGCACCCTCATCTACCAATACAAACTCTCCATTCTCTCGCATACCCCAATTCCTAGTAGCGGTAAAGTCATTCCATAAGATATTATAATCCATGAACCCTTCTAACCCAAGGGCTCTCATGGCATCCTGAAGTTCTGCCGTTTTATTTTTGAAATCTTGAGGAGTAAACTCTTTCAGTGGCTTTAAGAACTTATTAACCTCCGTATCATTACGGGGTACGTTTTCTATAATAATATAATCTAAACCCTGCTCTTCGAGTTCAGGTACAAAACTCCCTAGATAGTTTACATCCCCAAAGCCTAAGGAGATATTCTGCTCCAACCCCTTAGGCGTTTTTGCAACCTTAATAACATTTTTCCCATCAGGGTGCATATATACGATTCTCGATGAGCCCCCTTTGGATACCACCTCTAGCTCATTTACATCTAAGACGTCTGAGATTACCTTCTGCTGTCTTCCTTCTGTCTGCTTCTTGATATACTCCTCAGGAGTTAAATCCTTAGGTAGTATCTCATTAAGAGCTTCCACATCAGACTCTTCTATTTCCCTACCCTCACGAGTCTTCCTCGCGATAGTATTCATAAGGTCTATTACACTCTCATCTGTCTTACCAAAGTCCGTCCCTAACTCAATACCAAATCTAAGAGCTAAGTCTTTAAAGAACTCTATGATTGCATTCTTAGCAGGTTTAGATAGTTGCTTGTAGTCTTTTGATGACGCCAATATACCAATCAACTCAGCAAGCCGTTCTTCGTTTTGGAACTGTGCTTGGTCTCCTGTATACTTAGCAGCGAAGGCATCAATCTTTTTTGCTAACGCACTATTTTTCTTAAGGCTTTTACGTACCGATAGCATCATTTTCTCTGCCGCCTTAGCTGCACGAGCATCTGTCTTTACTGAGTTAAGAAAAACAGCATGGAAAATCTCATGAGCCATCGTGCTCTCCGTAGCTGAAGATAAGTTTACGTGGATAACATTTTCGGTAGGTAGATATTCAGCTCTTCCCGCACGGCCTACAGCTTTTAAATACTCTTCGTTACTCTCGTGGAGTAAGATACGTGTCTTAGGGAGAAGCTTTTTTATAGCCTTAGCCGCTTTTCTAGCCGCTACTACGACCTTATTACGACGTACTTTACCTTTGGGAGTGAAGGTATACTTCCCTTCCTTGTTTATACTAATATTTCCCTTCTTGGTAGGGGTAGGCTTTTTAACAGAGGTATCAGCTCCCAATGACTCTTCTAAGTCACGAGCTTCTGACATCAGTTTCTCTTGTTCTATAAGTTGTCCTTGTAGTTCTGCAATCTCAAAATCATTGTCTTCACTTATTTCCTTTTGAAATTTAGTAAGCTTCTTTCCATCATTTATACGTTGAGCAATACCGGCGAGTAAAGCTTTCTTACGTTTAGCCTCAAGCGTTCCTTCTCGGAAGGCTTTAACATCCTCTTTCGTACCCTTATCTACTACCTCTATGGTTTCTTCCTCAACCTCCTCCGTCTCTGTAACTTCGTCTTCGGGCGTAATCTCTTCGGTAGTTTCTGTGATGACGTCTCCTTCTCCCACTGCTTCGCCATCTGTGGCTTGTTCTTGTACATCCACCTCCGTTGTGCTTGACTCTTGAATGGCATCTTCTGTAGTTTGTATTGCCTCCTCAGGGGCAAAGGGTTCTAATTTCTCTTCAAGGAGTATAGAGGTTTCTTCGTCATTAACGACCTCACTATCCTTCATAAGTTTATGGGCCTTCCGTAAAGAAAGGTTTTCTATATAGTTCAGGAACTCTGTCTTAGAATACATAGTATTCCCAATACGGTAGCTAGGCACGGTAGTACGTTTACCTATAGTACCAAAATCAAAATTAATAGACTCGACAGGGGACTCCGATAACTTATTAGTTCTTCCTATCTCTGCAATCTCTTTGTTAACAGCAGCAAGCTCTTCACTAAATATACTTCTAGAGTTAGTGGTAGCGTCAAGTCCTGCACGGATATCTAAAAGCTCCATCAGTCTAGTCTGCACTTTTTTATTTATACCTAAACGCGAAGGCCCTGTAATATCAAGTATCTCCTGAGCCTCTTTTCTGAGACCTAAGTTCTCTAATATCCTTTGGTTTTGTTCCGGAGATATTTTTCCTAACTTAAGCATCCTATTGCTCCACGATTGAATCTGTGTATCCGAAGCTCGCTCACTCGCCATCAGCTTCATATTCATCAGATTTTCTGCTATCCTTTGATTATAATTTCCACGAGTATTTTGATATATATTCAGAGCAGCAAAAGGAGTTGCCATACCTATCGACCCTCCGGCTTCCGCTATAATTTCTTTTACCGAAATCTCGTCTCCCACATTTAATTGAGCAAGAAGTTCCCCTGTAGCTTCGAAAGGAGCGTCAAGTGCTACAGCCTCCGCTGCAAAGGCCCCAACTTTTTTTGCTCTACTTGCTACCGCGACAGGTTTAAATACCTTACCGGCAAGACCCATCATAAGGAAATCCATTAAAGCAATAGGGACACCACGTTTTAACCCACGCTCTCTACCAAGTTCCCACACAGCAGCATCTTGGAGAGCTTCTCCTGCCTCTTCAGGGTTATTCATATTATATCCCAACTCTCTTCCTGCATCGAGAACCCCATTGGTATACTCCAACACAAGGTTAGTTGTTGCATATCCTGCCCGAACTCCATAGCCGAAACCACTCGCCGCCCCTACTAGAGTACCTATTCCCGGCACTATACTACCTGTAATAGCACCTCCCCCTGTCCCTGCTATTACGGCTGCTCCTCCAATCTTCCACCCATAAGGAAGTATCTGCGCCAAAGAAGCTCCGGCCCACGTAAGAATTACCTCCGCAGGGTCACGCCTTAAAGCACTTCTTACTTCACGACTAAACCCTTCTTCTGCAGTGTTAAATCTAGACATAGCTCTCGACTGCCTTCCATCAACCCCATTTAGATAGTCTGTCATTTCTTCTGCAGCCCTATTCATATCCTCTGCTTCCTCTCCATACAATCCCATCGCTGAATTAAGTATAACGTTGCCCGCTCTTCCGTTCTCGAAAGCATCTGAAACTGCTATCCACCACCCTTTAAGATTGTCTGCAAATTCTACTCCGATATCTTTATTGGCTTTAGCATCAAAGTAAGTTAGAGCCGTCTCATATTGAAAAGCGGCAAGTTCTTTTTTTCTTTCAAGGGAGTTTTGAATCTCTACTATTTCATTAAGTCTAATTTCTTGAGCCTCATTAGCAGGTTGGTATGTATTAAGTTGGTCTAGAGTAACACCAAATTCATTTAAGACGAGATTATTTAATCCCTTCTCAATAGCCTTAGCCTCATAGTTTACATTGGCCGCCTGTTGAGCCAATGCTCGATGTTTCTTCTCAAGGTAGGTATCAAAGTTATCTTGCACCTCCATATAGTTCTCGCTATCTATTGTCTTCCACAATTTAGCTTCTTCTTCATCAAGAGTATCAATAATCTCCTGTGCATCACCACGCAGGCTTCCGTCTTCTCTAAAATACATTCCGTAAGCCTCTTGCTCCTTAGGAGTAAGGTCATCGTACTGTCCTTCGTCACCAAATAAAGTATTCTGTTGAATTGCTAATTCCTCTTCAAGAAACATACGAGTTTCTTTTGCCTTTAAATACTTATCGTAAACTTGACGGTCAGATAGATAGTCTCTCCCATATTCATTGTAATATTTCTGAGCTTCTAAATCTAAAGTGTTTACAGTCTTCCAAGAGCCTTTTGCAAAAGCTTCAGCCTCTTCTTGAGAGTCAAATGTAAATACCTCATTGCGCCTCTCAGCTTCAGCAATAGCCTCATCCATATCTAGCTCTAACCAATCCTCTGCTCTAGGAGAAGAGCGCTGTACGGTGCTCTTAGGGAACAGGGTAGGGACTACTTTATGAACTCCATCCTCTTCATAAGACATGAACTTTACTGTGGAGTGAGTACCATCTTCATTCCATCTTTGGCTATCTCGCATCTCTCGTGCTCGCATAGCTTGAGCCATGGCATCCTCAGTCTCTTTTAAAGCTTTTTCACGTTTAGACCTTGTAAACAAAAGCTCTAAGTCTTGAGCTTGTTTTTCCATTGCATCCCGCTCTGCCAAAGCAGCATCCTCTACTTTTCTCTTATCTTCTTTTATCTTCTGCGCTTCTGCATCAAATGGTACCCCATCCCACTGCTGACCTCTTACATCTGTAAGAGGAGCGTGAGTAGACGCTCTTTCAAAAGGACCCGCATCGTCAGCTATAAGACCTTGTTGAATAAGCTTTAAAGTCTCTTCGTCTTTAATAGCCTGCTGCTCAGGGCTTGGAAATAAAGGTTCAGGAGCTTCTTCGGACGAGTCCAAAAAACCATCTTCCGAAATAGATTCCGTAAGCTCGTCTTTTTTTTTTACTCCCATCAATACCTCATACTCCTCCATACCCTTAGTATATCCACCCGTTTTAAATAAGGTATACGAATCCTCAAGAGCTTGAGGGTTAGAGTTAATGAGAGTTACAAACTCTTCATAAGACTTAGAGTATCCTCCTGTCTTAAATAGCTCATACGAATCTCTGATTGCTTGCTCGTTCATTTACTTTAGTATGATGAAGTGTCTGTTGTTGTTGTCGCCGTGTTTATTTCTCTCTCAGTCAAAGGCTGAGGACCGTCCCCATCATTCCACTCTATTCCTAGTACCTTGTCTGCCATAGTGGGATTATTGTATTGAGCAAAATCCTCTATAGCCTCCTCAAAATCATTTGGGGTTAATAGGTCTCCATTTCTCATAGCATCAAGAATAAGACGGTTAATCTTTTCGTAGTGAAAACCAATGTTATTGTCAGGAATTATAATAGGCATAGTCATAACTCCCGGAATCATTATCTGAACTGCATCATTATCCCACTTACTACCTACAATACCCTTATTTATCTTAGCCTCGTCTAGATAAGTAACCTGTGCGTTTGTGAGTCCCACTTGCGAAAAGAACGATGTCTCTGCATTTGCTAGTTTTTCACCTTCCCTAGCACTAATATCCCCAAACTCTGCGTCGTGAATCATAGATGGAGTATCACTGTCAATATCCTCCGCATCAAGTTTCTCATCAAACGTAGGGATAACAGGCGCCATAGGCTTACGTGACTCGCCTGATGCTCCTGTGAAACTTGTCATCGTTCTTCCATCCTCTCGTATACCTGAATTATCAAGAGCTTTCTCTACGTCAATAGCATTAGGTACAAGGGTAGATACAATACTCGTAACAAACTGTTCTACACTATCGCCTTTTTCAAACGCCTCTAGTGCAGTAATGTTTCCATTTTTGTCTCTCATCTCAACCATAACATCTTGAGGAGAGTCAGGGTCTACGTATATCCTACTTACAGCAGGGTTAAGTCCTTGTAAGAATCCAAGAGCGGCATTGAATTCGTCTTCAGTGCCATAGTATAAATCAGCTATGTTAGTTACAGCCTGCTCTGTTTTCTTAAGTGCTTGACCTCGCTCTACTCTTTGTTTCTCATTGTTAAACTCTGCTGTAGTAGTTTCTTTCCTGTCTAACATACTTACGAGAGAAGTTTTTGTTGCATCTTTAGCTGTCTCTAACTGCTTGGTGTTATTCTCAACAATCTGTTTTACCGCCTCCGCATGAGAGATTTTATTACCGGCTTTATCCGTGTAAGATAGGTCGTCAAAGCTTTTGTTAAGATACTCGGTAAGCTGCTCAGGACTATCCAAATATGCAGGCATCGGTAGGCCCGCAGACTCTTGGAGAGGATTGTCCATGATTAGGATTAGGTTCTCATCTAATGCCGCATCTGCAGGGTTGTCCGTAAAGCTATAACGCTCTCCTGTGTTAGGATTTGTGCCTAAGCTGTTAGTAAGGATAGAGCTAACGTTAGTAGGTATGGCTACAGTTGAATCAGCAAAATCATCTAATACTTGAACTACATCTTCATTTAATAAAGCATTTTCTAAAGTTTTTACACCACCACTCATAACAGCCTCAACAGTAGTTCCTAAGGTATCTACTCTTGCAGCGTTAACTTTATTCAAATCATATATATCGTACTGCGCTCGTGTACGGTTACGCAAAGCGTTTACGGCAATAAAACTTCCGGTATCCCTATTCATAGTTACCTCACCTGTCTCCTTATCCGTCTGTGTAGTCCCAAGACTTACTTTCCCCGTAGTAGGGTTAATCCACAAACGATGGTCAGAGTAATTCCCAAAACCTTGTACTGTACCTAATACATACTGCTCTAAAAGTTGAGAGGAAGGGAGTCCTGTTTCAGGGTTAATCTCTCCACGTTCTAACATCCCCTTGTATGCTTTATTGTAATCTTCGGCAATAGAGAACGCCTCACCTGTTCCTTGCTTTAAGTTGGCTTGAATATTATTATACTCTCTTAGTTTTAAATCTCCTGATTTAAGCATATTATTTACCATCAAAGAATACTCTTGAGCACTATCCGCATAGGCAGTAGTAAACTCATTAAAGCCTTGACTTTCTCCCATAGGAGAGTCAGCTAGGGTTTTGCTAAAGTCTCTAAAGTCGGTCTCTATAGCAGCTTTTTTCTCTTCACGTACTCGCGCTTCATCGGCAAGCATATCCGTCATATCCTTCCCTACATCAGCCCAATTTATCCTGTTCTCGGCGTTACGTTCTGCGTATTTAAAATAAGTATTAGCCATGGTTTAATCTTGGTCTAGTAATCTTTGATATTCTAATAATGGATTTTCAGGGAAGAGAGCCTGTTGATACGATTTATCAGATGCTACTTGACCCCATAATATAGGATTGTTTTTTTGAAATCTTCGGAAATCTCCCCTGTTCATTGCTCCTACTCCTGAGAATGGATTAGCAATTTGGTCTATAGGGTTTCCTAAATAATCTACTGTAGCTCCTTTATTAACATCGTCTAACATAACAGATTTTTTACCTATATCACTCTGATTAAAAGCGGCTTGTTTAGCTTTATACCCCTTCCCCGCATATAGAGGAGCCATTGCCACTCCTTGTTGAGCCATACTACTCAATCCTGCTACGACATCTTGCCCTGCCATAGCTGCATTGTCAGCCTCGGCTGCAGCAGCCATCTGTGCCCCTTCTATCTCTCCCATATCTAGCTGAGTATTGATGTCTCTTAAGCGACTGTCCTCATCAAGTATACGTTGCTCTCTCGCTTGTAGCTCTTTACCGTAAGCTACACGCTCCGCTTCTAGCATTTGGTTTTGTGCTCCTTGAATCCTACCTACTTGCGCTGCTCCCCTTTGAGTTTCTTTTGCCGCTTGAGTAGCGTTCGCCCCTTGCTGTAAAGAAGCCTCTATAGCCATAGTATATGGGTCTTTATTTATAGACGAGGCCTCTTGATAGTTTACATCAAGACGCTTACGAGCTTTTAACATAGCGTCTCTAGCTGCGTCTTCAGCTTTACCTTGTGCCGTTTCAGCTTTATTCTTCTGATGCATAGATATACCTGTGGTAGTAGCTGTAATCCCTAGGGAGACGATGCCTGTTATTAATCCTGACATAGTAAAAGTTTATTTAATATTATATGTTCGGGTAAATCCCGATAGTTGGTGGTATATACCTCTTCCTCTGCCTCCTCAATAGTTGTCGCATCAGTGCGGTATACACATGTCCAAGTGCAGTCTTCATGCATATAAGCCACTCTCTGAGTACCTATCTCTGTCATAACTTTCATTGGAGCTTTAATTCTTTTTACCTCTCCTGTATCTAAAAGGATAGACATCTCTCCTGACATAAAAAAAGAAGGATGGTTTTGTTTGTGTATAAAACTTACAACCAAAGACCCTTTAGGCATAAATACCTCGCGAGTATACAGACCATTATCTAAATGATGAGTTAAAGGAAAAGACTCCTCCATCTCTTCAGTGTGATGAAGAGCAGCACCCTCCATAGAAGATATTTGTTGAGAGAACAAAGCTATCTCCTCCCATATCAATCCCCTATTTTGGTGTACATGAGAAAGTAAATCCACAGGAGAAGTGCTGAGGAGATGCTTAAAGTCAATAGCAGGAGAAAGGACGGTAGTCATAGATTCAAAGATACGGTGTTTTAAGGATAAGATTTCATGACCTCAGACTTAACAGCAAAGAGCTCTACAGGTCCTGTATTTGTGTTAGTAAGAGTAAAGACTCCGTAGTGTCCAAGGATACCATGAGACTCGGCTACAAGGTTCTTAGTAGACATAACATAATTTATATCAACGCTAGGTAAAACTCCCCCTCCCGCTACGTCTTGCTGTACTACTATAGTATTTATTAAACTTGGGATATCAACATTGATAGATGTAATTTGTCCTAAGTAAATAGGGGTAAGGACAGCCGGGAATGTTACAGGGACACCATAGTAGATACTATCTCCGATATTAGGTATACTTCCAATAGGTAAAGTTAAAGGAAAAGCAAAAGTAGTTACTTCTCCTATAACAGTTGCAGTAAGACTATTCCCGATACCATTAGCCGAACGGAGAGGAAACTCTTGTGCAGCCTCAAGCGCAGTGTCAATATTTACTGTTCCTTGGTTTCTAAGGAAAGCAAACCACTTGGATTCTTTTTCCACAAAATACTCTGAATCAATAAACCCTGTTGTCTGCAGCTCACTAATAAATGTAGCTCCCCAAGCGTCATCTCCCTCTAAAGAGATAGTTTTAAAAAGTTTATTCGTTACAGGCTCTTGGTTAAAAACACTTTGTACAGTAGAGTTGTATTGAACCCCGTAGTAATTGTTCCTTGTCTCGTTAGTGTTATGACGCCATAAATTACCACCTGAAAAAGAATAGAAGTATTGATTCATACCTTGCATCCAATCAGGGACATAAGAATAGAAAGATGGCCATCCTTCTGCAGGAGGACTAAAGCTTAAAGTATACGTGGTTTTAGTTGCTGACATAGGTTTTTATTATGGACATGCGGTTACAGCTGTAATTACTCCATTTGCACTTACTGTTATTAAATATTTATCGCCTGCTTTATTTTCAAGAACATAATCTCCTGCCGCTTTTTTAGTTTCGGCATATTCATCTACAAAAGCCCAATCATTAACTGCAGGAACAGAATTTGTTCCGCTAACTGAACCTATATATATACTATTATCTAAAGGTGCTGCGGTAGAGCAACCCCCCGCAGGGTCTACATCTGTACAACTCTTACTCTCAAGCGACTTAGGACATGCTACAGTTAAATTCCAACTAGGGGTAGATTGACCATTAATAACTTGAGCTACTTGCACCTCAAGGGTTAAGGGACTGCTTAAAGGTTTAGGGATATAAGCAATACACTCGTCAGGACTTTGTCCTGAGGTAGAAGAAATTTCTGTAACTAATATACTAATGGCACTTGAATTGCTAGTAAATGCTCCGTCATAATAATCCCACTCAGTAGTCACTATAGTAAGAGGAATAGTAGGAGCTGTACTAGAATTTCCCATATATGTCAATCCGTTAGCTTGCGTAGTAGTATGGTATCCATCTACTTCCGAACTAAACTCATTAAAGACAGTGCTATTATAAATCGCCCGTATACCTTGAGGGTAAATCTTGGGGTCAAAAGTCACCTTTACTGCTCCCGTTGTGGTTCCTAACTCTACAGGGATAGAATATAACCCATAGCCTGCAAGACCGTCAATTACGGTTGAGCCACATAGAGTAGCACATGAAGGGCATTGAGCTCTAGGAAGAAGGATACAGTTATCTAACTCACGCACGACAGACCCTTGACTATACCACCCATCGGGAGCGCAGGTAGTAAACGCAGCATCAGTAAAAATTCCTGTTGCTGTTGCTAGGTTAGGGCCGTTTAAATAATAATTTCCAATAGTTGCCATGAGGTATAATTAAGTGCAGTCGCACGCTGTTATAGTAAAATTAATATCTTCACTTTTTCCGGAAACAATAATTATATTCCCCTCTGCACATAGGGAAGTGCCTTTATTTCCTCCTAAAGTAATCGTTGTTCTTGAGCCACCACAAGGGATATAAGATAAAACTGCTTGAGTAGAGCTTGTGTTGTCTACCAACCACTCTGTACATTCCGTAGCTGTATCGCACGAACATACACAACACGCATCGTCTAATGAACCTGTAGCTTTAGGGCTAAAGCATAAAGAAGCTTCTTTAGCAGAAGCATAGTTCCAAACAAGATAGAGATAGTCATTATCATTTACTGCCGCCATAGTAAAGTTTGCGGAGAAAATAGGGGTAGTTCCTGTAGGGGTAAGACTCGTAATCGCCGCATCATCAAGCAAATTTGCGATACCTACCGCCGTATTGGGATATAAAGTAGTACTCCTAAGGTATAAAAACCTATCGGAAGACACATCTACATCGTAATCATCGGTAGATTGCTTATCAGAAATCATATATACCGTAGCTCCATCTGCAGGGATAATTCCCGCACCTTGAGGGCCTGATATCTCAGTATACTGAGAAACAACCTGAGGGTCAGTAGAGGTTAAAAATGGGATTTGATTCGAATGAGTAGGAGAAGTAAATGCTCCATCTACCCAACGATATTGATTATGAATTGTTTTACCTTCATCAGCATCATTAGTTAAAGTAATTAAGATGATATTAATGGTATCTGCTGACGGACACCCGACTAAAAAGTTTACCGAAGCAGTATCGTCTCCTGTGGGAACGGAAAATTCTATATCTAGCTGCTCTACGGAAACCACATCTTTATCAATCGTTACACTACCTGCAACAGTAAAAGGTCCATGAGAAAGTGTGGTGCCGTTATAAGTCGTATTAAAAGAAAAACTTGTACTTACAAAGGGAGCAGGCCAAGAGATTGTTACCTCACCTACTGTAGCTCCAAGATTATAACATACACTTAATCCTTTAGTATCTATAGAATACATTTGATTTACACCACATGGGATACACGAAATCTGTTCCGGTATAGTAGTAAGGTTATTTCCAAGGATATACTCATTCATATATGGGTCATAACCACCTAATTTTTGAGTATTAAAGTTCTCTATAAACAAGTCTCTAAACCAACCTCTCATACCTGCTTCGGATACTACTACAAGAGATTCTGAAGGACCGCTTCCCGTTAGTTGTATAACGGCTCCCCTTTTTGCATCAGTAAAGTATTTAGATGGCCCCCATTGAGCAAAACTCTCAGGGTTATTACTGATACCAAACTCTTCTATTCTAGCTATCTGAGTACCTAAAATCTCAGGTATAGAAGCTACTACCCCTCCTCCTACAGAGTCTGAGATAAGGTTCTTACTCGCAAGGACATAGGATATTTTATCCTCCTGAAGTATTAATATATTGGTATCTTGAGCAAACATCTTCTCGATAGGCCCAAAAGACTCCTCTAAAGGTTTATAGTTAGCGAGGCCAAGGTTAAACTCGTTTAATTTATTTAAGTTGAACTCATTGTTAAATACCCCACTATATGTCATATCAGCAAATCGGTCTGCTCTTTTAAAATCTTGAGCAGCTACTGTAGTAACTCTATTCCCAAGAGCGAGAGCTCGACCTGATATAGAATCACGAATCTTATAGCTCTCTACTCCGTTTCCAAAAGCAAAACAATTAAAGAAAGCAGTGTCGATTATTGCGGGTAGAGAAGCTGTTTGAGTCTGTACATTTCCTGAATGATATCCTGAGGCGTCAATAGAATACGATTCAGACGACTCATACCACACATCAGGTAAAGCATCTACAGGTTCGGTTTCAAAGACAACAGTATTCTCTGCTCTTATAACAGTAATAGTACTCTTTACACATGCCTTTTTCTTGTCTGATGTCCCACATGAACGTGTACCTGTAATGGCTAAACGTATCTCGTTAGTAGAGGTATCCATATACCATCTATAAAGGTTAGTTTCAACCGTGGCCGAATCGCCAATACCATAATAATAGCCTGCAGTATTTTGGTCTGCTGTGGGGGTTATATATTCATTTTCAATAGGGTTTCCATCTCCTCCTACCTCTTGGTCTCCGTCATTAAGAGTTTCCCCTATATTATCCCCATTCCACCAATCAATTATATTACCATATGTTTCACTAGAGTAATATGTTTTATCAAATTTATATATCCTTCTTTCACAACTTTTATCTCCATCTCCGGGCCCCCTTCTAGAAAATTCAAACTCTAAACGTATAGAACTCCCTATAGGGATATCATTAATAGGATAAACTCCTGAACCATCTGCGGTGGAGGTACGTGCCGAAAAGAAATTTGTGCCTTTTGAAAAAGCATTAGCATTTTCCCAACAAGAATTTGGTTGGTCAGACACAAGAACAGCATTATCTGTTAAAGAACTATTAAACTCAGAACTTCGAATTTGCATATACACCCCCTGAGGAACCGTTATTTGAGTTGTTCCATCTGATTGAAAAACTTCAATAAAATCTTCTTCTTGCGCTTTTTTCTCAAGAACAGTAACGTATGTGCAACTATTTAAAGGCCCATCAACATCTCTTTTAACAATGAGTCTATCCCCTTCTTCTACTTTAGCCGCATTCTCTCCCTGAAGTAAGAAATAGTCACTTGCCGTGCCTCTATCATAGAAAAAGATACTTGTATATACAGTGTTGTATGACGTTTCATCAGGTTTAATAACAAATTTATACCGCTTGGCAAAATCAGGAGCTAACTGTGTTGTTGGTATAGTAACCTTAATTTGATTCTTATCAGCAGATTTACTGCACCCAACATGGATAGTGTTATCTCTACTTACTAGAGCTGTAGTGGCACGATTGAACTCATCCATATACACCATACCTATTTCGTATCCTCGATTGCTATGGAGGCTCTTAGGGCTTCCGAGAGCTGAGAAGGTGGTAGTAATAGCACTAACAGTATAGTACTCATATATATATATAGTAGGAGATGAAACGTCAGAGACAAACTTCATAGAAGGAAACTGAAAGCTAATAACATTACTTCCGTTTACATTATAGGTTGTTACAGGTTCTCCTGCAGCAGTTATCCCACTCGCAAATTTATACATAGGAGTTGGGTCTCCTCCCTGTAAGCTATCTGTTATAGTGCAATTAAAAAGGTCAGTTAAAGTTAACCCACTACAAGAAGTAGGGTCCGTAGCATCATATACAGGGAGTATATCTCCTGCAAGACCGACTTTAGCTTGGAAGTCAACACTTGCAAAGAGCTCAGTTACCGAGTTATAATTCTGAGTGAGGGTATATAAGAAATTTAACTGCTTGTCTGTAGTAACTTCAGTAGGAGAAAGGGTAACGCCGCTTGCTCCTGAAAATTGAGAATGAGTAAAAGAAAGGGTAAGGGTTATAGTAGCCCCCGTCTTTAAAAGACCCACTGCGTTGGTAAGGTCAAGGTTTAGCTGTGAGTTAGCTATACTAACAGTAGACCCAAAAGTATAGTCAGAAGACGAGCGGGTATAAGAGAGCTCTTGAAACCCTACCTCTTCACTAATAAGCTCTGTGGTATAGTCAAATTGAGTAGAAGCATTTCCTCTTGTTAAATTAAACCCATCTACATAATTTCCGTACATAAGCCTATTACCCATAACAGTTTGAGCTTTAGCTAAAAGAGGAACATTATCATACAATCGAAGTATCTCAGAAGAAGGAAGTACAGTAAAAATCTTACTGTTAGAGAATGAAAATGTATAATCTGTATTATTAGCCAACCCATCATCAGCTTTATTTATCTTCTCGATAACTTTGATAATATCACTAGTCATCTCTTTAAATAGAAGGTCTATACCAACTACTAAAGGACCTCCGGAGTTATAGGTTATTACACATGAGTTAATGGAATTTACCATCCCCTCATTTAGATAAGACTCATGGCTTAAATGATATTGCTCAGGGATAAAAGAAGGAGCCGAGAACTGTGATATCGCAGAGTACTCATTGTCTTCATATTTATACCTATATCCAAAAGAGATAAGTCGGTCTTCTAAAAAATTCTCTTCTCCATCAATATTTATAGGAGAAATAGTAGGTGCAGCAATAGGAGGGGCTTTTATAACAAGAATATCCTCAGCAGAAAAATTATCGGTATCCACTCCACTTATGGGATTACCATAGTTTTTATTGACATTTATTCTCCTAGGTTGGTTTAAATCGTCAGTAAAAAATAATAGGTTATCTACTAAATTAATCCCTGTAATAAGATTTAATTTAGAGAAATTAAGAGTAGTATCAACACCTCCACCATCGTCAATACTTATAACGTGATAATTAACTGTTAGAGTTGTGGTGTTATAAGATACAATAAGGTCTAACTTTCCTGTGTCTCCTACAGAAAAATTCTCATCATGGATAAACCAATACATCGTCTCTTGCTCTCCATCAGCATAAGCTCCTATGCATGTAGCATCAGCACTTAATACTGTCCCGTCTATATACTCAAGAGTGGTGAGCCTCTCATTCCCCTTAGAGTTTTCTACCGAACCAATCTCTGAAGCCTCAGTAGAACCAAGACGGATATTTAAAGCATCAATATATTCTCCGTTTGGAACGAGTCTCTCGTCCAACGTTTTGTTCATGCGACCCGCAATGAAATTCCTTATAGTATTTGCCATCTTACTTTAACCATTTGTCTTTACCACGCATATTCATTAACAAACGGCCCGGATGGATATTACTTAAACGAATTTTTGCGTTTCTAAGTAACGCTCCTTTCTCTTTCCGTGCTCGCGATACAATATACTCTTGAACACCTAACTTAGAGTTTAGAATAGAATAACGAATATATGCATATACATACTCTTCGAACAGCTTATTAACGGTTACACTTGCGTCATTTCCGTTCTCCATACCGTCTGAGACGTACTCTAAGATGGCTAACCTATCGCTCATCTCAGAACTAAAATTGATTACACCACCTTTTTTATCTATAGAAAAAGTAGGATTAGCATTAGCAGTTTCTGTATTTAATCCAAATCTCCCTCCTATTTGATAATCGAAATACCAAGTCCCCTCCCACAACCAACCTTCCGAACCATTGTAAGGGTTGTTAGCATTTAAGTAAATACTTCTCTTAGTCCCTGTAATACGTTGATAAGAGATATCTGAAAACTCAGGTCTAAGAACATTACCATCTTGGTCGAATAAGATATTACTTGAGTTGTCTTGCAAATACGCTCCACTCCAATTGGTTTGTACATTTTCACTTAAAGGATAGAGAAGTCCATTCTCATATAAGGAGATACGAACCCAATTTACATAGTCCTGAGGGAGGATATACCTCAAAGAGTCTCCTACATTTAGCTCAAGGATTTTAATCTCTTTAAACGCATCGTAATTAAGCTCCATAATAGCTCTCTTAGCATGGAAGAGAACTTTAAATCTTTCTTCGTTATTTACAAGAGAGTGGTTTCCACTGTAAATCAACATAAAATTGTTTACAATATCAGCAAGAGAAACAAATTGATACGAACCCCAATTTTCTCTTTCAGGAGTATCTCCCGAATTTTGATAATACTCATAATCTGTGATATACGTCATTAGGCTTGTTGTTGAAGATTTTTATTTTCCTCAGATTGTGCATATGTATAAACATCTAATTCGCGAATAGATATACCGCACATCTGCAAAATTAAATTTACTAATTTTGGTTCATCATCAATAGGAACCTCAAAGTCTTGAAAGTCAGCTTGAGTGTTATCAAACATAGGCTCTCCTCCTGTCACTACAGAATATGTCCAATTTGGGTCAAAAGGATAGCGGATATATTGTACTGAAACTTCGGTAGCAGCATTAACCGTATCAGGATAGGCTGTAAGAAGACCTGCCTCGGTAGTATACGCAGGGTATGTATTACTTGGAGCTAATAACGGTGAAGCGTTAAGCATCGTAATTTTACTGTGGGTTACCGCTTCAGCTTCTCCTAACAAAGTTCTCGGAGTAGTAGAAGCATCATAAAACAAAACCTTATTCAAAAGATAAAAGTCATCATCTGTAGCAGTTAATGAAGGTAGAGTAAAAATATTAGTTCCGGGAGTAGGAATAGGAAGGTCTCGTGTAACCGAGAAGATGTTTATAGACTCTGAGAGGCTCTTAGAGGCATTAGCATACTCTGTGCCTGACTTACGTACATTCTCTTTATTTAAGGCGTTATTATAGTCTGAGAAGTAGTTCTCAAAGATTGTAATCTGTGCTTGTTTAGCAAAGAGGTTAAAGTCGGAAGGAGAGATGTACCCATAATTGTTCTTATTGAGTACGGACAACACTGTATTTCTAACGGAATTTATCATGAGTAAACCTTTCCTCAAAGATAGACAAAAAAAAAGAGCCACTAATAGCGGCCCTTTCTAATATATATTATGGATTAATGCTATGTTACCACTAGGGCACTTATTGCCATAACGGGGGTGATAGAGTCCTCATTATTAGTCCATGACTTTTTATATAAAGAAGTCATAATGTTTTGTAATTGGTTCTCTACTGTATAAGTAGTATCAGAAAGGTGAGTTAAAGTGGCGATTGCTCCACCAAGATAATAAACCACGGTACTTGTAGTTCCATCCCCAATAATCATTTTTACATTAGATAAACTTAATGTTTCTGTTCCTGCGCCTGTAACGGCTAGTTTAATAAATTTTTCCATTATGCTAAGGTTATTCCTGATACCACTTTAGGCACCGTTACTAAATACTCTACGTTAGTCCACGAAGATTTTCTTGCAGCTATAATAGCGTCAGATAACGCATCTCTTACATTAAATCCTACTGCTGCAGCATGAGTTACTGTGGCGGTAGTTCCATCCGTGTAATCTATTCTAGTTGAAGTGGCTGCTGCACTTGCAGAATATACATGAGCTACATTTGAACAAGACACTAACTGATAAGGATTAGCTGCAGGTCTTGAAGATGTAGATATCTTTAAATATTTTTCCATCGTTAAAAAATTAGATGATTAATAAAGACCAAAGATACGTATAAAAAAAGGGACGCAATTTGCGTCCCCTCTAAAAACAGAATGAAAAAATAACACTGTAAAGATAAGTCTTTATAGGTACGTTTCCAACATTTTTAAAGCTTCTACACCGTCATCGGTAAGAAAGTATGCCTCACATGTAGCTAAAGACTCTTGTCCGAAAGGAATGGTAAGCATTCTTTTTTTGTTTTGAGCAGTATTAAACCACACCTCAGATTTATTACGTCGGTGAGTTAAAAGAGATTTGGCAAAGAAATTTTGGATAGTAGACTGAAGCTTAAGCTCAGGGTCACTTGTAATTTCCAAAAACCTTTTTGGGTCTCTTTTAGCATGGATTAAAAGGTCACGGCGTAACTCCGCTGTAGTTAATTTATCAGGATTAGCTCCATACATTACACGAGCTACATTCTCTGCTTGTTCTAGACTTAAACTTCGGCACTCAATAAGAGCGTCTACCTCTGCGTTTAAAGTTTCAACCTGCTTCGCCGCATCGCGTTCAACGTTAATCTCTTCAAAGCGCTTACCATTTAAAGGGTGTAGGCTTAAAAGCTTTTGTAAAGCAGGGTTAGTAGCGGGTACTGTAAGCATACCATCAATAAATACTATAGGCTCTACAACTACGTGTCCATCTTGTTCATCGACAAAAATAGAACGTTGATTAGCGGCATAACGAATTTCTCGATTTTCTCCTTTAGCTTTATCGAAATGTAGCATAGGGTTACGAGGGTTTCCTCCTGCATTGATATAAGCAGATAGGGGGGTCGCACCGTTAGTTAACTTATACGACTTGTTTTTTAGAACGGCTTTGTTCTTCATAAGAATTAGATTTGAGTTAAAGATAAAAAATAAAAGGACGAGGGTTTGAACCCTCGTCCCATTATCATATATAGATTATGCTTCGAAAATAAAGAAGTTATTCGCTCCTAAAGTGCATACTGCACGCTCAGAAAGGAAGTGAACCTCCATAGCATCGAGACCGCTAGTACGAGCTCCTCCTGCAGAACCTGTAATCCAAGTCTTGTAACGACGGTCTTCCGTCTCAGACGCACGGTAACGCACGTGTAAGAATGGACGCTTCGCGTTCTTTCCTAGGATTTGGTCATATACAGATGTTGAACCTGCAGGAACCAAGAGACCGTCAATCGCTCCACTACCTGCAGTTTGGCTTAGGCCACCACGCATAGTTGGGTCGTTGAGGTATTTCCAATCAGACTTGTAGAAGTCATATCCTCTGCGGAATCCTGTGAATCCGAGGTTCAATGCCATCTCCTTATCATTATCGAAAAGACCATATGAAGTACCACCCGCTCCGTAAGAGTTTTGTGCAGCTAACATATCGTCAATTTGGAATCCGAAGTTACGGTTAACGAAAACAACATTCTCTTCAATAGCTCCTTGCTTATCAAGTCTGCTTATGATAGAATCCCATGACGCTAAATCTTGGGGAGCTCCTCCTGTCCAAACGTTTCCACGGTTATTAACTACGTAGAATACACCTTCAGAACCTTTGTTTCCATAGTTTGCATTCATACCTGCACCTGCACCTGCGTTAGACGCACCTGATGCAGTTTCTGCAGGAACGGCTTCAATCATCGCAGTCTCCAAGTAATCGTCGAAACGAAGACGAGTTTCATGCTCAGACTTTAGGTACCATAGGTATCCGTTAGCTCCATTCTCTGTAGTAACCTCTACCCATCCAATCTGTGCCATATCAGAACCTGATACTGCATACTTATCTTTGATGATGATAGGTGAGTTATTGAAGAAGATGTCATCAGCTTCTAATGAACCTACCATTCCCTCTGTTCCTTTTCTGAACTCAGAACCGTAGATAAAGACAGTTACATCAGCATTACCTACTCCTGTTCCATCAGTCACTAAACCTGCTGCTTCATAGAAAGCAACTTTGAAGGTGTCATCAGCTACAGTTACATCAGTAACGATACCTTTATTACTTCCTGAACCGTCATTCTGTACAATCATAACAGTTTGACCTTTTCTGATAGCAATACCATTAGAACCTGTGAAAGCAGGCACTCCTGTATCATTAACTTGGAAGGTAGCTTCTAAATCTCCATCAGAAGCTGCTGTTCCTACGTCGATGTATTTAATATGCAATCTTCCTTGTTCTGCCCACTCGATGCGGTCAGAGTTAGAAGGCATCTCAGCTCCTACCATACGTAGGAAAGAAGCGAGTGTTCGATTACCGTAACGCTCAAATTCTTTCTCGTATGTATCAGGAAGATACTGATTCAAGAAATTGAAGTCGGTAATATAATTCGTTTCAGTCGGTACCTGTTGGGCACTCGGCTGCAACGCATATGTTGGGTCGGCTTTTATTGCCATAATAGTTTTGTATTAAAAGTTAATTAAGTAGTACGTCGTGCACTTCTTATTTTTAGACCTCGTCCTGAATCAGGGTTTACAGAACGAACTTGCATGCCCCCCGAAGGTGATGCGTTTTGTGGAGAGTTACGTTCAGACATATTAATATTCTTTGTCTTACGCATAACTCCATCAACCGCCTCCGCTTGGCCTTGCTCATAAAAGAACTTGGCAAATTTATCGGGGTTCATTGCTATCGCGAGTGACCTATGGTAACCCATGGCATCCTTGACTAAGCCTTGTTCATCTACAAATTGATTTATCCAATTCATAGGTGTTTCCTGTTGCTTCTTCAATTCAGTCCTATCTCCGGGAGAAAAAACGTAGGGTTGGTCGTTTACTTTGAACTCAAAACCTTTGAACTCACTTCCAAATACTTCGTTTGTTTTCTCGTCAAACCAAGTCTTTCTACGCATTTGCTCTTCCTGAGCAGTCTTCGCGTTAGCGGTATATTGCTTATACTCAGCATACTCTTCCGAGTCTTCTAAAGAAGGCGACCCACTTGACTCAAGGGGAACACTGTATTTTTCTTTAGCCTCTTCGAAGTATTTCTTCGCTTTTGCAATAGTTTTCTTTTTTGCTAGTCGGATTTTTCTAATGGCACTCTCGTCATCGAGGTCTTCATCAAAACTATAATCCTCCATCATAGCATTTATATCTTCCTCATCAAGTCCTTCTTCCGTTGCCGTTAGATATTCTTTGATAAGATTATCGGGCTTCATAGCGTCATAGTCTTTGTTCAATTGAACAAAGTCTTGGACACCACGGCCCGTTTCTTTTTTGTACTTAAAGAACGCTGCCACCTCTGAATCCATTTCTCCGGACTCTTCTCTCGCCTCTTTTAAATCGTCTAAAGAGTTAATCTCCCTTCCTAACCTTTCGCTAATAATAGACAAAAGCTCCCCTTCTCCAAGTGGTTCTTTTTCTACAACAGGTTCTACTACCTCTTCAGAAACCACCTCTTCAGGAGTATCCTTTAAACTTTCCTCATGCTTTTTGAGCAATAAAGATTCCACTTCAGCAGTAGATTTTTGGTCTACTTCCTCTACAAGACGCACTTTCATTTCCATATGATTTAATTTAATTACAAAGTTACACTAAAAATACTCTAAATTTATACTTACCTTGGATTGAACTGAGCAAGGTCAAACCCATCCAAGCTATCTTCATTAGATTCAAAATTCTGTGCAGGTAAATTATTCTTCCGTTGATTGATAAGTTTAGACTGCTGAGTATTCTGTTGACTAATCCTATCTGACTTAGCTGCTTCTTTTTGTTCTTCTCTCGTTTGGATATTAGTTTCAGTCATATCACGCAATTGCAGCTGATAATTAAACTCCACATCCATAAGTTTTTCTTTCAGTTGAGCCTCGTTGTTCATCTTCTCAATATCGAAAGCTACCTCAGCTTGTTTAAGCTGCATCTTACCTTGAATCTCCATTTGACTTTGTTGCATAGCTAATTGTTGAGCCATCTCTTGAGATTTAAGAGCTTGTTGAGATTGCATAGCTTGTTGTTGCATTTGCATCTGTTCTTCTCTCTCTTCTTTAGCTATACGCTTCATTTTAAGAAGTTGGTTAGCTAACTTAAGATTTCGTATCTCACGGATATCAATAGCATCCTCAAGATTAATATCTCCTTTAGATAAAGCCATATTGATATTGGCTTCAAGCTGTGCTTTCTGCTCTTCATCAGGAGCTATCTCGATAAAGATTCCAAAGTCGTATATATATAAATCGTTAATATCCTTCAGGATACTAACGTTATATTTTCCAATCTGATTGGCAAACTCTTCTTTAAAATCAGCATATTGTAAGATATCTGAGACTCTATACGTTAAACTTTCTGCTAAACTTCTGTACATATAAAGGCTTGAGTCTAAAATATGTCGTGTAGCGGTATTAGAATTTAAAGCTGCTAATTTCTGCACCCCAACTAAAGAATAGGGGTCAGGAGTAGAACCGTCACGAGCTTCGTTAAGTCCCGTTACATCACGAATCATCTGCAGATAATGATTCATGTTTTGTATAAGCATCTGCGCTTTTCCTGCCCCTGAACTAGCTGTAAGCTGTGTAATAGGAACTTTCCCTTGGTTATAATCTCCTTCTTGGGTATAACTTCTACCCACAACAGAACCTGTTTGGAAGTATAATCTTAAAGCATCCTCAGGGTTATATGCATTACCCGTTCCTAAATCTACCTCGTTTAACCCGTCAGCATCTATATATACTCCATCAGGGACTACTCTAGATATTACTTGTTGTAGTTTTAAGTGAGTTATCTGAATCAAGTCAGCAAAAGGAATCATCCTACGTGTTAAAGACTCTATAACTCCCTTATACATACGAGGAGCAGAAGCCACGTAGTTAGGGATAGCATACTGCGAAGCTGACTTAGGTCGAACCATATTCTCTGCCGCTTCCCACTTAAGGATGATATTAGTCCCCATAACCATAACCCCATCATACCATATATCAATAGTCTTCTCTACTTTCTCAAAACTTCCCTCTTCCATCATATCTACGGGAGGATTGAATTGGTCATCTTTCTCAATCATCCTAGAACCTCCTCCCTCTAAATTTTTCTTCTTATATACAATCTTTTTAGTGGTCTTATAATTGAAATACATTAGAGTTGTAGTGTCACGATAAAAGATATCATTATCATAATACTGAGCAACGTTATAATAGTCATACCAACTTTGACCACTTTTAGAAATCTCTTCTAAATCTTCTTTTGTAAGAGTGGGGTCTATCTTTAGCAACTCAATAATGGGTATAGTTTTTATCTCTCCCCAATAGAAGCAGTCTTTAAACTGTGGGTTTTCGGTATAACTATAAACTACATTTGCAGGGTCTACATAAGAGAGTTTAACTCCTGTGCCGGGTAAAAATTCGTGTTTGGCTACTGAGATACCTAACACCATAATGTCATAGTCTAATCGGCGTCTAATATCCTCATAGTGATTCTCATCAAAAATAGTATTGATAGCTTCCTCTTCTGCAATTTCAATAGCAGGTTTATAGTTCAATTGCATATACAGTTGTAGTTCCTCATCGGAAGTAGGCAACTCTTCAGGAGGCATTATAAAGGTATCTACTCCTGTTTTCTGTTGAATAGTCTCAAGTATAGGTTTAGCCGCTATCTGTCCCTCAATCATATTCTGATACTTACTCCGCTTAGATTGAGACAAAGCATCTTGAGCATACGCCTTAACTTTAAATAAGCGCTCAGACATACCATTGACGACAATATCTACAAACTTAGGAAGGATAGGAACCGGCGTCCAATCTAAATTTAGATAAGATAAATCTCCATCAACGGCAAGTTCGTTTTTATATTTTGCAATAGACTGTTCTCCACGAGCATACAAACGTAACCGATTGAAATCTCGTGCTTGGGTATAAAATCTACATTGATTACTTGTCTTTTTAAACCACTCATATTGAATAGCCTGTCCAATTTGCAAGCCAAATTCTACGGTTGCTTTCTCTGCATCAGACACAAATTGACTAGGAAAACCTACAGAAGATATGTTTATTTTGACATTTTTCATCTAATTATTTCGCTTATTGTTCCACTATTTCTATACTTAGCGAAGGTAAGGCTTATTTTTTTCTGCTTTTGTTCGGGAGTATACAAATGTTTTTGGGTTGCCATTATCGCAAGACCGGAGCTAATAGTAGCGTCATACTTTGTTCTATTACTAATATCAAACTTAGCCCAATCCTCTAATGTCCTTACAAAAGGCATCGTTCCCATCTCATCAGAATCTCTAAATGACCCTTCTAAATCTATCCCTATATATTTTTCTATATACGATTCAATCGCTGAGGCATGAGCTTGCTTAACATCTTCGGAAGAGTTGGGCATACCCCCTAACTCTCGCTCAGTTTTTGAAAGTTTATTATAACGCTTATCCGGACGGTTCATACAAAATCCTCTATACCCTCTGTTCTTAAAGTGATAAAGCAATCTAGGTTTATTATTCTCTATAAGGATAGGCATACCATAGAATACACAAGCCATAAGCACCTCTTCGAAAAATATCTCTGCGGTTTGGGGTCTAGCTACATACTCTAAAAAAAACTCATTAGTAGGTCCTTCATCCATGTGAAACTTTGTTAATCCATGTAACGCTCCATTAGAGCCACCCCCTCCTACTACTCCGGAGATATCATAAGAGTCACATCCGAAAGCACCCATATGTTCGTTGGCAGGATATTTTACCCCATTCCGTTCTGTCCACTGATTTTGTAAGGGACCTTTAGGAGTCCAACTTACCTTAAACCTCCCACGATTGTCAGGATAGAACACCACCTTAGAATCTATCTTTCCATCTTTCCATCCGAAAGACCCACGAGTAACATACTGTTCCCGTATTAAAGCTTCAGCATAATCTAACTGCTGATAGATTTTAGTGAGGTTAAATAAAGAAGACTTGCTTTCATCTCTAAAAGCATGGGACTCCGTGCGAGGGAACTGTCTATAAAATTCATTTAAAGCGTCAGGGTCGTTCTTTAAAGACTCTACTTCAGCTTCCCAATACTCTAAGGCTCCCGACTTAATCATTAAATCATCTATCCCTTTAACAGGTTTGAGAGGAGTATCAATTACAGGTTCTCCAAATCGGTCAATAAATCCCTCCATATTATATTCCATAGGAATAAATAAAGAGTACATACCGCTGCGAGTCTGTCCATTTCCACTACGGAGACTTGTATTTGAGTCTTCATATAATTTCTTAAAATTACTCCCTCCCTTATTTAAAGCGTTAGAAGTAGAACCCATCAAACACTTTCCAATAATACGACTTCCTAAACGTAAACATGTTTTTGTAACACGCCAATTGTTTAAGATATTATTAGGCTTAATCCATTTTCCACTCTCGTCATGGACAAGAAGTAAAAGCTTCTCTCCATCGTAAGAGTTATCGTCTGTATTCTTCCAATCAATAGTAGTATCCAATCCATCCAACTCGTTAACGGACAAAAGATGCATATTCTTTTTTGTAATCTTAGAGGCAGGTATCCTAAAGGCTAACTCCGTTTTAGGTTTATCCATACCATCTTGTATAGGCTTAAAGAAAAAAGGCAATCTATTAGATATAGGAACCACCTTATCAGTAAACATCTTTTTCGCATCTGCACCCGTTTTAGAAAGTATACCTACTCTAGAGTCTTTAGCTAAACTTCCTACATTCACACACTCAGAAGACCCCATAAAAGAAAATCCTGAACGCCTAATTTTTAGGTACGACATACCAAAACATCTATTATCAGCTTTACAAGCTTCCCAAAATAAAAAGAAAACTCTATTTGCTTCACGGAACTCCGGGAACCCTACATCTATAGTAGCCCATTGTAAATACATATAGTGAGCTCCTGTTATATAAGTAGGGATACCATTGTTCATAAACCAATGGCCTTGTTCTCTACGGTCAAATTCAGTCTCTATATAATCTATCCATCTATCTTTAAATCCTGCAGGCATTTCATTCCATTGAAATATAGAAGGTATCCGAGATAAAGGTTTAGGTAAGACGCCACGCACCCAATACTGTTGGTCTTTTTTCCCCTCACACGGAATGTCTGTAGGTACAGGAGGAAGTCCAATATTTATTCCTGATACATGTATTATCTCTCCTAACTGTCCGGTTGTAGAAATAACTATAATGCCATACTTATCATTGTATCCGTATTGCCATGTTTTCGCACGGTTTTTATTGGACATAACATTAGTCGGAACTAGCTTATGTACCGTCGTATATAATTTATTTTTTTGCTCTTTGTTCTGCAAATCCCTGCTTGCTATCGGTGCGACTTCCGTTACTACCTGCTAAGTTAAGGTTTTCTTGCTCGACTTCAATTTTAGCCAATATATCAAACGCATCAAAAATGCATAGCTTCTTGGTAGCGGCAGCGTTCTTCAATCTATCGGCAGCTAATTCATCCTCAGGGTCGGGTTTAATTATATCTTCTTGCGCCACTTTAATAAGCTGCTCCACCGCCCTTTTCCCTGCGGCAATAATTTTGGTTTTTAACTCTTCAGCTTCCATGTGCCATAGTTATTTGATGGTCATATATCCTATATAGCTTCTCTCCTTCGATATTAAAAGGATACTCAGAATCGGGAGTAAAAGATATCTTAGTCCCTTTATTTACTCCTTGGCTTAGAAGATACTTATTAGGGTATTCCATAACTCCCATAAGAGGCTCTTCAGTGCCGGGTTTAGATAACAAAGATTTTTCTATAGGGATAGGCTTAACAAAACAAAAACGGTCATGAGAATGCCATACCCCATCTTGTTTATATAGAAAAAATTGGTCGGTATCCACAAAAAAAAGGTCGTCACGGAAAAAACTCTTCCCACTTTTTCTTTTACCTTTTATATCATTATAGAACTTAAAGACATTGTGGTGAACAAGTAAAGTATCTCCCACTTTAATAGGACCACTATAGCCTATAGGCAACTCTTTTACTATAGCCTCACGATTAGAGGCTGAAGCATCTTCTTCAGAGGTGCTTATAATAAGGTCTATCCCTCCAATTTTTTTTGTATTGGAGTAACGCCTACCTAAAGCAGGTTGGACTATAAAATTGAAAGGTGATTTCATTAAAAGTTTATGTTGTACTCCACAGAAATAGGCATCGTCTCACGAAACTCTTTCCATAAGACAACAGTCTTTTCTTTTTCTATCCAAATTAAAATAGATTGGGTATCCTGTTCATGCCTAATATGGTGAATCTTATACGCTCCATTTAAAACAGGTTGACCAACAATATAATGCATCGCTCCACCCTTGTAATCAGGCCCAATAGATATCTTACGAATATCTTTATTCATAAAGTATGAACCACCACATTAAGGTGAGTGGTAGTTATCGAGTCTGTTCCGCTTGTGTTTTTTGCATACACCTCAAAATAATCGTTAACAGCTAAACTTTGTAAAGTTTGTATGGTAAGGATAACAGGTATAGTAGACGTTGAAGGTATCTCTGTTTTTTGTTCAGTACCTGAAATTTCTGTACCATTCTTATACATAGCAAAATCTATAACATCTCCTGCAGTACCCTTACAATTAACCGTAAAGGTTATAGTAGCAGGTTTTACAGCGCTATTGCCATAAACAATTCTATTGGTCTCAGTATCATCTACCGTCCATCCACTTGCAATTTGAGAAGTAAGGACAGTCTCTAAAGGATAATAAATGTCTTGAGAAGCAAATGTAGTAACAGATGTCCCTGCCGTATCCACCGCATTGATATATGCCATCCCCCCATATGGAGAAAGAGCTATAATGCTTGATATAGTGTAATTTTTTGTTATACTGTTATTGTCACTATCGGTTCCGATAATATAATCGTTAACATTTACATTACTATCAATAGGATACGTACTAATCTTAGACATTTTACTTATGTGTTAAAGCTCCTGTTTGAAGATTAATACTGACATTCTCACCATATTCTGCAATAAGACTCTTCTCCATAGTAGAGAAATCAAGTCTATGAGCTTCCACTTTTTCCATTGCATCTTTTTGAGATAAAAGGGTGTCAGCTAAGACTAACTTAGACTGATTAAAAGCAGATAAAAGCTCTTGAAGTTTTGTAAGTTGTTCAGGAGTTAATTCCTTAACCGGAGTTTGAGTTGATTCTGTAGACATTATAATAGATTTAATTTAATTTTAGTCAAAGATACGCAATTACTTCTTGCGATTTTTTCCCATTACGACAGCTTGAAGGATACGAGAAAGAACGTTAACAATTTTGTCATCTTTCTTCGTTTCTGTTAACGCAGTCAGTGTACCTGCTGCAGTGATAACGGCGAGGGCTATATTTGCCCAATTGCTTATTAAAAATTCCATGTGAAAATAATTTAAAGGTTATAAAAATATGCGCTTTATAAAGCGCCTGTTAAAAACTCTACTGAGTTGTTTACGACATCTTCAGGACTTTTCCATTTTAAAATATATTTCCAATTGTTACCTTGATAATGAATTTTATCTGTAGGATAACCTTTATTGCAATCGTTATCACATGTAACATGAGGAGCTCCATCCCAATATCCATATGACATTTGAAAATTTCCATCTGAAGGATTGGGTTGTGGTATATTTTTAGGAGCTACAGGATAACAAGTATAAACAGTTCCTGAAGGAGAGTGAGTGTTAGAAGTTAAAGCTGCTGAAGCCCCGGCAGCAATTTCTACCCATACATCTGATTTGTCTACACCATAGGTTTTATGGCATCTCATATCAGAGTCAGTAGAATTTTTTACATTTAATGTAATAGTAATAGGGTCAGAGTTTACAGGGGTAGATGCAGTATCAGCTTGTGAACAGGCTGAAAAAACTAAAAAAATAAGGGTTAAATATAAGTATCTCATATTATGTGTTTAAGAAGCCGAACTTCTCCTCTACTGAGAAAGAAGGACATGCTTTGGGTGAATATTCGTTGTGACCATGAATAGATAATTTGCCAAATGTAAGCCTTAAACTTTTAACTATTTCTATAAAAGCTATTTCTTGTAATACTGTCATGGTGTCTTTGGGGTCATTAGAGGCGTCTACACCACCGATATAACAAATTCCGATGGAATCTTCATTCTCTCCGGAAGTATGAGCTCCTTGTATCTCTACGGGCCTCCCTATCTCTGTTTTCCCATCAAGGTGAATAACGTAATGATATCCTATATCGGACCATCCATGCCCTTGTGGAGGGGGGTCAACATGCCATGCTCGGATAGTCTCTACACTAACCTCTCTCCCTTCAGGCGTAGCAGAGCAATGTAATATAATACGATTTAAGTCTCTCATTTCTTTCTAATTCCTCGTTCCGCAAGTAAAATTTTTATATCATTCATCCCTTCCACTAAAATATCTAATGTCTGCTCTACTTTAGTTTCAGATTTCTCTAAAGAGTATAAGCGCGATTTTATTTTTGTTACTTCATTTGTCATTTTAATCCATGTTCCTAACATTCCGGACACCATAGCTACCCCTAAGGCAATTAGTTCATATTCCATACTTTCACTTATCTTCTCCACGAGGGGGATTTAACTGCTCTAAATATTTGTATATATAAGAAGTAAATTTACGCATTTTATTTCTAACTTCTGCGGCAGTATCTTGAGAGGTAGGGATATAGTCTTTTATCTCCTGAATCCCGTCATAGCTGTGGTCTACTTCGTGAGGGATAATTTTATTAGGGTCAATACTCATTACGTATAAACATTAAAGTTAACATAAAAATAGCGAGTGGACGTTACTGCAGCATCAAATGCCATGGCAGCAAAAACCCAATCGTCTTTATCTAGGGTTTCACCATTTGTTGAGACAAAACTTTGTGGACGGCTAGAAGCGTTTGAAGAAGGCATCGTACATTTAGCTGAAGCTACAAGCTCATAAGCTGTATTATCCTGCGCTCCCCCATTTCCCATAGCTGTCACAATAGCTGAAGGTACCTTAAAAACATATATAAACACATCCTCATCATAAACCTCAGAATTATTAGACCCCTCAACCGTTCCTTGAATACTAATCTCCCCTTCTCGAACAACTTTAAAAGCCCCTTGGTTGCCTAAGTATGGTGTAACTATTGAAGTACTTGTACCCGGAACCCCTAATCCCGTAAAATCCGGAGTCCCATTGTACATTGCTGTAGACCAACTGTAATAATTAAACCCAAGAGTGCCACCGCACACTGCGAATCGGGCATTATTAGCAATTGTAGTACTTATTGCCACTCTTCCTCCTCCTCCCATAACTAACGTAGGAGTAGGGGAGCTATCTTCCCAAGACATAGTACCATCCGTCTGAGAGGCAAGGATTTGACCATTTGTTGTCGGAGGCTCAGGAAGAGTATAAAGGATACTACTAGTAGTATTGAAAGGAACATCGAACCCTATATAATTGGTGTTATCTTGGTCAAAAATAAAAAGGCTTCCTACAGTACCTGCGACATTTTGTATACTTACAGGGTCAACGAATTTATTACTACCATCGGTAAACTCTGCAATAGTATCTCCACTTGTATCCAAAATACTGAAAGTACTTTGAGCAGCACTATTTAAAGTTAAAGTACGGGCTGCATCACTTATAACTAAGTCATCATCCCCAATATTTGTATCTGTTCCTCCACCTGCAACCCACGACATAACGCCTGCCGATGTAGACTGCAGTACCATATCGGAAGCAGGAGCAGAAACAGGGAGGGTATAGTTTGCCGTTGTAGTTACTAAATCGGGAGCTTGAAATCCTACGTATTTACCACTCCCTGCATTTCCTTCATAGATACGAAATTCCCCTCCATTAGCACTGTCATCTTGTATCTCTAATCTTTTGTATGCAGTCGTGACACCTTTTTTAAATTGTATATACGGGTCATTACCATTGGACTCAATAACAAAGGAACTAGCGTTACCCGAAGAAAGAGTTAAAGTTCTAGCGGTAGAGGTTCCGTCAATAGTAAGGTTAGCACTTCCTATATTTGTATTATCTACCCAAGACATTTCTCCACTACCATCAGTCTGTATTACCTGACCATCAGTTCCATCAGCATCAGGTAAGGTAAGGGTGTACGATGTCCCCACCGTATCGGGAGCCTTAAGAGCAACAAAGTTAGAGCTTGTCCCCGCACTAAACCTCATCGTAGGAGCAATAGTACTACTATTAGTACGTAGATAAAAATCCCCAAAAACCTGCATAGTGGTATATGACCACGATGCAATAGTATCAGTACTCCCACCATCGTTTGATGAAAAAGATAATGAATTGCCATCAAGGTCGAGAGTTCTAGTTGCATCAAGAGTAAGGTCGGTATTGGCAATGTTCGTATCTGCTCCACCCGCATCGACCCAAGACATAACACCTAAAGAAGTAGACTGAAGGACTTTATCGGAAGCAGGAGGACCTACAGGAAGAGTGTAATCTATAGAAGAAGTTATATGCCCTGCTTGAAACCCTACGTATCCATCACTAGCCCCTGTTCCCTCATAGATTTGTATTATCCCTCCGTCAGTGCTATCAGGTTTTATTCTTAATTTTTTGTATATATCTGTTATCGATTTTTTACATTCTATATACGGGTCATTACCATCGGACTCAATAGTAAACGAAGCATTACTTCCGGAAGAAAGAGTTAAGGTTCTCGCGGTAGAAGTTCCGGGGATAGAAAGGTTATTATTCCCAATATTTTCAGCATCGGACCACGATAATTCTGCAGAGCCGTTAGTAATAATAACTTGTTTATTAGTCCCATCTGCGTCAGGCAAAGTATAGGCAGTGGAAGCCAAAAGAGAAGGAGCTTGAAGAGAGACCGAAAATGCGGAAGAAGAAGGTCCATGGAAATGTAAAGGTACAGCAGTAGCAGAAGCAGATTTTAAATGAACCTCTTTTGCCATTTCTATATCTGCATCAGTAAATTTAATAATCCTTACGCTTGTATTTACGTTATCTAAAAACTCAAGGGTTCTGTTAGCTAAACCTGCCGCCCCAAAATAAAGAATCCTATTCGCCGTTAAGGTTAAATCTGTATTTGCTATATTATCAAGCGTATTTGGATTAATCCAAGACGTTCCGGTAGTAGTAGAAGAAAGTATAAACCCATTTGAACCCGAAGACCCGGCGGTGTCGGAGAAAGAACCTGAAAGGGATATATTCCCCGTAATATCAATACCTGAATAAAAATTTATATCAGCCATTATTTAATTTAATTTAATTTATGGAGTCGTACACTCCTGTACTAAAACTTGAACACTATTAGCCCCTAAAGTAGTTTGGCTATACAGTTTGACAGTGTTTGTATCATATCTCTCTACTCTGAAATTTATAGTATCGCGAAGGCCGGAATTTCGATAGGCTTGGACTCTAACATTTTTAGTGCCTAAGTTATGAACGACTGTCATAGTCTGACCTCCAACCGTGGCTATAAAAGATTTAGCGTTTATATCGGCAGACACTTCTGCATTGAAATCAGTAATCTGACCCAAATCGTTAGCTATATCTGATGCAGAAGCCGGGAGGACGATATCATTAGCCGCAATATCTGTAACCCTTCCAAACTCATCGGTAGATAGTGTAATAGATTTATCAGCGGCTCCAAAAGTTCCTACGTCATTTGCTACAGCATCTAACTTAGGCTCTCCCGCCGTCATAGATGGTTCAAATCCATTCGCTTGGGTATAGTACCCTATACCGAATACATTGTTTTCAGCTAAACCGATATTACTCTGTACCACCTCCCAATCTGAAAGTTGACTTGGGTCATCGTCATTCGCAATAAGGAAATCTCCATCACGTAACTGCTCTCCATAGAAAGTTCCTGCATCCGTGACGGCCCACGCTTGACCTTTGGTTATAGAGTTAGGAGAGGAAGTAAGGTCAGGGGAATTGCTAGAAGCATTGTAACCTCCTTGGAAATTAAATACCTCACCCGCAGTATCGTCAACAAATTTCTTATCTACGATATCAGAACCTGTATCAGGGTCGTCAGTATCAAGTCCTGTAATTTTATATGCAGTACCACTAGTGGTCATAGATAAATCCGCATTAGCAGTTCCCAACGCATTTAAAGGAGCATCACTAATCTCACCTTTTATATTAGTATCAACACCATATTCTGAATAGACGATGGAATCAGTAGCTAAAGTTCCCCCATCAGCTACTTCTAAACTATTGTCCGTTAAATCGAGACTCCATTGAATTACCGCGACTACCCCAATCGACCCTGCATCACTATTTATTCCTATTCCTCCGTCGAAATCTATAGTAGTTCCATTAGGAACAGCCTGTGTTACAGGAGGTGATTCATTATCACTAATCGTCCATATCCCTAAGTCATTTTCCGGTACTACCCAAAGACCATCTCCACGAAGGAAATATGTGGAACCTACATCAGCATTTGAAGGAACATAGCCAACTTTATCACCCCCTTTATATATCCTAGGAGTAATTGTAAACTCTTCCGGATTAGGTTCATCAAGAGTAAGAGGAACATAAGGTGCGGAGCCTGATTGGTCAGTGGCGGCAAGGATTTCAATCTCCTCTACCCCACCCGTACTAGTAATTAAAGCTAAAATTTCAGATATAGAACGTTGACTTACAAGAGGGTCTTGAGTAGATTGATAAGCAAGGAACCCATCTGTTGTATTTAATCCTCCCCCATTTGTCGCTTCCGCTATAAAGTTAGGATGTGGGGCATTAGTTTGATACCTCAGCTCAAGAGTTACATCTCCCGTAGTAGTATCAATTTTAACTCCATCTTGAGCATACACAGCTTCTACCCCTCCCGTACCTGTAAGGTCTACCCATTCCGTTCCATTATAGAAAGAGAAAGTATCCGTAGCTTGGTCGAAAGCTATTCTACCTGTAAAGTTATCCGCAGCAGCTATATTATCTACGTCTGCAACAATTTCAAGAGAAACATCTAGAAGTTGATTGGTAGCTAAGTCTATATCGTCGTAATAAAATATAGCCATGATATTATACTATTTTAGTGATTAAAGCTTCCATAGCGGCGGTGCCCGGAACATAAGAGCCTGTATTTACAGTAATAGTATTGGTGTTAGTTCTGCTCACACTACACTCTACGGTATCAGCAGTCGCCACTTCATAGATTTGAACCATAACATCATTGGTTCCAAAATAATGTGAAAGGACGAAAGAGGTAGCCTCAGCATCTCCAAAGGCTATAGTTTTGCTATAAGACTCTATTACAGTCTCTACCGCAGTCTCGAAGTTCGTAATATCAGAGGTAGTGATACTTATAGCTTGTTGTGTAGCATTTGTAATTTTTCCGAAAGCATCGGTAGTAATTGTAAGAGAGTTAGCTGAACTTCCAAGGTTAGTTACCTCATCTCCTTCAGAAAGTTTGACTACACCATCTGTAATGGTAGCAAATCCATTGGCGGTAGGGAACTTAGCTATACCCGCTACAGAGTTGGTAGCTAAGTCGATATTGTTCTGAACTTCCGTCCAATCATCCTCATCAACAGGGTCGTTTTCATTAGCTATAATTAAATCTCCTACCTCTAAATCTGTTGACCAAAAACCTCCACCATCACCGGCAACTGATACCGAATATGTCCAACCTTCTTTAGCCGAACTATTCGGGGCTGCTGAACTCGCATCGTAGGCTCCTTGGAAAATTAATCCCCCCGTAATAACAGAATCGACATAAGCTTTAGTAGCCGCATCTTGGTCGGAAGTAGGGTCAGCAAGACCGGTAATCTTCTGTGACCCCATAGCGACAGCCGCCGTAGGAGTTCCGAAGAGGTTGATAGGTATACCTTGTAGTTGTTTGGTACCTTGAGAGCCGCTCCATATCCCCGCTACTCGGTCTGTTCCCGAAGCGGAAACTGTATTGGCAGCTAATTCGGTAAGAACAAGACTAAGAGTTAGGGTATTAGTAGTGAGGGCGGTGGCTAATCCTACACCTCCCGTAAATAATAAGGTATCTCCATCACCAATATCTTGTGGGTCACCGGTGGTTGCCGCTGCTGTCCACTCAGCTTGGGTGTCAGAAGGAGTAGCCCAATCTCCATCACCGTTTAAAAAGGTAAGACTCCCTCCACCGGCAGGGACAAAACCGACATTACTTCCTCCATCATAGGGCTGAGAAGTTAAAGTAATAGCTCCGGTAACTCCGTTTGAATCAATAGGGTCTCCGGTACTAGCACTTCCTACAGCTAATGTTAAGGAAGTAACGTCAGAACTAGCAAGGGAAATAATATCATTAATAGTATACCTTAAAACCGTACCACCATCGTTAACTATAAACTCATTACCCGTTGCAAGGTCGGTACCTGCACCTGCAGCAGAGACGATATTATCATTAGCACTGCTATAGTCTACCTCGATGATAGGGTTAATAGATGTACCTGTATCTTTTACTCCGTTAGTAGCAGTTACCGTAGTAACGTCTCCCGCTCCGTCGAGCTCTATCCAATTACTCCCGTCGAAATAACGGATAGCATTTTCATCAGTGTTGTAATATATCTGCCCTTCAAAACCCGCAGGTTGCTGCGCTGTAGAAAGTCTCTCTAAAGAGACGTCTTTAATTTGGTTAGAATCAAGGGTAATATCATTATAAATTTTTATAGCCATAGTAAATCAATTAAAAAATGCGTAGCCACGTATGGCTGTAGAAAAAGTTAAGGTAACGGTATTTAAAGAGTCGTATTCTATATTAGGATAGATTTCTTCTTTATCTCTGCTTGTAACAGAAACAGCACAGTATTTATTTAAGTTGTGAGTAACTTGCCATACCGCAGAATCGACGGTCTGTTCGTAAGAAAAGTTTTTGTCTCCGGCGCTATTGGCCGAATCGTAATCTAAAATAGTAACGAAGTAGTCTTTTAAAGGTTCGAAAAATCCCGGACCACTAACATATATCAAAGTAATTTCATAGAAATTAGGCTCTCCAACGACTTGGACAGAGTTTTGCCATTTGAAACTTCCCCAATTAGAGATTTTATCACATTGAGAAATCATAACGACAGAACCGATAAGAGGGTTAGAATAAAAACTTCCTAACTCATCCTCATATCTCTGCAATTGAAATTTACTTATACGGATAGTAGTAACCGTATTGAAAGAAACATTGGTTTCTATAGTGCCCGGAAAAGTAATAGAACCCTCAGGGCGAGAACGGATAGGGTAATAGACAGCATACTCATACCGAAGAGAGTTAGATTCAACTTTGTTATAGCCATTTATAAACTCCATCACATTGTCTGCGGTGAAATTTTTTGTGGCCATAGAATTAGAAGCATCACTACCTATCCATTTATCGGTACCTATAATATCGGTATCTAAAGGATATGAGCTAATTCTTGACATACGTCAAAGATAAGAGAAAAACTCTAAAGCTTTTATAGCGCCGGAGGAACTAAAATTGTAATACCATACTCCGCTAACCTATCCTCCCACACTTGTTGTGAGGTATATAGCTCTAGAGTCTCCCATGGCGTGTCCATACACTCATCAGTATTAAAAGACGCATAAGCCTTAACAACTAATTTTGAATCAGTAGCGAAACATATGAACCATGTTTTTTCTGTAGGGTAGCAAATTTCGTGACTCATAATTTTTATCTATTAAACAGTTCCTCCATCAACGATGGTCCATCCTTTAGTTACTAAAAGAGCTCTTGCCGTAGCAGCCGTACCGCCTCCGGTATATTGTGCGGAAGTACTAAACGTAACTCCACTTTGTACATTTTGTGTAGACCACGCGATAAGTAAAGCGTCATAGTTAGCAACACTCATAGCGGTACCTGTAAAAGCATCTGAAAAATTGGTGATATTAGATACATCCCAACCGCTGATATCCTCATTGTAAGAAGGAGAGTTATAACAAAGGAACTGACATACGGTGGTGTTAGACATATCCCATCCCGCTAATCCACCTGTAAAGCCTGTAGAGTCAACAAGATAAAACGCTCCCGATATATTTCCGACATTAGCAGGACTATTAGTAGCAGAAACAGTGAGATTATCACACCCCGTAAAAGAAAAAGTACCGCCTCCTAAATCTAAATTACTTCCTCCCCAATCATATATTTCTTTCATCTTTAACCTATCTCCCGCTAAAGCAAAAACAAATTGTTCTAATGTACCTGTACACTCAATAGTATAGGTGCCCCCTACACTATAAACGTGTGTTTTTTCACTTTGGTTCCAACTAGTGATAGTATCAGTAGTACTATCACCCCAATCTACCTCAAAATCATAAGTACCCGCCGAAACTAAGGGGAGGACAAAAGTATCATTAGCAGAACCGGCATTACGTGTATCTACTAAAAACTTAAATCCTGTGACAGGAGGAGGAGAAGGGGCAAT
>Ga0098059_1000161_pt1 | contig 53181 bp, 43 predicted proteins | sample 20_taG_FD_92580 | JGI IMG/M metagenome (GOLD analysis project Ga0098059, IMG submission 92580) | Marine viral communities from the Subarctic Pacific Ocean - 20_ETSP_OMZ_AT15318 metaG | ecosystem: Environmental > Aquatic > Marine > Oceanic | place: Subarctic Pacific Ocean | collected 2015-01-19
ATGAAGAGAAAAAGCAGCAAGAGCCTCAACCTCAAGATGCTGAAGAGCTCGAATCTAAAGAAATAAGCAAAGAAGACGCTGAAAAGATCTTAAAAGCTTTAGCTCAAAAAGAGAAAGAACTTCTAAAAGACTTCAAGAAAAAGAAATCTAAAGACAGTGCTAAGCATGACAAAGACTGGTAAATCGCTAAGTTCTGCCCTTTTATTCCTCCTATTTTTAAGTATTACTCATCTAGCATCGGCACAAGATGTTACGGTAGAAGCTACACTCTCCGAAACCAATATATTTGAAGGGGAGTCGGTTCAGTTTCAATTAAGTATATCTGGAACTGCTATCAATTCATTAGATCGGCCACAAATGCCGTCCGTGAATGGATTGCGATATCTACCTAATCGTACGTCAACAGCTAGTAACTATACCTACACAGGTGGGCAGCCACAAGTAACCCAAACATTTGGGTACACCTTTATTGCTCAAAGCAATGGGCAGTATACATTCCCAGCAATTAGTGTGTCGGTTAATGGGAATACCTACCAAACTAAACCCATATCGTTTAAGATTCTCGACCCCAAAACGATAGATAATGGCCAAGCAGCTCGATCACCTGATATTTATTTAAGGCTTGAACCATCAGTCACCAATCCTGTTGTGGGGCAACAAGTTATTGCAGACATCATTCTTTATTTCAAAGATGGGGTAGATGTCTCCTCCTACAATGCTATACCAGGTTGGAAAGCAGAAGGCTTTTGGAAAGAAGAATTAGACAACCCATCACAAGCACGTTCTACTTCAACCATAATTGGTGGGGTTCGCTATAAAAGAGCAAGGTTATTGCAATATGCCCTTTTCCCAACCAAAGCTGGTGAACTTACACTCAGTCCATTTACAATAACTGTTCGTGTTCGGCAAAATAATCGAGGTATTCGAGATCCATTTAATTTTGGTATCGGGCAAGAAACAAAAGAATTAAAAACTCTACCTGTTACCGTAAATGTAGAGCGATTACCCGAACCATCTAATGCTGAATTCATAGGCGCTGTTGGTGATTTCAATATTGAGAGAAGCATTAATCCAACCAATGCTTTTGTTGGCGAAAGTGTAGAAATTGTTACTCGAATTTCAGGTTCAGGCAATGTGCCTTTACTTAATAAACCTGAATACGAGTTTCCTGAAGCACTAGAAGAGTACAACCCTCAAGAGACTTCGAACTTATCACGGTCAAATCGACTTATTGCCGGCTCAAAAACATTCACTGATATTGTAATTGCTAGAGGTGAAGGCGTATTCACTATTCCCGAAAAAAGAATAGCCAGTTATAACCCTGAAGCTAAGCGATTTGAGTACACCACACTACCAGCATTGACTTTAAACGCTGTAAATGACCCTAATGCAACGGTGGCTTCGCTTGAAGATATGCGCCTTGATGTAAGCCCTGTTATAGGCTTGGTAAGCTGGCACCCAATCAAAAACGACCCTCTTAGTTCGAATACATTAGTTTGGGGTCTCCTTTTTATTCCGCTATTAATAGTTGGAGGAGCTTATGGAGCTAAAAAATATACCGATCGCCTTCAAACTGATACGGGCTTTGCACGCTCACAAAAGGCTAAAACGCAAGCACTCTCCACTTTAGATGAAGCCGAAAAAGCGGCTGATATTAAAACAGGCTATCACTTAATTCAGAAGGCATTATCAATATTTATCGCTGATAAATTAAACCTTCCAGAAGCAGGACTTTCAAGTAAGCGCCTGATTGATGAGGCTGTTGCAAAGAACTCTGAAGTTCCAGCCAAGTCACTTCGTCAGTTATTTGACAAGTGCGAAACCATTGCTTTTGCACCCAATGTATCTCCAGAAGGACTCAAAACAGATATTGAAAAAGCACGTAGTTTAGTAAAAGAATTAGGGAAGTTATTATGAGATTAGCACTCTTAATTTTGATGTGGTTGGCACCCACTTTACTATTTGCTCAAAATTCATCTCAATATGAGTTTGATGAAGCAAATACTAAACTAGAGAATGGCGACTATAAAAATGCCTTGCAACAGTATCGCACTATCATTGCTGATGGTGAAGAATCTGGAGCACTTTACCTCAATATGGGTATAGCTGCGGTTCAATTAGACTCTTTAGGATTGGCTAAATACTACTTCACTCGCGCACTAGCCTTTGATACAGCCGAGCAAGAAGCGAATACTGCATTAGATTTTGTGAACTCTCAGTTTAGTCGGCAATCGGCTACGCTCCCTAAATTACCTTGGGATAAACTCGTAGATATTCTGAAGGTAAGTCCCGGAACATTTGGCGTTTTCATGATTGGATACATCATTTTATGTATCGCTGTGCTGTTATTATTGGCTAAGTGGTTCAATTTTATTTCTTTTAAAAAACTTCCGACCTTAATAATGTCGATTGCGGGAGTTGGAATGGTTGTTTTAATACTCGCATTTTATGTTGATTACGTAGATCAACGATACGACGAAGCTATATTAATTACGGAGCAGTCATCGGTTACTCAAAAACCTGATAGTACGTCAACCTTAGTAAGTATGGCTTATGAGGGATACCCACTTACCATCGATCAAAGTGTAAGCGAAGGCCATAGCGATTGGTATTATGTTCGATTGGGGAATGGCCTATATGGATGGATCAAGAAATCCGGAATTTTAAAATTATAAAAGACCTCTTTTATGAGCGCATCACAAGAATATATAGACAACAATAAAGATCAATTTATAGAAGAACTATTTGATCTGTTACGCATCCCATCTGTAAGTACAGATTCCTCTAAAAAGGATGCTATACATGAAGCTGCTAATTTTTTATTGAAACAGTTTCAGTCGATGAATCTGGACACCGTAAAATTATATGAGACTCCAGGAAACCCCATTGTATATGCCGAGCATACCCCACACAAGGATAAGCCAACGGTATTAGTGTATGGCCATTACGATGTTCAGCCTTCAGATCCTGATGAGCTTTGGACTTTCCCACCCTTTGAGCCCGTAATAAAAGATGGAAACGTATATGCTCGTGGAGCTAGCGATGATAAGGGGCAGTCTTATACGCATGTTAAAGCCCTAGAGTCTTTTAAGAAAACAGGACAGGAAATCCCTGTTAACATCAAGTTTATTCTTGAAGGTGAAGAAGAGATTGGGTCTCCAAATTTGGTTCCTTTCCTTGAAGAGCACAAAGATATGCTTAGCTGTGATATGGTGCTGGTATCCGATACCTCTATGTTTGGCAAAGACATGCCTTCCATTACTTATGGTCTTCGTGGACTCGCATACATGGAAGTGGAAGTAGTTGGTCCTAACCGTGATTTACACTCAGGAGTATATGGCGGTGCGGTTGAAAATCCATTGAACGCACTTTGCGAGATGATCGCCAAGCTTAAAGACGAAGACGGTGTAATTCAGGTTCCTGGTTTTTATGATAAAGTAATTCCACTTACAAAAGCCGATCGTGAGGCGTCAGCAGCTCTTCCATTTGATGAAGAAGCTTATAAAGCTTCACTCGGTATTGAGGCCGTTCATGGCGAAAAAGGATATACCACTTTAGAACGAGCATCTGCTCGCCCTACTTTAGATGTAAATGGTATTTGGGGTGGTTATACAGGCGAAGGGGCTAAAACGGTACTGCCTTCCAAAGCGAATGCTAAAATTAGTATGAGACTAGTCCCAGGTCAGCATCCCAAAGAAATCGCTCAATTATTTAAAGAGTATTTCGAATCGTTAGCACCAGATACTGTGAAAGTTAAAGTAACAGAACACCATGGTGGACACCCATCCGTAACCGACTTGAGCTTTTACGGCTTAAAAGCGGCCGCTCAAGCCTTCGAAGAGGTTTATGAGGTAGAACCACTATTTGCACGCGAAGGTGGCTCTATTCCAATTGTAGCCGACTTCAAGCGCGTTTTAGGTGCTGAGTCGATACTAATGGGCTTTGGTTTAACCAGCGATGCTATCCATTCTCCTAATGAAAAGTTTTCATTAAAAGATTTCCACAGAGGCATCAAGACTTCTGCTCGATTTATGGAACTCCTTGCTGAGAGCTAATTCACTCAGGCCCAATGTTATTAAATAAAAAAAGCCTCTTATGAAGAGGCTTTTTTTTGTATTAACGAATTTTTGTTGGCTCTGTGTTATAGCTCAACTTCATGATAAATTGGTTCGTCTTTTTCGAAATCGAATAAGGTTAACCTTCGAAGGTTATAGTACCCTGTCCAATATGTGCGAAGTGCCTGCACATAACTTCTTCGAGCGCTATCCTTTTCGCGTTGAGCAATAAATAAATTGGTTACATCAATCTTACCAATCAGGTACCGGTTTTTTGAAACATCATATCGGCGTTCCGCAATATCATCCGAGATTTGCGCCAACTCTAACTGATCTTTCAGCAATTCAAACTCTCGAACTGTACTTCGAACGTCGAGCTCGAATTGAAGTCTTTGGTAGGCAATGCTATTTGCTGTGGCCTGTTGTTGGTTTCTAGCAGCTTTAATTTCTGCTACTTGCTTACCCCAATTAAAGATGGGCACTTGAAAACCAACGGTAAAGAATTGTCTGTTGCCGGGATTGTCGTACAACTCATCAAAATCTTGAGCTGTATTATTTAAACCATAGGTAGCCTGAATAGTGGCTGAAAATCCACTACTCTTTTTGGCTTGCTCGTATGCTTGATCGGCTTGCAGTTCATTCAGCTCATATTGGAGGGAACGGCTGTTATTTTCAATAGCATATGCTAGCGCTTCATCTACATCCACTTTAACATCTGGCACATCATTAGGGGCGATAATCTCTAAAACCACATCATTATCGATACCCAATAATGCTTTAAAGCCTTCTTCAGCTCGCTTATAGTTCAATTGCGCTGTTGTTAGAGATGCTTCAGCATTTCTATAGGCCAATTCACTTTCAAGTAATTCGTTTTCAGCTAAGTTACCTACTTCAAATCGCCCTTTCGCAATATTAAAGATCGAGTCGTTTACCGTTACGTTAAACTCTGACACTTCCATATTGATTTTGGCTAACAACAGATCAAAGAAATTCTGAGTTACGGTGAAAGCTAAATCTTCCATGTCTTCAACGAACTGCTTCTCAGCTATACGATAACGAAGGGGTTCTAAGCGTCCTCTCCATTTTAAAGCATTAAACTGAAAGAGTGGTTGACGAAGGGTCATCAATAACGGTGTACTTTGCCATTGATATCGCTCCTCACCTTTAAAAATCCCCAGCCTTCCTAGCCCTGAAGAAACGGATACTGTACCCCCTGTTGGAAAAATATTCTGGTTGATAGAGAGGTCTAAACTCGCATCAGACTGGTTAAAATCTCTATAGATAATTCCATTTTCTGTTGAAATTGGTTCACTCCCTAGCAAATAGTTCGGAACATCCCCATTGGCAACTAGAGAAGGAAGTTTATCTGCTTTAAAAGATTTGTATCTCCACTTTGAAGAAATCAAAGCATAGGTAGCAGCTCTCGAAAGTGGGCTATTATTTTTAGCAATTTCGATACTCTGGTCGAGTGTTAACGATTGAGTCTGCTGTGCCTCTGCTGAGCTACTCCCTAATATTAGGCTCAGTAATGCGAATGATAATATGAATTTATTCATGACGTAATGCGTGTACTGGATCTTGTTGAGCAGCGCGCTTAGCCGGGAAAAATCCGAAAACGACCCCGATTAAAAGTGCTACACCAAATGATATAAAAATTGATATTGGAGTTACGATAGTTGCGATGTCAGCCGTGCTTTCGATGGCGAAGCTAAAAAGCATCCCCAATATTATTCCAACCACGCCCCCAGAAATACTTATGGTAAGTGCTTCGGTTAAAAACTGTAGTTCAATGTCTTTCTTTTGTGCCCCTACCGCCATGCGGACTCCAATTTCGCGATAACGTTCCACAACAGAGGCTAGCATAATATTCATGATACCAATACCTCCCACAATCAGTGAAATGGACGCAATCGAGGAAAGTACAATATTGAATATTCTCTTGGTTCGTTGTTCTTGTTGAAGTAGTTGCTCTGGGACTATGATTTCGAAATCGACCACATCGTTATGACGTCGTTTCAGCATACGGGAAAGTACTTCGGCTACAATCACACTGTATTTCGTATCACTTACTCTAATAATCAGTTTATCGAGTTGATTGTAATTAGCATCCCCACCTCCGCTTGAAGAACTGCTACTGCTTATCATCATACCACCACCAAAAACGCGAACACTACCGCCACCACCGCTCACGTCTTGCTTGGTAACTAGTGCTCTGTTTTTAAAACGCAATAGAACTGTAGTTGCAGGTGCATAGATGTCTAAGTTGTAATTACGTATCCCAAGGTTCTCTATGCTCTCGGTACTAAGTTCACGCTTTTTTAAAACGCCAACCACGGTGAGCCATAAATGGCCCACTTTAATTTTTTTACCAATGGGATCTTCACCTGCAAAAAACTTAGAACGAACATCGTAGCCAATGATAGCTACTGGAGCTGAATTCGAAATCTGTGTTTCAGAAAAATTACTTCCTGCTGCAAACTCAAAGTTATTAATTCCGAAGTAGTCGTCGTTTGTACCTACTAACTTCCCTGTTCTCATTCTGGCATTTCGAATGAAGTTCGTCTCATATATAATTTCAGGACTTACATACTCGATCTCTGGGATTACATCCTTAATACTTGCAAGATCTTCGAGGGTTAAACCTGGCGAAAACCGCTTTGAATCTTCAACATTTTGTTCGTCATCAACGCTGCCTTCTTCTTGCTCAATCACAGGTTGAATAATCACGTTATTCGTACCCAATAACTCCATTTGCTTCAGAACCTCTTGCTGGGCGCCGGTACCAATTGCTAACATGGCAATTACCGAAGCAACGCCGAAGATGATACCAAGAGAGGTCAACATTGCTCGTAGTTTATTCCTACGAATAGCTTCGATAGCTATATCAAAATTGTATAGTATTTTTTGAAGCACAGCTAACCCTCTAGTTACTTGAGCTGAGCTCTTCTTTCAAATAACTCCTTTGAATGCCGGAGGTGTCGGCGGGCATTGAGAGATAAAGTCTGTCATCGATGGTAATACCACGATGAATAACGGCTTCATTTTCGTTGATTAAACCCAGTTCAACTTGCTGCATTTTTGCGCTTAAACCATCTTTCAAAAACACGAAACTCAATGAATCTACGGCATGAATGGTTTCGAGTGGTACTGAAAGCACATCATCGAGTTTGCTAACCTGAATACGATTGCTGGTGGTCATTGCAGGACGTAATAAACTATCGGTTCCTGCTACTTCAATAATTACTTCATAGACTTTTGAATCAGAATTTGGACGTTGTTCTCCAATATTGGCAACGCTGGTTACTGTACCGTCTAATATCTTACCTTGAACAGCATCTAAACCAATGATTACATCTTGGCCTTCTTTCAGCTTTTGAATATCAATTTCATTTACATAGGTAAGCGATTCCATTACGGTAAAGTCTGGTAGCTCAGCCACAATTGGGTTCCATGCACTAATCTCTTCCCCAACGGTTACTTTTGAGCCATTCCAGTTACGCTTGTAAATCAACATTCCTTGATCGGGGGCATATACCGTAAACTCACCCATTAAAGCACGGATTTTATTGAGCTCATTTTTCTTTTTGGTCAACTCAGCTTCAATCTCACTTATTTTAGCTTCAGCTTGTTTTACCTTGGTGATGTAGTTCTTCTTTTCTTGGCTAAGCGTTCGTTTTGCTTTATCAAGTTCTATTTCTGCTTGCCTTTGAACAGCGGGTGATTCATATCTCGATTGGTCAACTGCAATTTGACGCTCTTCCAGAGCATACTCTAAATTGATTAGGTTATCTCTCGCTTGTGATAGTGTTAGAGTACTATCTAATTGAGCTTGCGTAACCTGCGATTGGGCTTGATCCACTTCAAGTTGGGCATCCTGCATTTTTGCCAATACCTGAGAACGATCTAATTCAGCAACAAAATCACCCTCTTTTACCAGAGTCCCTTCTGGGATCATCCGCTGAATTTTTATGTTGTTAATCCTGAATTCTCGTGCCCCTTGCGGACCTTTAATTTCAGTAGAGTTTTTAGCGCGAAGTTCACCAGTACTTGTCACTTCAACGATGAATTCCCCTTTTCGTGGTGTGGTGAATAACTCAGTGGTTTCATCTTTGTCGCCTCCAAAAGCAAACCATAGTATAACTACAGATAGAACCAACCCAATTGGTAAGATATATTTTCTTTGCATGAACTTAATTTTGTTGTATTACCCTCAATACGTCATAATTTAGCTTAAGACGTAGTCAACCCAAAAATAGTTTTAGTAAAAAGTTCTTTTTTAAAACTTCTTACAAATCAATCTTCTTGAAAAGCATCTTGCTGAAGTAACACTTCTCCGAAAGAAATATCTTCAGCGGCAAGCACCAAAATGGTGGTAGGCAGGCCTTTAAGGCGGTTTTGAATACTTGTGTAGTAATTTAGGAAATCGTTATTTGGCTCCGCCATCCCCATAAAAATCAAATCTGTACCCTCTGAGGATTCATGAAGAATTTCCTCAAATGAACGACCATTCGACACAATTACCTCTGTTTTAGCCCCAGTTCTTAGTCTTGTACTAATTTCTGAGATGTTCTTTTGTGCATCTTCAGCACCCTTTTCCGAGTCTACAACCATCTTTAAATACACCTCAGCATTGAACCAAGTTTGGCTACTTTGAAGTAGATAACCCAAGATCATCATTAAGCCTCCATTCCCTTTAAGGCCACCCCACCAGATATCTATTCTCTTTTTATTGCCAAACCCCTTTTCACGGTCGTCGTGTACAACTAGTACATTTCTTTTTAGGGTGTGGAAGGTGTTGATCATTCTACAATAGTCTTCGCGAATTTCTTCGTTTTCACTATCCCCTAAGATTATCGTGTTTGGCACTAGCGCACCAAGACCATAATTAGCTACCAGTCGCTCCGCTCCTTCGAATGGGTCTTCAGCGGTAGTAACTCTTGGAAGTCCCTGAATCCCTCGCTTAGCTAAAAACTCACGAATATTTTCCTCCATCTTACCTTGATGTTCCATCGTGAGCTTATCGCTTTTTAACACGGTAGATACCGTTAACAAACCTTTGTTATGGGTAAGTGATGAGGCTAGATCAATCAGATGCCAACGCTTTGTTGGGGCGCCCGACAACACTAAAGGATTGGGTCTCCATGTTTTAGCTTCCACTTGATCGGAGTCGATACGTAGTAAACCAGCTCGCGTAATGGCCATCCAGATGCCTCTGCGCACATCACCCCAAGCCGACTGCATTTCTCGTCGTTCTAACCAAAAGTAGATAGCCAACACAAATAAGAATGCGACGATGGTTGCAATGGTGTTGATCAAAAACATCACACTTAAGCACCCTAATGCTCCTAAAATCGAGAACACCCAATGCACTTTAAACTTGGGCCTGAAAGACGGGCTACCTAAAAGTCGCTCAATACCCGCCGTAATATTTAACATCCCATAGGTTGTTAAGAAAAACATGGTAAGAACGGGAGCAATGATATTTAGATTTCCGAAATAAACAGCAGCTAATGCCACCAATAAGGTAACTACCGTTCCTATTCGTGGAGAGTCGTCATCTCCTGACCCCTGCCCAACTATGCTCATCCATTTTGGCAACACATGATCTCGTGCAAGGGCTTGTAGTACTCGTGGCGCTCCTAAAATACTTCCTACAGCACTCGATAAAGTAGCGCCCCAAACACCAATTAAAATAGCATCTCCCCACAACGACATCTTTCTCATCACAAGTGGATCAGCGATAAGGGTTGATGAATCAGCACGCATAGCAAGCAGTACAGGCAATCCCATATAAATTAGATAACCCACACCCACGGCCGCAAAAGTACCCACAGGAATGGACTTTCCGGGATCTTTCAGGTCACCACTCATATTCACCCCAGCCATGATACCTGTAACAGCCGGAAAGAATACCGCAAACACGGTCCAAAATGGTTCTGAGTTTCTTTCTGCCGCTCCCCACATTTCAATTTCAGTAGGTTCTATAGGTTTACCAAATACCAAAGAAAGTAGGGATAGTACTATCCCAAACATGATAAAGTATTGAGCACGTATAGCTGCTTTTGCGGATACTATGGCAAGTACAGCAACTGCAATGGTAGTAGTGAGACCCACTACTTTAAAGTTCAAACTAGGGAATACCTCAACTACACTTTCTGCAAAACCAACGGTGTATAAGGCAACGGATAAGGCCTGAGCTAAATAAAGTGGTATACCAATAGCGCCGCCAGATTCTATCCCTAACGAACGGCTAATCATATAATAAGCGCCGCCTGTTCTAACCCGTTGATCGGTGGCAATGGAAGCAATGGATAAGGCAGTTAAAAACGTAATCGCCGTAGACAGCGTTACAATTAATAGCGTACCAATAAGCCCTACATTTCCAACAACCCACCCAAAACGCAGGTACATAATCACCCCAAGAATGGTAAGTATGGATGGAGTAAACACGCCTCCGAAGGTACCGAGTCCATGCTCAGAAGAGGATATTACGTGTGCTTCATCGGGCACCTTTTTTGTAAAAGGGATTCTCATCAACTAGATAAATTGATGTTTTCCCCTTGCAAGAAGGAATCCGTTAACGCCATCTGTATGTAAAGATAATAGAGCAAGCAGTTGCTTTAGTTATTCGAGTCGTTTTCTAAAAGGCCACTTTTGAGGTCATACTCAGTAGCGTATTTAGTCTCGTCAACAATCTGCTTAGGGTCGTTATTTTCATCCACAACTACAACAGTAGGTTTGTGGTTTTTTGCTTCTTCTGGGGTCATGTCGGCATAACTAATAATAATTACGCGATCGCCCACTTGGGTAAGCCTAGCCGCTGCGCCGTTTAGGCAACAAATACGACTTCCTCTCTCTCCAGGAATAGTGTATGTCTCCAAACGTGAACCGTTAGTGATATTCACCACTTGCACTTTTTCGTATGGTAGTAGGTCTGCTGCATCCAATAAATCTTGGTCGATTGTGATGCTGCCTTCATACATTAAGTTGGCTTCGGTAACCACCATTTGGTGGAGTTTGGATTTAAACATGGTTATTTGCATTGCTTATAACCTCAAATTTCAAATATTAAGTTATCAATCAATCTTGTTTTACCTAAATAGGCTGCTCCAGCTAATACATAGCGCTGTCCTTTTTCTAACTCTTGAACCGGAGCCAAAGTATCCAACGAATACACAGAAAGATAATCATTTTTGAAGCCTTTTGCCTCTAGCTCATCTTGTTGGTGTTTTAACAATAAATGGGGCTGAAACACTCCATTCTTAATTTGTTGCTCTACATAACTCAGCGCTCTATATAGACTCGGAGCAACAACGCGCTCCTGCTCAGATAAGTATACATTCCTACTACTAAGTGCCAATCCATCTTCTGCCCTTCCGATTGGAGCCATAAGTAACTCAATGTCATGGTTGAACTCTATTACCATCTGTTCAATAATTCTGAACTGTTGGTAATCTTTTTGGCCAAATACCGCCACATCAGGCTGTACAATGTTAAAGAGCTTATTTACTACAAGAGCAATTCCTTGGAAATATCCAGGCCGGCTTCCTCCATCTAAGTAGGTATTAAGCTCTTCAATTTCTATGCTGAAGAACTTTTTACCTGAGCCATACATGGTTTCAGTATCGGGAAGAAATACTACGGCTACATCTTCTTTTTCGCATAAAGCTAAATCTGATTCAGTAGTTCGTGGATAGGTACTGAAGTCTTCGTTTGGCCCAAATTGCTCTGGGTTCACATAGATTGAAACCACGATGGCATCGGCATGCTTATGCGCCATCTTTATGAGCGACAAATGCCCTTCATGTAGTGCGCCCATAGTGGGAACAAAGGCAACACGCTTACCTTCAGCTTTTAAAGCAGCTACTTGCGCACGTATTTCTTGTATTGATTTTGCTATTTCCATGTTCAAAAAAAGAGACGCTAAAAGCGCCTCTATATATAAATGGTAATTTCAGGCAATCGTAATGATTGCTAATTAGCTCCTAGCTTAAACTGATCTAGAAGTATCGAAATCTTGAAGGATTTCTTTAATTCTGTTTAGGAACGCGCCACCATGAGCACCATCAATGATTCTGTGGTCATAACTCATTGATAAGTACATCATTTGACGAATTGCAATCACGTCACCAGCTTCTGTTTCCAATACCACTGGTTTTTTCTCGATTGCACCGGTACCAATAATAGCCACTTGAGGCTGGTTGATAATCGGTGTTCCCATGATGTTGCCCACACTACCGTAGTTCGTTAAGGTGATAGTACCACCAACTAAATCATCTGGGCTTAATTTTTTGTTTCTAGCTTTGGTAGCAACTTCATTCACTTGATCAGCAAGACCAACTAAATTCATTTGCTGTGCTTTCTTGATAACAGGTACGATAAGTCCACCTTCGCCACCTGTTCCAAGTGCTACGGCTAGTCCAAAGTTGATGTCTTTCTTCACTAGGATGTTGTCGCCATCAATAGAACTATTGATTAATGGGAACTCTAACATCGCTTTGATAATCGCTTCAACGAATAGTGGAGTGAAAGTCAGTTTGTTGCCAGTCTTTTTCTGGAATTCGTTTTTATTCGCGTTTCTCCACTTCACTAAGTTTGTTACATCCACTTCAGCAAAAGTAGTAACGTGAGCCGATGTTTGCTTTGAGCGAACCATGTGCTCTGCAATCATCTTTCTCATACGATCCATCTTGATGATTTCTACATCTTGAGATGGAGCTTGAATATCTAGTTGACCAGCAGAGATAGAACCATCGCTCTTTTTTGGTGCAGAACTGCTTGGTTTGCTTAAACCGCTTGATGCTGGTGCAGATACTTTGCCAGCTTTCTTATCCTCAACGTATCCTAAAATATCTTTCTTTGAAACACGTCCGCCTTGGCCAGAACCATTAATAGACTCAAGTTCTTCTTGGCTAATGCCTTCTTCTTTGGCAATAGAACGAACTAGAGGAGAGAAGAAACGTCCGTCGCTTCCCACTCTTTGTGGTTCAGATCCACCAGAAGCCGCGCCATTACTTTGTTGCATCAACTGATCTGGAGTTGAAGCAGCTACTTGCTCTTTTGTCATTCCAGCATTGTCAGCACTATCTTCTTTCTTTGGTGCTGGTGCAGATGATGAACTTCCTGATGCTGCTGCGTTTCCAGTTGCGATAATCGCAATCGGTTGTCCAACTTCAATCGTGTCGTTTTCTTCAGCTAAAATCTCAACGAGTGTACCTGCTGCTGGAGAAGGAACTTCGCTATCTACTTTGTCGGTAGAAATTTCCAATAAAGTCTCGTCTTCCTCTACGGTATCGCCAACTGATTTATTCCAACCAATTACTGTGGCTTCAACAACCGACTCACCCATTTGAGGCATCATCACTTCGATACGCTCGCCTTCATCGCCGCCACCATTATTGCTAGCAGCAGGTGCTTCTTGAGTTGGAGCCTCTTGTGCAGGAGCTTCTTCTTTTGGCTCTTCTTTGGCATCAGGGGCAGGAGCAGAGCTTGCATCACCAGCAGCGTCAGCATCTGTTTCGATGATAGCAATTGGCTTGCCTACTTCAATGGTGTCTCCTTCTTCAACAAGGATCTCAACCAGTACGCCTGATTCAGGTGAAGGTACTTCACTGTCTACTTTATCGGTAGCAATTTCGAGCAGAGTTTCATCTACTTCTACAGTGTCACCAACAGATTTACTCCATTCGATCACTGTTCCTTCCATTACCGATTCGCCCATTTGGGGCATTACCACTTCTACCTTAGCCATAAAATGTTTTGTTTTGGTGCCTGAACGGCGGTTTTAGCTGTTTTCGCAAAGGACTGCAAAGTTCCTAATTATTCCAATTAGTTCAAAATTTAGATAGATCAATTGTCGTTAAAAAAGCGCTTTCACAGATTTAAACCTTATCGGTAGTAAACCCATCCCTTTAAAAAAAGTTCAGCAGCTGCTATTTACACTAAAATGATTTCACTTTCCTTCATCATTTAATAGCGGCGAGCGCTTGATCGATGTCTGAAATGATATCATCTGGGTGCTCTAGACCTACACTAATACGAATTAGATTCTCTGGTGAATTTGAAAGTGTTCCTTCACTTGAGCGCCGGTGCTCCCATAAACTTTCCACTCCACCAAGGCTTGTAGCTCGCTGAATCAGCTTAGAAGAAGCCACTACTTTTAGCGTTTCTTGTTCATTGCCATCCAATAAAAATGAAATCATCCCTCCAAAGCCTCTCATTTGTGCTCGCGCAATATCATGCCCTGGGTGATTTTTTAATCCAGGATAGTAAAGCTCTTTCACTTTTGGATGAGTGCTTAAATAATCAGCTACTTTAGCCGCATTCTCATTATGAGCTCTCATTCTGTATGGGAAACTTCGGATACTTCTTGTAAGTAACCACGAATCTTGAGGTGAAGGCACGGCTCCTTGACCATATTGTATCTTTCGAACATTCTCAAAAAACTGGTCTTCTTCTGCTACAATCAACGCACCTCCTAAAATGTCGCTATGCCCACCTAGATATTTAGTGGTTGAATGCATTACGATATCTGCCCCATACTCAATCGGGTTCAAATTCAACGGAGTTGGCCAAGTGTTATCTACACATACTTTAGCGCCTATTTCTTTTGCCATATAGCACACTTTCTCCACATCTGTGATATGCATGAGTGGGTTAGAAGGTGTTTCAACATAAATTAGCTTTGTGTTCGGGCGGATATGCTCTTGCACCAACTGTAGATCACGCATATCCACGAAGTCGTATTCTAATCCCCAACGCTCACCAAATTCTACCATGGTCTTTCGCGTTCCGTGATATACATCCTCCGGTAGAATTACATGAGAACCCGATTCTAATGCCAAGAAAACAACTCCAATTGCCGCCATACCAGATGAAAAAGCTGCTGCAGCTACTCCTCCTTCTAATTCAGCTAATACCTTCTCGAGCTGTATTCTATTTGGATTACCATGGCGTGCATACAGCAATTCACCTTCTTGGTGCCCCTCTTTTGAGTGCACAAAATTGGTAGATACTTCTATTGCTGGAACCACAGATTTTGAAGCTGAATCATGGTTCATTGATCCATGAATGGCGATTGTCTCTATTCTTTTTTTTGAACTAGGCATAGGTCTGTTTTCTTAATGCGTTGATTCTCTCCAATGCTGGAGGGTGCGAATAATTTAAAAATACATAAAAAGGATGCGGAGTCAGATTCGATAAATTATCCTTCGATAATTTCTTTAGGGTCGAAATCATATCCTCTGGTTTTCCCGTTGTTTTTGCAGCATACTCATCGGCCTCATATTCGTGCTTACGAGATGACATTTGCATAAAAATGGAAAGTATCATACTGATAGGCGCATAGAGCATTCCAAAAAAGATGAGGCCTGCATACACCGACATCTCTTCCATATAAAAAGCTTCAAACAAATCGGGTTCTTGCAAAAAGATGGACAGCACAAACAGCATTACTCCCGACTGAAGTACTCCAGAAATCATCCCTTTTATAATATGCTTCTTTTTGTAATGCCCAATCTCATGGGCCAATACAGCCACTAACTCTTCAGTGGTGTGATTCTCAATCAAGGTATCATACAACGCCACTCTTTTATTCTTTCCGAAACCTGTAAAAAATGCGTTCGACTTACTTGATCGTTTAGAGCCATCAATCACAAAGAGACCTTGAAGTGGGAAGTCTACTTTTTGAGTGTATTCTTCTATCGCAGTGCGTAACTCACCTTCTTCAAGTGGAGTGAACTTATTAAACAATGGCATAATCCATGTTGGTGCCACATACTGCATTACAAGCGTAAATAAGGTTAAAGCGACCCATGCATACAGCCATGCTAAGTCCCCTGCATACATAAAAAAGGCTAAAATTGCCGCGAGCACAGGCCCACCAATTAATACTCCTAGTAACAATCCTTTAAGCAGGTCAACAACGAAAGTTTTTGGTGTAGTTTTATTGAAGCCAAATCGCTCTTCAATTACAAAAGTGGAGTAAATACTAAATGGCAATCCAATAATCATTTTAGCCACCATAAGCACTCCCATGAAGCACAAACCCGTAATTAGCTCACCGAAACCATATCCCCTAACCCATTGGTCTAACACATTAAAGCCCCCACTAAACCAGAACCCCAACAGGATTGCTAAATCGAAGGCTCCGGTTATAAAACCAAAGCGAGTGTTAACCTTTGTGTATTCTTGCGACTTTGCATATGTCTCCTCGTCATACACTCCATCGAACTCATCGGGAAGGGTTTTCGATAAGGACTTTAAGTTTAGGAAGTTTGAAATCAGATCTAGAAAAAAATCGACCGCAATGGCCAAGAGGATAATGACTGCGTAAATATTCATGCTTAGACTTTGCCCAAATTTAGAGTCGAAAATACATATAAATATAGTGTATAGGTACCATTCATTATTTTATAAAGCGATGCCTTTTCGCATGGTTAAAACCAACAATCGCTGGCGTCTAATGCCATATGTATAAGCAAGCCTAAACTAATCCATTGAAGGTAACGGCTATTTTTCTTGATACCATTCTCTTTAGTCTTCTTCCACAGCAGAAAGCTTGAAGCCAAAAATAGTACTGCATACACCGTAATCATTTCATATTGATGCAGGGGATGGAAATTTATGGAACATCGATTCGGATCATAAATAGGTGATGCTAGCAAATGATCTAGATCTACCAGCATAGTAGCAATCATACACAAACTGGCTTTCTTCCATACAGATCGATAGAAAACCAAAGCTATAAGAATCGGGCAAATAAAATGAAGTGCAATGTGAAGCATCATTCAAGTTAACAAACTTATCGTTCAATAATCTTTGTTTAAATCACATTCAGATGATAATTAGTTTAATGTTAAACTATTTTGTATATTTTCGCTTCATTAAATCATGAGGTTAAAATGACACACAAAAAAGGACTCCACCACATTAGTGTATTAGCAGGCGACCCTAAAGCCAATGCCGACTTTTATGTAAATAAATTGGGCATGAGAATGGTAAAAAGATCGGTGAATCAAGATGATCCAACTACCTATCATTTGTTTTATGGAAATGAAGCTGCACAACCTGGTTCAAGCTTAACGTTTTTCCCTTGGCCAAGAGCTCATAAAGGAAGCACGGGTTCGGGTGAAGCTGTGAATGTGGCCTTTCAAGTTCCGTTAAAATCTGCCGAATATTGGGAAAAGTATTTACCAACAATTGGTGTAGATGAGTTTAAAGAAGTTACCATTTTCGGTAAGGACGGCATTCGTTTTGAAGACCCAGATGGGCTTGAACTCGACCTAATATTTGACGGGGATGCTAAAGCCAAAGAAAGTACGTATGAGAGTTCGGTTCCTCACGAACATGCAATTCAAGGGTTTTATTCAACGCGATTGAACTATACCAACCCGGACGAAACCGTGGGCATCATCCGAGATGTATTAGGTTTCAAAGAAGTGCAGTCGCATAACGATTTAACTTTATTCGAAACAGATGCCAATATTGGCAGTCAACTTATTATTGAGCAATCTGATGAGGCACCCGGCCGTGGTGGACGAGGAATTGTACACCATGTAGCATTTCGTGCCAAAGACGAGGAAGAGTTAGCCAAAATGAGAGAGCAAGTACTCACTGCAGGGCTACAACCAACAGAAGTGATCGACCGACATTGGTTTAAATCCGTGTATTTCAGAGAGCCTAATGGTTCATTATTTGAACTTGCTACGGATGGTCCTGGCTATGCTGTGGATGAAGACCCTGAACATTTAGGGGAACACCTAATTCTACCACCATGGTTAGAACCGCGCAGAGCGTTAATCGAGAATACATTACCCAAACTTGATATTGATTAATCATGAGTTTCTTTAGAGCAAACATCTCCGAACCATTTGATGGCCCTCATCAAGATCAGGCCATTGCCCGTGCTGGCACAAACATAGCGGAAGCAAATCGAGCCATGATTATGATTCATGGCCGAGGGGCTTCTGCTGAGAGCATCATTACTTTATCCGAGCATTTCAAGCATACTGAGGATATGGCTTTTGTTGCCCCTCAAGCATCGGGACACACATGGTATCCATTTTCTTTTTTAGCACCCCCGGCTCAAAATCAGCCCGGTATAAATTCAGGGTTACAAGCCATTCATAATCTTGTGAACGAGCTGAATAAAGAGGGGATTCCTAATACACATATATACATACTTGGGTTTTCACAAGGGGCCTGTTTAGCCTCAGAGTATGTTGCTCGTCACCCGGATAAATATGGAGGGTTATTCGCCCTTTCAGGTGGACTAATAGGCGACTCCATAAACATAGACAGTTATGAAGGGGACCTTCAAAACACCCCTATATTTCTAGGCTGTAGTGATGTAGATCCGCATATTCCTAAAGCAAGAGTTGATGAATCGGAAGCTGTGTTGCAATCTCTAAATGGTGATGTTACTAAAAAGATTTATAGCGGCATGGGGCATTTAGTAAACGAAGATGAAATTAATGAGATAAATCGGATATTGAGTGCTACTTTATAAAGCACTTATTAACTATTAAATAATTCGCTGATGGAGATTCTTTGGTTAAGCCTTGCTTATGGTTTAGGGATGTTGGTTAAGCAATTAAAGCTACCATCGCTTATCGGTTATTTGATAGCGGGTATGGTTCTCTCCTTTTTTGGTGTAGAAGACGATCAAGGGTTATTGCACCAAATTGGTCATTATGGGGTTATTTTCCTCCTTTTTACTGTGGGACTTCATCTTCGGATTAAGAACATTGTGCGCTCCGAAGTTTTTGGAGCAGGAAGTATTCACCTCATCATAACTGCAGGCATTTTTTGGGGTATATCGGTAGCCTTTGGGTTTACTGTAATTGAAGCCCTAATCATTGGTGTACTTCTTGGTTTTTCCAGTACTGTGTTAGCGGCAAAAACCTTAGAGGCTAGAGGCGAACTCGGGGCTTTCCATGCACGTGTTTCTATCGGTATTTTGATACTACAAGACCTTGTTGCTATCACTGTTTTAGCCCTTACTGGTGGTGGCGCGCCGAATGTATGGAGCTTTGCTCTACTCGCCTTACCACTCCTGCGCCCTGTTTTAATCCGATTATTATCTGCCAGTGGTCATGAGGACCTTCAACTGCTATTCGGTTTAATCTTAGCCATGGGAACGGCTTCATTATTTGATGTTTTAGGACTTTCGTCTGAATTAGGAGCATTAGTTGCAGGAGCATTGCTTTCAGGGACGGACCAATCGGATGAACTCAGCCATAAACTATGGAGCTTAAAAGAGGCTTTTTTAGTAGGCTTCTTCCTCGAAGTTGGTTTGGCTGGGCTTCCTCAATTAAACGATCTGATTTTTGCAGGAACACTCTTACTAGTTCTTCCATTAAAAGCGGCTTTATTCTTCTTTTTACTCATCGCATTTAAACTGCGTTCTCGTAACTCATTCATGGTTACCATTACCTTAAGTTCATTCAGTGAGTTTACTTTAATTGCGGGTATGGTTGCTGCTTCTGCAGGCTTCATCCCAGACTCTATTATAATAGTCTTCGCACTCTTAACCGCAGTTTCTTATACCATTAATGCTCCATTTGCTGCACAGGCCAACCAGCTTTGGAAAAAATTTGAAGACAAGCTTATACCCTTCGAACGCGATGTAAAACATCCAGGGCAACAAGTGGCTAACTTGGGAGGTGCACAGTATTTAATAATTGGAATGGGCCAAGCCGGTGTAGCTGCCTACGACTATCTGAAGCAACGAGAATATAGAGTAACAGGTATGGATGTGGATCCTGCTCGCCTCGAAGTAAACTTAAAAGCGAGACGTAGAGTGGTTTATGGCGATGCCCAAGATTCCGAGCTTTGGGAAACTATCGACTTAACAGGTGTTAAATCTATCATGTTAGCAATCCCAAATCCTGATACCAAAATTCAAGCAACACAGTTATTGCGCGAGAATGGATACGTGGAAGACATCTATGCCCTTACCATGCGAGATGAGGAGCATCAAGCGTTAAAAGAAGCAGGTGCGAATGCTGTGTGTTTACCATTAACCCAAGCTGGGCAAAAGCTAGCTGAGTTAAGCATTACGGATGATATACATGGGTCAATGTCACTAGACGTGCAGTTTACGAATATCCAGCCTTCGGTTTAGCTCAACGAGCTGAGCTAAACGGCTATTCCCAATCGATACCGATTTTGTCTTTGATCTTATTCTTGAGGGAATCTTCTAGCTCTTTTTTCTTTTTCTCTAGCTCGGCTTTTTTCTCTTCCACTTTTTGAAGTTCTTGCTGAATTCTAGCCTCTAACTGTTCGTACTCTTTTCGAATCTCAGCCTCTTTTTGCTCTTTGAACGCAATGATATCTTCTTTACGACCTTCCACCTCTTTACGTACTTCCGCTTCAATTCTTTGACGGGCTCTATCCACTTCTTTACTTACCGTGTTCTTCAAAGCATTCACAAATAAATCATCGATATTCGACCTGATTCTTACTTTGAGTGGACCATCCACATTATCAACTAAGGCCGTAACATCAATGCGATCGGTACTGCTAACTGCATCTTTAATTAATTGCTGAATCCTATCATCTGAAGGAACAGCATCAAAGTTAAACGCCAAATTCTTGGCTGAATAGTTAATTTCGCTATCAATTCTCTTATCAACGATTTGCACACTAGCTGAGACTTCCCCAACCCCTTGTTCCATCGGGTAAGGCAGTAACTCAGAGGGGGATAATTTGGTACCCGCTAAAGAGAAACCATCATAGGTAAAATTAAATGACTCCACGGGTTCTTCACCCAGATAATTAATCTCACCCGTTAAACTCATTTTTCTGCTAGCATCATCACTTCCAGAAAGATTAAAGGTAATGGGCTCTTTTGTTTTTTTCTGGTCGCTACTTATGTGAGCAATTTGACCCGCTAACTTAATCGCTGTTTTTGTTTCACCGGATACATCAATGTTTTGAATCCACAGTTTTGGCCAGTCGTACTTGTCGGTAAATTCGTAGTCGATCCCTTCGTAGCGCTCAATTTTCTCTTTGTCATCGCCTGCCAATCTACTGCTATATTCACGTGCAATGGCGAGATATTCCATATAACCGGCGTAATCGGCTAGCATGTTTTCACCAAATAACGACTGCGCTATATTCTGTGCATCTAAGCGAGGTAATTTGGCCATATTCATTGCTCGTTGGTAATCACCTTCAATCCAATTATCAATGCGACCAATACTAAATTTAGTGTCTCCAAAGTCCTCCTGGAACTCCGACTTAATCTGATTGGCTCTATTTCTTAGTGAATCAACTTGCTTAGCTAACTTTTGCACATTCTGTATGGCTTCAATCGCTTTCTTAGGATCTTTAATTTCCTTCACATTGATCTTTTGAATGGTACTCTGAACAGAGGCAATCTCTTTATTGATATCCGTATTGGTAAGAGTGCTATCCCACTTTTGGTAATTTTGCTCTAAACCGTTTCTAAGAGAATCAATCTTTTCCGGAGCTTGAAGATCTAACTTGGCTAAAACACTGTCTACATTTATATCAGACTTGATGTTGTTGAACTCCATATTCGCATTTCGAGACACCTCTGAAGTCACATCTGAAATTACTTTCGTTAAAAACCCTGGCTCCTTATTCTTTTCTTCTTCAGGAATTTCGAAGTAGCCATCCGTTTCACGTTCGGTGTCCATTCTAAACTCTTTGAAAATCACGTCTTCTATAATTACACGTTCCCAAAGTGTTGGCCAAAACAGAAAGTCTAATTCCGCCTCCCCTGTTTCAAAACTATTCTCCATAGTGTTTTCAGGGTTCGCTACTTGCAGTCTACTCCATCTAATTTTTAGATCTACTAAGCTAATTTCAAAGTCATCGATTTCAACCAGTGCTCCATTGGCAACGCTTGCACTATACTCAAGGCGCTCTTCAACGATAGGATCAATGCTTATCCAGCTTATTAAAAAGCTTAAGATTGTGATTACAACTACCGCAATGATTCCTTGTATTCTAAATATCCTCATACTTAACCTCTCAACCTTGCTGCTGTCTGATAGATAGAGTACACTTTTGTACCCTTCAGTGTTTTCATCAGTTTCGTTTTCATCACTTTCTCATGGATGTGCTTGCGATACTGAACCACCCCTACCTTTGTAAGTGGAAACATAGGCACACATAGAATAATGGCAGTTGTTAGACTCCCAATAACTACGGTGTTATAGAACTTGGTGATGGCCCAAAACTCATTGTCGTACATGGAAATATATGTACTTTGCATCCCCTCTAGCTCTAATAAGTACGTCCCGAAATCATGAAAAAGTGGGTCGGCTAAGTAAGCGATACCACTAAATACTAAAAACGCTAGGATCACCATCCCCACATTTACCTTCAGTATCAGCACTAAAACCAAGATAATTAAGTTATGAAAAGACATAACTGGGGTTAAGCCGATGATCATACCGAGAATGAACCCTCCTGCCAATTGGTTTGGGGATGCTTCAGAAGCTAAAGCCTTAAGTAATTTTGCAATGTATTTTAATATCAGGAACATATTACTGTAATCGATTCTCAGATAATTCGTTCCAATATAAATAATTTCATTGGCATCATTTACGTCATTACATTATTTGATATCATCCTATTTTTCTCACTATCTGTAAATAAATATGCGTCATTTAATTTTTTGTGCAATTGCTCTGCTTGCAATGCTAAACTGCACCGATTCCTCCTCTAATTCAGGTGAAGAGGAAGTTTATACTCCTCCAGTTCCACCCAGCTTTGAATGTGTTGACGGATTGTCGGCGGGAACATATCCTTGCAGTAATATTGATTTAATAGCTCATGTTGATACATCTGCTTTAAGAGTGAGCCAATCAGTTTCAGGAGTTTCAATAAATGACATGTGGGCATGGATGGATCCAGCTACAAGTAAAAAATATGCTCTAATAGGTTTAACCAATGGTGTAACTTTTGTTGATATAACCACACCTAATGAACCTATTGTTGTTGGATTTTTACCTGAATCATCCGTTTCAAACAAAATATTTAATAGCAATCAGTTTGAAGCTTGTACTTATGGAATTGGAGAGAGAATTCAATACTCAAATGCTACGCAGGCCTCAGTGTGGCGTGACATGAAAGTTTTTAACAATTATATGTATGTGGTAAGTGACGGCCAAAGTCATGGTTTACAATATTTTGATCTAACAAAGTTACGTAACTATGATGGTTCATTTATCACTTTCGAACAAGATGGAGTTTATACAAATATTCAAAACGCACATAACATTGCCATAAATGAAGAGACTGGTTTTGGTTATATTTTTGGTGTAACAAATGCTGACCAATGTGTTGTTAGAAATAGTGAAACGAATAAAGTAGAGCAATCTGGTATTTATATAGTTGATTTGAATTCAAGCAATCCTGTGTTCGCTGGTTGTTATTTCGACTCACAAATTGATAAATATTCTAATCCTAACATTGCTCCAGATTATATCCACGATGGACAGTGTATAAACTACTCTGGGCCTGATTCAAAATATTCTGGTAAAGAAGTTTGCTTTAATTCTGCAGAAGGAGCGATTGCAATTGTAGATGTGTCTGACAAAACAAATCCTCAAACAATCGGGTTTTCTGGCCAATCAACTATTCACTATTCACACCAAGGCTGGTTGACAGAAGATCAGGATTATTTCATTATGAATGATGAAACAGATGAAATTAATCTTGGTCGTAATACCAAAACTTACATATGGGATATTACCTCTTTAGAAGATCCACAATTTGTTGGGTTTTATGACCATTCAACCTCAAGTATCGATCATAACCTTTACATTAAAGGCGACTTTATTTACCAGTCTAATTATAATTCTGGATTAAGAATTTTAGAAATAGGTAATCTTTCAACTGCATCACTCTCTGAAGTAGCCTATTTCGATACACATCCTGAAAACAATGGATCTACTTTTGATGGAGCTTGGAGTAACTATCCCTTTTTTGATGATATAGTTTTAGTGAGTGATATCAATAGAGGCCTGTTTATCTTGAAGCCAAATCTAAATTAAGGAGTTACATCTACTCAACATTAATAAACCCACATATCCGCCGTTTACCTTTGAGTTAGAGTCGAATTTCCGTACCTTTTTGCCGTTTTTACACTAATAAAACGTCTGAATTTCGGACGACTAATACCCTTTTTATTTTTTTATGGATCTATTTGATAAGCTTGAGGGCAGACCGAGTCCACTAGGACCATTTACTTCTGAAGGATACGGCTACTATACTTTTCCAAAACTAGAAGGACCATTAGGTCCAATTATGAAATTTGATAACAAGGACATGATCGTTTGGAGTATAAACGATTACCTTGGTGTTGGTAGTAATCCTGAGATTAAGAAAGTAGATGCTGAAGCAACTGCTGAATATTCTTTAAGTGCTCCTATGGGTGCTCGTTTAATGACAGGTAACTCTACACAGCACGAATTGCTGGAGCAAGAATTAGCTGCTTTTGTACACAAACCTGCAGCTCAGCTACTAAACTTTGGATACCAAGGTATCATGAGTGTAATTCACTCTTTAGTAGACCGAAACGATTTCTTGATTTATGATGAGCTTAGCCATGCATGTATTGTTGATGGTAAGCAATTAGCTATGGCTGATAAGTCTGTATTCAAGCATAATGATATTGAGAGCTTTAAAAAGCAATTATACAGAGCTGCGGCTAAGAAGAAGGATAATTCTTCTATTCTTGTAGTTACTGAAGGTGTATTCGGCATGACCGGCGACCTCGGTATTCTTCGTGAGATTATTGAGCTTAAAAAAGAAGTGCCATTCCGCTTATTGGTGGATGATGCTCATGGTATTGGTACTCTTGGTGATGATGGTTCAGGTACTGGAACGCATTTAGGTTGCCAAGAAGGTATCGACATCTACTTTGGTACTTTTGCTAAAGCCTTTGCTAGTATTGGTGCTTTTGTTGCTTCTGAACCTCGTGTAATCGAGTTCTTAAAAGCGAATGTGAGAAGCCAGATTTTTGCAAAGTCGCTACCAATGCCAATTGTGGTATCTGCACGCGAGCGTCTCAAAATGATTCGTAAGCATCCTGAGTGGAGAGAGCAGCTTTGGAAGAACACACTAAAGCTAAGAGAAGGTCTTCAGAAGATCGGATACAATGTACTTCCATCAGAAAGTCCTGTAACGCCCGTACTAACACAAGGAAGTACTGCTTTATGCCAAGACATTATGCGCAAGCTTCGTGAAGAACATGGCGTATTTGTGAGCGGTGTTGCTTACCCAGTTGTACCTCGTGGTATCGTGCTTATTCGCTTGATTCCAACTGCGGTACACAACGATGAGCATATCGAAAAAACTTTAGAGGCTTTTGATGCCATTAAAGACTTCGTATTTGCTGCAGCGGCTGAAGTAACTGCTGGTTAATTCAAGTAGCTGACTATATTTTCTAAAGCCTTCCCATTCGGGAGGGCTTTTTTTGTACCTATGAATAAAGTAAGAGCATAAAAAAAGCACCTTTCAGAAAAAGGTGCTTTAAGTTTTTTGAAACCGAATGCTGGCTGTTATTTGAAGAGTTTTTTAACCCAACCAAATACGCCTTTCGGCTCTTCGCGGCCTTCACGTCCTCCTGAAAGCCCATCATAACTTGGACGTGGTAGCGCAAGTTCATCACGCTTACTACGCTTTTGCTTATGATTCTTATTCGACTTTTTAGATGAAGAATTATCTCGATGTTTGTTATTTCGAGATGATTTTCCGCCTCTTCTATTTCGGTTTTTCGAATATTTGTCGTTCTTAGAATTATCCTTCTTTTCAGTCGGCTTAGATGACTTCTTCTTTTTCTTCTCAAGAACTTCTTCCGGAAGTTTAATTTCAACGGGTGCGTACCCAACTTCCTTCGTAATTCGATCGATATCTTCACGGTCCATTTTAGAAACCAAAGATACCATTTGAGCAGCCTTCTTATTGCCAACTAACTCAGCACGGTACTTATACTCTTCCACTTCGCTAGGTACGTCGTAGTTGATAACCTGAGTTACTTTATCCAGTTCTATATCAGTTGCTGAAATACCACCAACCAATAACACCTTCATTTCACCAGTTACAAACTTCTGAAAACGATCGTTGTACACTTGTTGGTCAATTCCTTCGTGCACACTCACTACTCCCCAGCTCTTCTTAAGAATAATTCTGAAAAGTCGGTCGGTTGTTCTCTTAGAAGCCGTAAAGATAACGATGCGCTCTTTAGGGCTATTCTCTAAATGCGACATCAACGTTGAAATCTTCATACGAGGAGGCACATTGATGTATACCTGCTCAAGATCTTTAGACACCGGGGTCGGCTCGTCTTCTTGATCTTCAGGCAGCACTACCTCTACTGAAGCTTCTTTCAATTTTTCTTTGGGCGATTCTTCCGCTTCCTGCTCCTCTTTAGGTTCAGGGTTTAGAACCACTTTCACAGACGCTTTGGTAAGCTTTTCCTCTACCTTAGCTTGATCTAGTTTTGCTGGTTCAACAGTCTTTGGCTCACTTTCTGAGTCAGCTTCTTCCGTTGATTCGGTTGCCTGCTTTTCTTCTTGTTCAGAAACTTCATTACTAGCATCCGATGCTTCTTGGGTGTCTTCCGTATCAGGCTCTAGAACAACTTCTACTTCTGCTGCTTCAAGCTTTTCTTCCACTGTTTTAGCTACAGATTCTACCACTTCTTCGTCAGATACAACTTCTGCTGTTTTTTCTTCGGAAGTATCTTCGGCAGTCGTTTCTTCTTGACCCGACTCACTTCCGTTGGTAGTAGCTTCGGTTTCCTTTGGCTCGGGATTAAGCACTACTTTCACAGAAGCTTTAGCTAATTTTTGTTGAACCACTTCAGGATCAATATCAGCTGCTTCAACAGGTGCTTTTTGTTCTTCCTCTAAGTCTTGGAAGCCTATGAGCTCTGGATTTTGCAAGGCTTGCTCAGCTAATTGCTTAGTTGCACTGTTTAAAGTACCCGAGAAAATAAGAACCTGTGGGGTGCTTTCGATTCGCTCGAAAACAGACTTCACCCGTCCTACTAGGTTAAAGTTCTCCATGGCATGTGCTTCATCAATAATCACACATTCCAAGTTTTCAAACTTTGTGTTTGTTTTCTCCAGTATGTCAACTAATCGGCCCGGATTGGCTACAATCACGGGTGCTCCATCTAAAATTGCTTGCTCTTGGGTTGCTCTGTCGCCTTTCATAGACAGGGACGCGCTACTTACTTGTGCATGATAGCCCATCGCCCAGATCATTTCATCAATGGCTTTAGCTCGCTCTATAGATGGTGTTAAAATTAATATTCGTGTGCCTGTGGCCTCTCCATTCGCGATCAACTTCTGTAAAGCAGGTATCAAAAATGCTGCTTTATCCTCTTCTTCGTTCTTAACAAGCATATGCTTGCCTTGCAATACCTGAGGAATAACTTCATGCTGGAGAGGTGTAGGCTGTTCTAACCGTGTATCGACCAGTCCGCTTAATAAATCCGGACTCAGGTCATATTGTTCAAATGACAATGGTACACCTCTTTTTTGGCTTAATAGTTCAATTTTCAAAGATCAATGTCCGCATCGTTGCAGACCCGCCTAATATACGAAAGTTAATCTCTAAGCTCATATTTCATTTTCAAGGCCTTATTTGCCCTCCTCAGGCATTTCTAAGGGCACATAGTCTCTTTTGAAGATGGGTTCGACTAATGGCTGCTCTTTTTTGATCACCCGACCGTAGCCAAATACTAAAAGTATGATTATAAGCATGCCCACTAAGCCTATAATGCCTGCTTCAGGGCCAAAACTGCCGCCAGTCCATAAATCGGGCCCTACTTCTTCAACTTGTATCAATGATCTTCTCATTTCAAGTCCACTTACAGGCAGTCCAAAAATGCCCCCCATTGCAAAATTCCATGCAAAGTGTATTCCTATCGATAAAGCCAAGCGCCCTGTAATCAGATAAGGAATGGTCAGCATAATTCCTGCAATAAGTATATATGAAGTAGATATCAGTGTGGCATTCGGATTCCAGATGTGTGCTATTCCGAAAATAGCTGAGGTTATAAAAACAGCCCCTAAAGTAGCTTGCCACGGCGTAATTGAGCCGATGATAGCCCCCTCTTTCAAGTTTGGAATGAAGTAGCCTCTAAATATTAGCTCTTCATAAAATCCAACGCCCATCATTTGAACCATGTACACAGCTAATGTGAGTAGCCAATAATCTGAACCCGCACGCTGCCAACCGTAGCCTGAAATTTCAATCCAACCCATTCCCCACTCTAAAAGGAACACCACGGTGAGTGCAAGCACCGCAATCAATATCCCTAGCCCTAACTCTTTCCACCACAGTGCCTCTAACTTTAATCCTATTTCTTTAATGGAACGGCGGTCAACTTGCTTGATCATCAATAGGGTTGCAATGAATAAACCTATTGAAAGGGCTATATATGACCATACAGTTGAAGCGAAGAACCCTGAAGGGATGGCTAAGAAAAACGCTAAGGCTAAAAATAGAAGCAAACGAACGCCAGCTCGGAACCGATGTTCTTCATTATTGTATATAATATTCATTGGGGCATACAGGTTTATGCTTAATAGTATCGACCTGCTAAAAATAGAAACTCTTAAACTAAGTCCACCATATTTATGGAACGCTATGTATTGCATGCTGCTAAAACACTAATTGAAGAAACTTTTGAAGTTTCATCCCCATCAGAAGTCCTTTTCAAACATTCATTCAATATTTATCCAAGCTCTCCGATGCCTATCATCTATAATGAAGAGCAAGGTCGATCTATCTCTACAGGTATATGGGGAATCAACGATTCAGCTAGTGAAGAAGCAATTACTGAAATAGCTAAATCTAAATTACAAACTGATCACTCCGAGCTAAAACCATGTATCATTCCTGCCAGTGGTTTTTATATGTGGAAACAATCTGTGAACGACCGACTCCCTTTTTATGTGCGGATGCTGAGTCAAGAGGTCTTAGGCTTTGCGGGGATGTATAAAGTAACTGAATCGAGCGAGGGTAAAACGAACATTCAATTTGCTGTAATCACTAAAGCATCAAATGTATTACTTCAGCCTTTAGGGCCTACTATGCCACTTATTTTAGAACCTGATCACTATAGCGATTGGTTAGAGGGGCAACACCAACCATTGTTGACCAAGTTCTATAAAGATACTGACTTGATTCCCGATTTAGCTGTGTATAGAGTGCCCGATTTAGTGAATGACCCATCAGAAAATTCAAGGGCTTTGATTCAAGCCATTCCAAAACGCAGAGACGACGACTAGTATCAACTAGTGGGTTTAGTGCCCGGCTTCCCTTCAACGCTGTTATTAAACACTCTCAACGTTGGGTAAGCTAAATCAATATCATCATGTTTATCGAATTCATCGAGTGCTCGCTCCCAAATTGCTTGCGAAGAACCGCGTCGACGTCTTGGATCTGTTAGGTAACGTATAGAGAGCATAATACCACTGTCTTTCACCCCTGTGTAAACAATCGGAGTGAGATAGCGATACTCAATCAAGTAAGACTTAGCAGCACGAGCTATCTGCTTTTTGGCACTTTCAATAAAATCTTTGGATTCATCATTCGAGATTTCTTCTAAAATCTTCTTCGCTTTCTTCCAATCGCTTTCGAATGTGACCATGATGCCAATCTCATTCCATATAAACTGGAAATCGCTGGTGTAATTTGCCATGTGCTCACTAAACACTTTGTGATTAGGAATATGAATCACACGACCTGTACTCTGATCGGCATCTACCCAATTTCCAATCTCTAGAATGGTGAACTTAAAAGGCCTCACATCAATTACATCACCTTTTGATTCACCGATTTCGATTCTATCGCCTACATCAAATGGCTTTCTCCAAATTATGAAAAGCCAAGCGGCTAAATCTGTAACAGGATCTTTCAAAGCAATAGCTAAACCTGCTGAGAGTAACCCAAAATAGGTGGAAAGATCGCCCCAGGCCGTAAACCAAATCTGGCTGATGATGATAATCCCAATAAAAGCTGAGAAGTAAGTAAGGTTTTTGCGCCATTTATATACGGTGCGCTTACTCTCCACATTTTTACTAACCACCCGCAGCGTTAAAATGCGAATGAGCCATAAAACTAATATTACTACTACTGTTTTCACCACTTGAAGGGTGAAAAACGGTGAGTTTTGAAAAAATTCAGCGATGTTATTTAAGAAATTTTCCATGCGGTGATAATAACCTTATGAATTGACACTTACACACTTGGGATAGTATTGAATTTTGAATATCTTTATGGTCTTGAAAAAAATCTAAGTAATCATCATGCTTTACAATATTCTAGTCGCAGTTATTACCATTATTTGCGCACTTTTAATTCTCGTAGTTCTTCTTCAAAACGGACAAGGTTCTGGTTTATCTGGTATTAGTGGAGGCGCAGGTGGCGGCCTTGCTGGCAATTCTGGCCTAGGCGCACGTCGTACCGCAGATTTACTTTCTAAAGCTACCGGAATATTTGGTGGAGCTTTTCTAGTACTTTGCATCCTTGCAAACTTCGCTATTGATAATGCAGGTACACAACCTACACGTAGTATCCTTCAAGAAGGTGGAGCTGGAATTCCTGCTCAAGACTTAAACGCCCCTTCTGAAACTCAGTCTGCTGTTCCAGTTCAGAACAACGACGCAACGGGTACCGACAACTCGACTGAAGGCGAAAACTAATTTTTAGTTTTATTCGATTTTATAAAGCCTAGTTCTTTTGAACTGGGCTTTTTTTATGCCCACTATTTTTTACAAAATGAATTAGGCTTCCCAAAATTTTACCTTCATATTTACCGTCGTAAAATTTTATGGTGTAATAATATTAGGGTAATCATGATCCGTACCAATTTCATTGTGTTCATTTTTGTGTTGCTAAACGGCTGCTTAGGAAGCACAACTCCTACTGTTACTGTTGAATGGGGAGCATCTCCTTGGACAGAAATACGAAAAGAGCGCGTAAATACTTTGCTTCCTCAAGCTATGGAAGCTGCGAATGTAGATGCGTGGATTATCATTTGTCGTGAAAATAATAACGATCCACTTGCAGATCATGTGGGTGGCGAAAACGCTGGCGGAACCGCACTGTTTTTATTCTACAGAGATGATTCTGGTTTCCATTCTAAAGTGTATTCCCCAGTAGGAGAAGCAACCGCATTGGCCGACATGAAACTCCACGACGAGGTGATACCCATAGAACGTGGGCATTCTGCTCTTACTCAAGCGGCTGAGTTCATCAATGCTCAATCATTTAATACTATCGCAATCAATAGCAGTACTAGCAATGCGCAAGCTGATGGGCTAACACATACTCAGTACAACAAACTAGTTGATGCTCTTGGCAAAAGCAGTGCTTCAAAACTAATATCTTCTGAAGAATTGGTATATGAGTGGCTTTCGATTAAGACACCTGATGAAGTAGAAATTATGAGAAAGGCGGCCGAATTAACCGCAAAATGGGAGCTTGAAGCCTACGAGCAAGTAGAACCCGGCGTATCTACGGATGCTGACATCGCCAAATTCCTGAAAAAGAAAATGGAAGAGTATAAAGTTACCGATGCATGGTCGCCGGACCAAAACCCGAATGTAAATTCCGGACCAGATCGCGGTCACTCGCATGCTACCGACAAGGTAATTATGCCCGGAGATGTCATCCAAATTGACTTTGGAATCAAACTCTACAACCGTTGGGTAAGTGATATTCAACGCTTTGCCTATGTGCTTAAAGAAGGTGAAACGACAGCACCAGCTGATATTCAACATTATTGGGATTCTGCCAAACGTGGAAATCGCGCCGCTTTTAAGGCCATGAAGCCTGGCGCAAAAGGCGTGGAAGTGGACGCCGCTCAACGTGCGCTCATGAAAGAAGACGGTTCAGAATATGTAATGTGGAGTACTGGTCACCCGGTAGGGTATGTAGCTCACGATACCGGGCCAAACTTAGGAGGCTCTCAATCGCCAAGTGTACGTCCATCCTCTCAACGGGTGTTGAAAGCGGGCATGGTGTTCGCCTTTGATGGCTTCCATGCATGGACAAGAGAAGACGGTACCTTAAAAACTATCTCGGTTGAGGAAATGGCCGTAATCACAGAAAACGGTGCAGAATTTCTAATTCCACCTCAGGAAGAACTTGTACTGATTCAGTAATTGAAATCGAGTTCAATATCCCATTTTCCAGACGCTGATTTCGTCCACAAAATGAAATAGATACCACCTGGACCTGAGGTATTATTCCCCGTGTAATAACGGCCTACTTCAATTACTTTATTGGCACTCAGTTGATATAGATATTTTTTGACTAGGTCTACAGAATAGCTTTCCGACTCCATGTAAGCATATCTCTCTATGATTTCTTCCCATCCTAGTGAAAGCCGACCTGCCGAAAGGTAGGTCGCATCTTGTGTATACAATGCTTTAATATGGCGAGCTGGGTTATGTTGATTTGCAAGCTCAACCCACTCCTCTCTTCGAAGTCCGATTTCTTGTTCAGCAGCTACTTCTTTCCCAAACTCATAAAGCTCATCGGTAGGTAGTACTACATCCATTTCTTTTTTCAACCCCTCTTTGGTATTCCGATAGGCGGTAATCATTAGCATCTCCTTTTGTTGGAGTGAATTCTCTACTGTGCCAATGGTTATGAATCGAACTGGATCGTGACTTAGATGTATCCTTACCTGATAATCAGATAGATGAGCGAGCAAATCTGCAGCCCCTTCCGGATAGAGGAGATACCCTCTCTCCCATTGATAGGCGGAAACATCATTTCCTTGTTTAGCATCTTCCAACCAACGCGATTGAAGAGCTGAGAAATTTTCTTGAGCAACCGCACCCATTGCACAACTTGCCGCTATAAGTACTCCAAGACCTACTTTTTGAATCCACTTCATACCATCACTCCTTCTTTCTTGATTACTAACACACCCAAGGTGTAATCTAAACTTTAGGAGTTATTTTCCAATACAGATATTCGAACTGAACTGACATACTTCTCAAACTACTCATAGCATAGTTAATACTTAGTAAGTTGAATATTTTTGCCTTGATTTATTATTATTTAAGTATATACTCAATGAATACTGACTTATTAAGTTTAAAATAGCTACATATGAAAATTGAGGAAGCTGTACAATACATGAGTAAATTGTACCTAGAACGTACAATTAAGAGTTTCACTAGGGATTATCCATCTAAAAAAGGTGAGGATGAATACAGGGAGATCATTAATAGAAATACTGAAATTTTATCTGATAGTACTTCTGTTAAAAAAAGAATTGATGAGTACATAAACTCTAACTTTAGTAACCCATATGAAAAAAGAATGTTATATGGGTTCATCATCAGATGTATTTTATCACAGCCAGACTATTGCACAACAGAAGAGGAAGTATTAGATGATGTAAATAAAAAGGAAACTAATATCATTGAACTTTCTCAAAAAAGTGATAGCTATAAACACCTTGAACCAAAAGCTATAGATGTTTTTTCGGTAATTTTGGAAGCTGCTCTTGAGGATGACAATATTAATTCTGATGAATTAAATCTATTAATCAAATTAAGAGAAAAGCTACATATCAGTGAGAAGGATCAGATTTTGATCCAGGCTAAACTAGGCTTGTTCCCAACAAAGAATAATAATTCACATTCCCCAAATGAGATACGTGAAGGCCTAGATGATTTGCAAAAAATTGGAATTATTTTTAATTGCAATAGATATAACGACTCTAAAGAATCACGTTTGGTAATCCCAGATGAAATTGTACCTAGTATAAAGAGTGTAATTGGTATTGAATTAATCGAATATAAATACAGATTACTTTTAGAGCTTCTTCAAAAAAAACACCATCAAACTATTCTAAAAACCAGCGGACTACATTCTTCAGGTGTGAAAAATGACCTTATAGAAAGAGTAATTCATTCTGGAATCAAACCAAGTGAAGCACTCGAAACTCTTACTACTGTAGAATTGAGTGAAATCTGTGCTGAAGTTCCGTCTTTAAATGTATCAGGAACTAAACAAGAAAAAATAGATCGACTAATTAATTACTTTGCGAAACTGGTTATTAAACAATTTGAAGAAGATAATGCTGATTCAAAATATTATGAATACCTAGAGGAACTTGGAAATCGTGATATTGATAACCTAATCGGTAATAGTATTGTTAAAGACCATGATTTCATTGATCGAGCATTCGAATATGGAACTAAATATCTATTTAATGAAAAATTTAATCTTGAGACATTAGAGCTTTCTGGAAATGAACATGCCGACGGGTCTGTGGTTTTTGAATCTGGAGATTCAATACTTCTTTGGGATAATAAAAGTAAAAAAGATGGAGCCCCTTATGAATTTCCTGAAGCACATTTAGAACAATTCTTGAGGTATATCCAAAATGAAAGCAAAAAAGGTAGAAGGGTTAATACTTTTTTAGTCGTCACAACAACTGTTGATCAAAAATGTCTGAAAAATGCAGTGCGATTAAAATCTATGTCGGGAGTTGATACTGATGTTGCATTAATCAGTGCTGAAAATCTAAAACTAGCAGCTGAAAATTGGCGAAAATATACAGATCGAGAAAGTTTTGATTTAAACATTCTCAATACCACTGGGATTCTTGACTGGGAAACACTTCGTGATCGAATGAAATGGCATAAGTAGCCTAAACCATTCAACAAATCATATTAACTAGGTAAAGTTTAAAAGCTATTTTCCAATACAGAAGCGGGAAAAAATGGAATCTAGAATGTGTTCGTTTGTGATTTCACCTGTAACCGTACCCAATTCATTAAGCGCCGCCCTGAGGTCGATAGAAAGGAAATCGCCCGTCATGCCTAAATCTAAGCCATTTAAGGCCGCTTGAATATGGCTTTGGGTTTTCTGTAGTGCATCGCGGTGTCGAGTTGAGGTAACTAACAAACTTGAAGCATCATAGTGCTTGTTTTCTAAAGCTCGGTCTTTGAGTAATTGCTTCAACTCTTTGATCTTTTCACCATCTATTGCTGAAATTTTTAAATCAAATTCCGTTCTCCACTCCTCATCAATTTCTTGATCTTTCTTCGTGCCTATTAAGATAAAAGGAGTTTCGCCAGCTCGTTTCTGGAAGTCAGCAATCTCTTTGCGTTCATCGTCATTGAAGGGATGGGATAAATCTTTTAGGTATACCACAAGGTCGGCTTGCTCAAATGCTTTTTGAGAACGCTTCACTCCTTCCGCTTCAACTACATCTAATGTTTCTCTTAAACCAGCTGTATCAATTAATTTGAATAACAAACCGTCGTAATTCCAATCGGCATCAATGGTGTCTCTTGTGGTGCCTGCAATATCGGTTACAATGGCCCGGTCGCTACCTACCAAGGTATTCAACAGTGTCGATTTACCTGCATTTGGTCGACCGATCAATACCGTTTTCACTCCGTCTTTTACAATACGCCCTGTTTCGTAGGTCTCTAATAACGCCGAGATTTCTGAGTCTACATCCTGAAGTAATTGACGAAGCTGCTCCTTATTTGCGAACTCTACATCCTCTTCAATAAAATCGAGCTCCAACTCAATCATGGCGGTAGCATCAATGATTTGATGGCGGAATTTCTTTACATGATCGTCTAGTCGCCCTTCAAGCTGTTGATGTGCCGCGTCTACCGCTTTTATACTTTTGGCATGAATGATATCTGCCACTGCTTCTGCTTGATCTAAGTCTAGTTTCCCATTCAAGAATGCACGCTGAGTGAATTCGCCAGCCTCCGCCGACTTCACCCCTAAGGCCAAGATCGTTTCTAAAACCTTTTGAGTCACAAGTACACCACCATGGCAAGAAATCTCTACGGTCTCTTCTCCCGTGTATGACTTCGGCGACCTAAAAATCGATATCAAAACTTCATCAACGGGTAAACCTTTTTTGTCTACAATTTTGCCAAAATGCACAGTATGAGTAGGCTGTTCTACCAAAGGTTTTCCTTCGAAGGCTTGGTCTACTATAGAAATAGCATCTTTCCCCGAAACACGAATCACAGCTATTCCACCTTCACCGATGGGAGTAGCTATTGCAGCAATGGGAACTTTTTGTATAATTGAAGTCATATTATAGGTATCATTCTTTTTTTCAAATATAAGCCTAATCTACAACTATGAATAATCGTCTTCTTACCCTCACTGTATTTCTATTTTTACTTTTTCCGGCAATCACTAATGCCCAAAATGCCATAGCTCCAGATCGCCCGGGTGCTGGCTATAGTAGCTCCATTGTGGAATCGGGGTCGTTGTATCTTGAAGGTGGGGTTTTCACCGATACCGACTATACTGATTTTGGACAGCTTTTTATCAGAACTGGCTTAGCTCAAGATCTAGAACTTCAATTCAATCTTGGCTCTTTAGAATTTATTGAAGGCAGAGATAAAGCCCTTGTAACTTCGCAATCTATTGCCCTGAAGTATGGTTTTGGCACGTTTGGTGAAGATCAGAATATTAATTTTTCTGTGTTAGCCCGAATGAACCTCCCCTTTCTAAACGAAAACTACGAGTATTATTACACTCGCTTTCTGGCCATTGCTGATATTAGTTTAAATGATAATTGGGGTGTAAATACGAACTTTGGTTATGGCGACTTCCTCAATGAGTTTGGAGACGGGAATTTTAATTTCAATTTCACTCCGGGAGTATCTTTGAATGAAAGCACATCGGCTTATTTCGGCTATGCCGTTACATTTGATAGCGACTTCAATAACTCGTTCTTAGAAGGTGGCCTTACGCATTTAGTGGATGAATCTTTGCAGTTAGATGCGGGCTTAATTTTAAATGATAATAACGACCTATTCTTGACCTTCGGTATCGCTAAACGATTTTAAATCTATTTTATAGATACGGAATAGGCGCATAAAAAAAGCCCCTTCATCAACATGAAGGGGCTTTTTAATTTCTTAGAAGATGGATTAGTGAACGTTGCCCATCATCTTCTTAATTGGCTTAGCCAATAGTAACAAGAGTACACCAGCACCTACCGTTGTGTATACAATCATCATGTATTGGTCTGGCATTTGAGATAATGCTTCAGCACCGTCACCAGAAATCTCACCACCTAAACGCCCAGCGATTAAGTTTCCAAGAGATACCGACATGAACCATACACCCATCATCTGGCTGTAGAATTTCTTTGGAGCCAGCTTGGTTGTTAAGCTCAATCCTACTGGACTTAAACTCAATTCACCGAAAGTGTGGAACATATAGGTGAGCAGTAACCAGGTTGGCGCTGCTAGTTCTCCAGAGGCTGCTACTTTAGCTGCGAAATACATCACTAAGAAGCCAATACCCAATAGGATTAGACCAAGTGAGAATTTCACTGGAGATGATGGATCTAGATTTCTTTTAGCCAACCATACCCACATTGCACCGAATAATGGAGCAAAAATGATGATAAAGAGTGGGTTTACTGCTTGTAATGCCCCGGCTGGTATTAAAAATCCGAACACTTCACGATCTGTAAAACGATCAGCGAAAAGGTTTAAAGTTGAACCCGCTTGCTCAAAACCAGACCAGAAGATGGCTGAGAATAGGAATACAATTCCAATCACATACACTTTCTTTTTCTCGGCTTCATCTAGGCCACCAAGCACAATTACATATCCTAAGAAGGCCAATGCCGCAGCTACAATTAAGTATCCTGAAATATCAGCGATATACACCGCATCAACAGGTATTACCTTCATAAATGCTAATGCTAATAAACCAACAGCTACGAATACAACGCCAAAAAGACCTTTTTTCAGTTTTTCTCTAGAGGACAATTCTTCTTGAGTATCGGCAGCGGGTTCATCACCAACACCCACTAGGTATTGCTCTGTCATCTTGTATTGGATTAAACCAAATACCATAAATAAACCAGCGGCTCCGAAGCCTAAGTGCCAGTTAACTTGCTCACCTAAATAACTAGTGATAAGTGGCGCTAAGAATGCACCAATGTTAATACCTGAGTAGAAAATTGAGAATCCTGCATCACGCTTTGCACTTTCAGATTCTGGGTATAATGAACCTACAATAGAACTGATGTTTGGCTTCAATAAACCGGTACCCACTGCAATCAGTATCAAACCTATAAAGAATGGGAAGGTGTCGATATTTGATACTACCGTTGCATCTGTAATTCCAGCAACATCTAAAATCCCAGGTATTGCCATCGTAAAATGACCTAGTGCGATTATGATACCGCCATACCACACCGATTTTTTTAAACCGAATAATCGATCGGCTAGATAACCGCCTGGAAGTGCTAGTATATACACCCCCATGGTATATAATCCATAAATCGCACCTGATGTTTGATCATCAAATGCTAAGCCGCCTTCCATTACCGACTTTGTCATAAAGAGGATGAGTAGAGCACGCATTCCGTAATAACTAAAACGCTCAAACATCTCTGTGAAGAACAGAGTAGCTAAGCCTCTTGGGTGCCCAAAAAATGTGGCTTTTTCGCCATTGGTCCCGTTTGCCATATATTGCCTTATTATAGTTTTTGGTAAAATATTCTAAAGTTGATGATGATACCTAAACCCGTACATTGGTGCAAGGAAGGATTCACCCTTTTCAAGCGTGTATGTAACCCTAATGCATTTTATACGTTAGTACGCATCAACAAACTCTTCTAACCTATGGAACTTCTATTTATTGGCCTCGGCCTTATTTTAATCATTGTTGGTATCATCGGTGCTTTTTTACCGGTTATGCCGGGCTTACCCTTCAGCTATCTTGCCCTTGTTATACTGCAGCTGGTATCCTCTCCATTCACCACTCGCTTTATGGTATTATGGTTGGTTATTGTAGCCGTACTCATGATTCTAGATAATGTATTACCAACTTGGGGTACTAAGAAGTTTGGCGGTACTGCTTATGGAGTGTGGGGAAGTATCATCGGGTTAATTGTAGGATTTTTCTTCCCACCAGTAGGCTTTGTAGTGGGGCCTTTAGTTGGTGCTTTCGCCGGTGAAATTATTGGAGGAAGCAAAACCGATAAAGCCATGAAGGCTGCCATAGGCTCGTTCTTGGGGTTTGCTATGGCAACAGGGCTTAAAGTTGGAGCGGCGTGTTTAATGGGCTTTTATTACTTCAAAGCCATTCTATAATCTACTTCGAGCCTAGGGTGCTGCTAATCCCTTTGATATTACTTTTCTCAAAACTGAACTGAATCATGGCTCCATCATCGTTGCCTACTTGTATGGAGGCCCCCAATTGAGAAATCAATGTTTGGATAATAACACTCCCCATTGACCCATCGTTTGTAGTTAAGAAATTAGCGGGTAGGCCTTTGCCGTTATCACTTACCTCAACAAACACTTTGTTTTCTTTTTGGAATGTATTCAGTTGAATTTTACCACCATTCTCATCAAAGGCATGCTTAACGGAGTTCACAATCAATTCATTTAAAATTAGAGCACAAGGCACCGCCTGATTTACGTTAATTGTTAATGGCTCGATATTTAAATGCACATTCACATTTTTCGCTATTATTTGCCCATCTTCTAATCCACTAATCAAATCCTCTATATACTCTTTAAAGTCTATATCACTTAAAGACTCTGCCATATATAATTTCTCATGAATCAGAGCGATAGATTTGATCCTTGTAATACTCTCCGTTAACACTTGATCCAATTCTGAGTTGGAAGAACTAAACTGCTGTAACTGCAAAAAGCCTGAAACTACCGCTAGGTTGTTTTTAACACGGTGATGTATTTCTTGAAGAAGCACCTCTTTCTCTTGAAGGGATTCCTCCAATTTAGACTGTGCATTAATTTGTTTGGTTAAATCAGTCCCTACGATCTGAACCGCATTCTTTCCTTGATACTTAACGGGCACCGATTTTATTTGAAGAAATCGGTATTTACCGTCAGGACCTAAAATTTTATGAATAATTGGGTCTACCTGTTCGCCCTTGATAACTTTTGCGATTCGCTCACGGGCGATAGTTTCTTTTTCAACCTTAATGATTTCAAACAATGACTTCCCAATAAAGTATTCTGGCGGAGCTCCATACATCCGAGCGCCTGCATTGTTTAGAAACTTAATTTCGAGATCTTGTATGATCAGGATGAGATCGGGGTCATTTTGAACAAGGTTTTCCCATCTACTTTCATCCTCAACATTTTTGGTAACGTCCATCACTGTTGAAATCATCAAGTTCTGGTCGCGTACGGGAATGGCTTTATTATCTACATATTTTTGCTCGCCATCTTGTGTTACAATCGGTATGCGCTGCCAGTTCATTCTTTCAACTTCACCAGAAGCCATATCGGTGAGGACTTTTCGTTTTATTTCCCTTCTATATTCCTCGCTAGGATATACAACATCAAAAAAACTATCTACATCTTTTAGAGTTTCTTTAGGCCATCCATAAATTTCCGAAAACTGCTCATTCATTAAATACACTTGCCCGTCATCAATTGTATTTACAGCAACACCTATAGGCAAGTTATTCAAAGTTTGTTCAATAAAGTTATTACGCTTTTGCAGTTCTAGCTCATGCTCTATTGAATCAGTAATGTCGTGTATGATGCCATATACACCTTTCACTTGATCTGATTTATCCTTTATAGTGCTAATAAGTGCACGCACATATTTAATGTTGCCCTGCTCTGTAGTTAACTGCAGATCTTCCTTGTAAGAGATATTTGTAGCAATTACCGACTTAACAATTTCTTCTAGGCTTTCATCGCTTTGCTGGAAATAGCGTTTCATCAAAATTTGGTAGGGCGGAGGACCATCTTTTGCATCTCGCTCAAAGATCTCAAACATTGTTGGAGACCACTTTACACTGTCGGTAGCAAGATTGTATTCCCAATCACCAATTATTGCAAGTCGCTGCATTTCCAAGTATCGAACTTTATCATGCTTGAATGATTGGTACCATATTTGAATAAGGGCGTATAACCCTACACTCGTAATAGCTACATACAACCAGCCTTTTAATGTTTGAATAGTGGTTAAAAGCGCAGTATCTGTTACAAAATGAGCGAGGATTCTATCCGTGAAGAGTATCCATAAAACAGCTATCACCAAATAAATTAGAGCTATTTTGGCAGCCGACAGAGTCCGAAATGTATTTAATAAGTTCATTATTATTAATTGCTCAACTATCTACCCAGTTATTGCTTGCTATATTATTAGCTGATCTTGACACTACTGCGGATTGCTTCTTTCTTGACTTGATATCTATATGGGTATGTTAACGACTGTTTTGTTATAAACTCAAACTTTACGACTTTTTTTATTTTACGCTCTTGCTCTGTCTTTTTTTAAGACTTCTGAAATAGCTTCTTTAGCGCATAAATTCCGATGGCTATGCACATGAATGCCATACTTCCAAAAATTAACCTAACTAGCAGCACATTCGTTTCATCTCCTAATAAAGGAAGTCCTCCAGAAAAGTCTTTCGCATCACCAAAGATTGAAACCCAAAGCCCAATGGCTGCCATTCCAAAAACAATTATGGCTGCAAAGATGTGGTTGTATGGATTTTTTTCACCCAAATAAATCATGATTCCAGCGCTTATAAAAATAAATCCACATAGGCGAATAACCCATAAAGGTGCATTAATGCTTTCTTCAGGTGCTTCAATAATGGACATTCCAACTAAAAGCATTAGCAGCCCCATTAAAACAAATAGACCTGAGAATATTATTAATTGTTTACCCGATATTTTTTGAACCATAGTAAACTCGCTGAAATTGATTTAGATTATTACCATATGAACACTAACCTGACTGTTGCCAAACGTAGAGTTTAATGCATAAAACTGAATTATGACTTCAAAACAAAAACAGCAATTGGAAGAACTGGTTCATGAAAAAATGAGCCAAACAAAGCAGCTTATTGCTGAACTTGAGGAGCTTACGAAGCCTATCCCACTTGATGCCTCCATTGGTCGGATATCTAGAATGGATGCTATCAACAATAAAACCATTAATGAGGCCTCGTTACGTGACAAAAAGAATCAGCTCAAAAAGTTAGAAAGAGCTCTTGAGAACCTACCTAATAAAGATTTTGGTGTTTGTACGCGTTGTGGCAACAACATCCCCTTTGGGCGACTTGAGTATATGCCCTATACCACTCGTTGTGTAGCATGTGTGGGATAAAATTTTCTTCTCTATTCCATCTCAACTTTGGTAGGCGTATCATTGCACGATGAAAAATTTACTCCTCTTTATTACACCTGTTTTAATCTGGGGTTCTACTTGGTATGTAATCAAATTTCAAGTAGGCGATGTAGACCCCATGCTGTCTGTGGCATACCGTTTTGGAATTGCGGGTGTACTCATGTTAATTATTTGTAAGGCTTGGGGAGTTAAACTTCGTTTCTCTAAATCTGAACACCTGTTTATCCTCTTACAAGGTGTGCTCATTTTTGGCTTTAACTACTGGTTGATTTATCAATCTGAATTGTATTTAACCAGCGGATTAGTAGGGCTCATTTTTTCTTTACTGGTGTTCCTAAACATCATCAATGGGCGCATTTTTCTAAAAACACCGTTTGAGTTAAAGGTGATATTAGGTGGCTTTTTGGGGTTAATAGGCACTGGTTTCGTGTTCTGGGAAGACCTGATGCAATTCGCCTTTAGCGACGGCAAAGTACTTGGGTTAGCTTTAGCGGTTGGCGGAACCTACATCGCATCACTCGGAAACATCACATCTGCTCGAAATCAAAAAGCGGGCATTCCTGTAATACCGTCTAATGCCTATGGAATGGTTTATGGTGCTGTAGCTATGTTTGTTCTTGCACTACTTATGGGAAAAGAAGTAAGCTATAACCCCTCATTAAGTTACACACTCTCTCTTTTGTATTTAGCTATACTTGGTTCGATTGTAGCCTTTGGGGCGTATATGACCTTGATCGGAAACATTGGCGCATCTAAAGCTGCTTATGTATCTCTTATAGCACCCGTTATTGCATTAACTATTTCAACCTTCCTAGAAAACTACCAATGGTCGTTGATTAGCATGAGTGGGGCTATACTCATATTAGTGGGCAACATTGTAGCACTTCGTTCTTCGAAAAAGAAAAAAGAAGAAGTATTTCCTCGTGTTCCAGAGCTTAAAGTACCCGTTGAGACCCTAGAGGAAAACCTACCGGATCAACTCACCAAATAATGTACCAGCCGTTCTTACGGTTCGTAGTTGTTCGTCGAATAAGGGATTCAATTCACAGATATCGGCACTTAGAAGCTTACCTGAGTTCTTCACCAAGTCAATAACTTCAAGGGCAGGAAGTAATGAGATACCATCCCACGCAGGAGCACTAACACCTGGAGCGATAGATGCATCAAACACATCTAGGCATATTGTGAGATATATAAAATCTTGCTCTTGAATAAACTGCTTAATGGGTTCAAGACTGTCTTTTAGCGAATGCTTTATTTCACGATTGGTTACATGCCCCACTTTATAATCTTGTGCCGTTTTAAAAAGGGCATCAGTATTATTATCTCGATTAATGCCATAAACGAAATATTCTAGAGGCATATCCTGTGCTTTAGCATGATCCAATGCCTGAAGAAAAGGAGATCCTGAATGAGTTCGCACACCATAGGGACGCAAATCGAAGTGAGCATCGATATTTAGAATACCTAGCTTTGCTCCTTTATGATGATTTTGTAGATGTTTCGAGATTCCTAGATAATGTCCGAATGCTGTTTCATGCCCACCCCCTATAACAATAGGAGTGTTTGATGTCTGCAACAGTGAGTAGATAGCCTCTCCCAAAGCTTCTTGTCCTTCTTCCAATTTTGTCTGTTCCGGCTTGATATTTCCAACATCGAAAAAGCCTTCCTCACTGCCATGCCAACACATGGAGCCTATAGAAGATCGTAGATAATTAGCTCCTAATGCCGCTCCAGCCCTGCCGCCATTTCTCTTCACACCGATATCACACACAAAGCCTAAAACCACTTTCTTATTCTGTTGGCTGAAGGAATTTAATGAGGCCGTTTTCACCACCTGGTGCACTCTGAATTGAGCCTCATCTTCCAGTGAATCAATTCTACCGGTCCATAACTCTGATTTAGGTTCTTTATACAATTGCTGCAGGTAACTCATAACATTCCTCTCTTACAATTAAGTAGCTCGGCCTTAATTGACCTTGCTTGTACAATATGTTCCTATAATCGTCGGTATCAAACACCACTAATTTTGCAGGGTTATCAACAGTTAGCCTCCCTTCTGGAATTCGTAGTGCACGTGCTGCACGAAATGTAATAGCGGCCAGCGTTTCTGCAATGCTTAGTTTTTCAGCCGCACCCATAATAGCTGCTTGTGTAACTAAATCTCCCATAGGTGCTGAACCCGGATTCCAATCGGAAGCAATGGCTAAGCATCCATTTTGGTCCAGAATGGAGCGAGCTGGTGTATATTGCATCCCTAAGCCTAATGAAGCTCCAGGCAATGCTACAGCAACCGTTTCGGAACCATCAAATATAGAAGCACTCTGAGAAGTAGTACATTCAAGGTGATCAGCAGATACACATCCTTCTTCTACTGCTAATTCAGCTCCTCCATTGTGAAATTGATCCACATGCATGGTCATATCAAAGCCTTTCACCTTTAGCTGTTTCGCATAATGCCTGGCTTCTTCTATAGTGAAGGCTCCTTCTTCAACAAAAATATCTGCCCTTTGTGCTAAGTCTTCCTCTTGAATAACCGGTACCACTTCTTCCATTAAATATTTTAGGTAAGAAGCATTGTCTCCGTCATAATCCGATGGTTTCAAATGAGCGCCTAAGAAAGTGGGGATTAAATCAATGCATGTTAGCGCATTTGCTTTCTTGATGGCCCTCAGCATCTTGAGCTCATCGTCTACGTTGAGGCCATAGCCAGATTTTACCTCAATAGTAGCAATGCCTCTATTTTTATGCTCTTCTACCTTAGCAAGTATGCTTTGAACCAGTTCTTCTTCTGTGGCTTTCCGTGTTTCACGCACGGTGTCCATTATACCTCCACCTGCCGCTGCAATCTCTAGATAACTCTTACCACTCACCCGTTGGGCGTAGTCTTTAGCTCTATTCCCCCCATAACAGATGTGTGTATGGCTGTCGATAAAGGCAGGCATGGCAACCAGTTTATTCTCCCCATTTAGTTCTAAATGTGCATCAGGATGTTCTTTAAATAACTGCTCATACGAACCCGTTTTATGCACCAAGCCTTCTTTAACTAATACCCCCCATCCTTTTTCAACAACTAAATCTTCGTCTGAGATTGAGCCGTGCAAATCAATGCCCTCTAAGGTGAGCAATTCATTAAATGGGCCGTATAGGGTGGTTTTGGCACTCATAATATCATGTCATTTGATTTTCCAACTTTGGTTGCATCTTCATAACCAGCATCATGATGCCTGAAGATGCCCATAGCCGGATCATTGTATAGTACTCGTTTGATACAGCGCTCAGCTCTATCCGTTCCATCTGCTAATACTACCATCCCTGCATGTTGGCTATATCCCATGCCTACACCTCCTCCATGGTGGAAGCTAACCCAAGTGGCTCCACCCGAGGCATTCGACATCAAATTGAGTAAGGGCCAGTCGCTTACTGCATCACTTCCATCTTTCATCGCTTCTGTTTCTCTATTGGGTGATGCCACTGATCCACAATCAAGATGATCTCGACCAATTACTATTGGAGCCTTAACTTTACCCGTTCTTACAAGGTCGTTGAAGATTTTTCCCGCTTTTTCACGTTCACCCATTCCCAACCAGCAAATTCTACATGGTAACCCTTGGAATGCCACCTTTTCTCTCGCTTGATCGAGCCAATTAATCAACGGTTTATTGTCAGGAAATGCTTCTTTTAGGGCTTGATCGGTTACATAGATGTCTTCGGGGTCACCTGACAATGCCGCCCATCTAAAGGGCCCTTTACCTTCACAAAAAAGAGGCCTGATATACGCCGGAACGAAACCAGGGAAGTCGAACGCATTTTCAACTCCACCTTTCTTGGCATAAGCTCTTAAGTTATTTCCGTAATCAAAGGTAATGGCTCCACGATCTTTAAGGGTGAGCATATGCTTTACATGGCGAGCCATACTTGCAATCGACTTTTTTTCATATTCCTGTGGATGACTTTTTCGAAGCTTCTTCGCTTCTTCTAAACTCATGCCATGAGGTACATATCCATTGATTGGATCGTGTGCAGATGTTTGATCTGTTAAAATATCCGGTGTAATCCCGTCTTCAATCAGTCGCTCTAACACATCTCCAATATCACCAACTAAGCCAACCGATATATTCTCTTTGTTAGCTTTGGCTTCGGTTACCCACTTAATGGCTTCTTCATATGAATGAGTCATCTTATCGATGTAGCGAGTCTGAATCCTTTTTTTGATTCTATCTTCATCTACATCAACACCAAGGAAAGTAGCCCCGGCCATGGTTGCGGCTAGTGGTTGAGCTCCACCCATGCCCCCAAGACCACCCGTAACTAATAATCGACCTCTCAAATCTGCATTGAAGTGCTGTTGCCCACATGCTACAAAAGTCTCATACGTTCCTTGTAAAATTCCTTGTGTTCCAATATAAATCCAAGAGCCGGCGGTCATTTGACCGTACATCATCAACCCTCGTTCTTTTAGCTCATTGAAGTGCTCCCATGTAGCCCATTCAGGAACAAGATTTGAATTCGCTATTAGTACTCTTGGTGCCTCTGGATGTGACCTTACCACACCAACGGGTTTACCTGATTGCACCAATAAACTATGATCTTCATCCAGTGTTAATAGTACCTCGATGATCTTTTCTAAATCCTTTTTAGATCTCGCTGCTTGCCCATTTCCACCATAAACAATTAAATCTTCAGGAGCCTCGGCAACTTCAGCATCTAGGTTATTAAGTAGCATTCTAATTGGAGCTTCCGTCTGCCAGCTTTTAGCATTCAACTCTGCCCCCATCGGCGATTTATATTCGGGATGCTTTACATATGTTTTAAGAAAGTCTGAAGTGTTCATCAAATTCTCCATTTAAGTCAATATTTTTACTTTTTGCTACTTCTTCCGCCTTCAGGCTTATGCAGTGATTTTTGATTAGCTGATATGCTTTCTCAATATCATCTGCAAATACTCGATCTTCATCTGCATGATCGATATGTGTTCTAATAAGATGATGACATTCTTCTAAAAGCGGACCTGATTTCATAGGTCGACGGAAGTCAAATGCCTGCGCTGCGCTTACTAATTCTACCGCTAGTATTTTCTCCACATTATCAATTACCTGATTCAATTTTCTAGCACTAATGGAGCCCATGCTCACATGATCTTCTTGGCCTAATGAAGTAGGGATGCTATCTGCTGATGCTGGGAAACAAAGAGCTTTGTTTTCACTCACTAAAGCTGCTGAGGTATACTGGGGAATCATGAACCCTGAATTCAACCCGATATCACTCATCAACAGTTTGGGTAATCCAGGATGTTTGCCCTCCAATAATAAATAGGACCTGCGATCCGATATATTTCCCAATTCATGCGCCGCTAGCGTTAAATAATCGCAGGGTAAAGCCAATGGTTGTCCATGAAAATTACCCCCACTTATGGCTTCATCTTTTGATAAAATGATGGGATTGTCTGTTACAGAATTGATTTCAATATCAACCATTCTCTTCACATGAAGCCACGCATTTCTACTGCTACCATGCACCTGTGGCATACATCGAATGGAATAGGGGTCTTGAACTCGCCCACAATCGGAATGAGAGGCAACCATCTCCGATTCTTTTAATAGCTGTCTTAATCTGTAGGCCACATACTGTGATCCCTCAAAAGGTCTTATTTCATGCAAACGAGCATCAAAAGGACTCACACTACCTAGCACTCCTTCAAGGCTCATTGCACCAATTATATCAGCTGTGTGTAAACAGTGATGCAAATTATACACCCCCCATGCGGCATGGGCTGCTATAAACTGGGTCCCATTTATAAGAGCCAAGCCTTCCTTTGCACCTAACACTATAGGAGCCTTCCCAAATTTCTTTAACACTTTTGATGTCGGATGCCATTCGCCTTCGTAGTGAACCTTTCCTAATCCAATTAATGGCAAAAATAAATGCGCTAGTGGTGCTAAATCTCCTGATGCTCCTACCGATCCTTGTTCAGGTACTTCAGGAATGATGTCGTTTTCAATGAAAAATAATATCCTATCTAGAGTCTCTTCTCGTATTCCTGAATATCCAATACTCAAGTTATGAGCTTTTAGAACCAGCATCGTTTTGGCAATCTTTACGTCTATGGCTTTGCCTACCCCCACACTATGGCTTCTAAGTAAGTTGTCTTGTAGTTTGGCTGTATTCTCTTTAGAAATGATGGTATTGCACAGCGGGCCAAAGCCTGTATTTACACCATACACTACCTCTCCACTGCCTACTATCTCGGCAACATGAGCTGCACTTTCTTTAACTCGTTTTCGAGTTGATGCATCCAGCCCAATTTTTAAATCCCCTTCTACAATATCTATCAGGTTTTGTATAGAAAGGTTATCTAATCCCAGTTTAAACATACTTTGTCCTACTTTTAGATTTAAAATAGGCTCATTTAATGATGTTCTGTAATACTTTATATGTATATATTAATAACTATGAGTAATCAGATAGAACATCGCCATCTAAGATATTTTCTCACCGTTGCCGAAGAATTACATTTTCATAAAGCAGCTGAAAAACTCTTTATCACTCAACCCGCACTTAGTCGTCAGATCCTTCAATTGGAGAAGTATTTGAATACCGAACTATTGATTCGAGATAAACGAAATGTAAGTCTTACAAAAGCAGGCGAGTATTTTTATGAGGAAGCAAAGTTCATACTCAATCACATCGACTTTGTAACTAAGAATGTTCAGCATTTAAATAGGGGCGATATTGGAGAGTTACGAATTGGCTTTGTGGGATCCGCCATGCAGAATGTAATTCCTGATCTACTGACTTCCATTAATAAAGAAGCGCCGGGTATTCATACAGTATTAACGGAGTTACCTAATCAAGAGCAGATAGACAAACTTAGGGATGATCAACTAGACTTAGGGTTCATCCGAAGTATGCGCGTTCCAGATGGCTTAAAGAAACACGATGTACTCACTGAGACATTCTGTATCGTTTTGCCCAAAAATCACCCCATCGATGAAGCCACTTTCAAATCGGTTCAGCAATTCAAAGAGGATCATTTCATTCTCTTTTCTAGCAAGTATAGTCATGGGTACTATGATAAGATTATGAGCATATTCGAAGATGAGGGATTTACTCCAAAAGTAACCCACGAGTCGGTTCATGCTAATACTATCTTCCGCTTAGTTGAAAATGGTTTGGGCTTAGCCATCATTCCTAGTTCTCTAAAACATGGGTTTAACCTGAATATCAAATTCATTGATTTAAAGCACATTAAGCAACGCACTACTCTTTCTGCAGTTTGGAAGGACAATCACCGAAACCCAGTGCTAAACCGAGTGATACCTTATCTGTAATTTTGTTTCATCCAATACCGCATCCATTTGATGCAATAGAATGGTTTCTCTCCAAAATGAACTTTTGTTGAAAGGCAGGTTAAAACACATGCTTGACTTATCAGCTCCCGTGAATTACCATGGTGTATCCAATCATATAGAAGGTACATTATGAAAAATTCAAAGCATGCGATGAGTTGGTTCGAAATTCCTGTGAAGAATATGGACAGAGCCAAGCGTTTTTACGAAACCATTTTTGAAATACAGCTGAACTCGATGGATATAGACGAGAATTTCAAAATGGAATTATTCCCGGGTGATCAAGATGCCGTTTCGGGCTCATTGGTCTATAATGAAGAGTGGTATCAACCCAGTCATACCCACGGTCCATTAATCTATTTAAATGCCGAGCCAAATTTACAAGTTGTTGAAGACCGCATTGAATCGGCCGGGGGTAAAGTAACCATCCCAAAAAGACAAATATCTCCTGAACATGGTTATATGGGCGTCTTTATCGATTCTGAAGGAAACCGAATAGCTCTTTATTCTAGCAATTAGATTTCTTTCGCTTGTAGTTTTTGTTGCATAGCAGCGTAATAAGCTGCCCCAACAATACTAGCGTCATTTTTCAATGCTGCTGGCTTTAGCTTGGTGTGAATCTTTATGAATGGAAAAGTCTTTTCAGGCTTTTTACTCACTTGACCGCCCATGATGATCATACTGGGGTGGAATACACGCTCGTAGTATTCTAAGGTCGATTCTAGTCGTTTCGCCCACTTCTTTCGTCGAATACCTTCTTCTTTCCGAACGCGATTTGAAGCATGATCTTCAATTAAAGCGCCTTTAAACTCCATATGGCCTAACTCTGTATTCGGAAGTAGTATACCATTTGAGAAAATTGACGATCCAATCCCTGTACCAACTGTAAGTACAATGGTAGTCCCTCTTTGGTTTTTACCTGCTCCAAAAGTCATTTCGGCTAAGCCTGTTGCGTCGGTATCGTTAATCACATTTACTTTGCAGCCTGTGATTTCGGAAAACAAATGATCGGCATCTGCATCCACCCACGACTCGTCAATTCTTGTGGCTGAAATGATTACCCCTCTATTTGTTGGCGCGGGGAAGGCACATCCAATAGGGCCTTTCCAATCAAACATTTTTACGATTTCATGCATTTGGGAAATGAGCTTGTGCGGACGGGTGTCTTCAATTTTTTCGGTGCTCTTCTTTTTTGATATAATCTCACCCATCACCGTATTAACGATGGCGCCCTTTATACCAAAGCTTCCAATGTCTATTCCTAATACTTCCACGCTTACCTCATTTGTTTATTCCGCGTAAAACATACGCATCGCTTGCCATAATTCAATTTTGAATTTCTTGGTTGTGAAATTACCACACCCTACAAAAAATGCCGAAAACTGTTCGTAATCGGCATTTTAAGTTCATTTTATCAAAAAAACATGGGCTTACTTCTCTACAATAACCCAACCCTTATTTTCGACCATATCCTTACCGTACTTCCATTTGATTTCTTTGACTTCTCCAGTATTCATATTCTGAATAGTCACTTTATCATTTCGTCCGGGCTCATCAGCTACAACAACGGGCTTACGCTTTGTATTTGGGCCCATTGGGCGTTGTTGACCTTCCTGTTGCGGTTGGCCTGCTCCACCTTGAAGTCCCATATTTGTAGCATCTGCTTGGCTAGCTTGCATACGGCTCGTATCGAATTTCGACTTTTGCTTCTGCGCTTGCTCAATGCCATCACTATTTGCTTGGGCTTCAGGAATAGATTTCCAGATGGTTGAAACAACTTCTCTGTTAATCATATCCAGTAACTGCTTAAACATATCAAAAGCTTCACGCTTGTATTCAAGCAGTGGATCTTTCTGTCCAAACGCTCTTAAGCCAATACCTTCTTTCACTGAATCCAATTCACGTAAATGTTGCATCCACTTATCATCGATAGTTGCAAGAACCGCTGTACGTTCAAGGGCTCGGGCTACTTCGCGGCCTTCATTTTCTAAGGCTGCATCCACATCCACAACCACGCGCATTCGCTTGATGCCATCCGTAAAGATTACTTGAACACGCTCTGGTTTCTTGTCTGCTTCAGATTCCGCAATGCGTTTCATTACCTCATACAGAGGCTTCGCCATACGTTCTTCTTTACGGCGGTACACTTCAAGTGCACGCTCAATAATCATATCAATGAGTTCATACTCATTTTTAGATCTCCATTCGTCTTCATCGAAGGATACATCAACTGCAAGATTGCGCAAGATTTCTTGGTGAAGACCAATATAGTCTCCAGCTGCTACATGCTCATTTACTAAACCTTCCACAAAGTCTTCAAGCATATCCATGATATCAGACAATAGTTGATCGCCTGAGAGTGCATGAAGTCTACGTGCATAAATTACATTTCTTTGGTTATTCAGAACGTCATCATATTCAAGCTGACGCTTTCTAATACCAAAATTATTCTGCTCTACTTTTGATTGAGCTCTTTCTAATGATTTTGTCATCCATGGGTGTGTAATCACTTCACCTTCTTCAAACTTGAGGCGATCCATCACACTAGCTACTCGATCAGATCCGAACATGGCCATTAAATTATCCTCAAGAGACACATAAAACTGTGACTCACCTGGATCCCCTTGACGACCAGAACGTCCTCTCAACTGAAGATCGATACGGCGTGATTCATGGCGCTCGGTACCCAAAATCGCCAATCCACCTTTTTCTTTCACACCAGGAGCAAGTTTAATATCGGTACCACGACCCGCCATGTTCGTTGCTACTGTTACGGCACCAGGTTGACCAGCTTGCTTTACAATCTCACTCTCACGAGCATGCTGCTTTGCGTTTAATACATTATGAGGGATACCTGCACGTTTCAGCATACGGCTCATCGTTTCTGAAACATCTACACTTGTAGTACCCACCAATACAGGCTGACCTTTCTCATGGTATTCACGGATTTTATCAATGGCTGCGTTGAATTTCTCACGCTTCGTCTTAAAGATGAGATCTTCCTTATCGTCGCGTTGAATTGGACGGTTAGTAGGGATCACTACTACATCTAAATCGTAAATCTCATTGAATTCCCCTTCTTCCGTCTCAGCTGTACCCGTCATACCCGAAAGCTTATGGTACATTCTGAAATAGTTCTGCAGAGTAATAGTCGCGTAAGTCTGTGTAGAAGCTTCAATCTTCACCTCTTCTTTCGCTTCAATGGCTTGATGTAAACCATCAGAATAACGACGACCAGAAAGCACACGCCCCGTATGCTCATCTACGATCTGTACTTTACCGTCTTGAACGATATACTCTTCTTCTTTTTGGAATAAGGTATATGCTTTTAGTAACTGGTTAACCGTATGAATACGGTCTCCACGCTCTGCAAATAAGCGGTGTAATTCATTAAATCGTTGTTCACGCTCTAGGTGAACTTCTTTTTTAACTTCTTCAATCTTACGCTCTTGATATTCTTCACTAAGATCTTGTTGCTTAACCTCTTCAATCTTTTCCTTTTCAAGCGCTTCTATTTCCTGCTCAATAATGGAGGTTTCGGTACCTAAATCAGGAATTACGAAAAAGTCCGGATCTTCCCCTTTTTGTGTAATGAACTCACGACCTTTTTCAGTCATTTC
>Ga0098059_1000164_pt1 | contig 52396 bp, 40 predicted proteins | sample 20_taG_FD_92580 | JGI IMG/M metagenome (GOLD analysis project Ga0098059, IMG submission 92580) | Marine viral communities from the Subarctic Pacific Ocean - 20_ETSP_OMZ_AT15318 metaG | ecosystem: Environmental > Aquatic > Marine > Oceanic | place: Subarctic Pacific Ocean | collected 2015-01-19
AGCAACAGCTGTACTAGCTTCGTCTACTTCAAATGTTACGTTTAGGTCGGTTGCCTCGTGTGGCCCAACTAACTGAGTTCTGATAGTAGTAGCGCCAGCGCCTTCGTCTACAGTTGTTGCAGCTAATGGGAATTCTACTAATGAAGGACCATCGTATGATACTGAAGTGTTTTCTCCACATGCAGTAAACCCAATGGCTAATAGTAGTACTAAAATTTTATTGAAAATTTTCATGTCTTTAAAATTAGTTGTTATCGGTATAACCAGGGTTTTGAACAATATTCGGATTCGCATCCAATTCTTGCTCGTAGTAAGGAGCCACGATGCGGTAATCGTCGTAAGGAATGGTAATTCCTTCGTCAGGTTTTGGGAAGCCCATACCGTTACGCTTTAAGTCGTAAGCACGGTGTCCTTCAAACGCTAACTCAAGTCTTCTTTCCTTAAGAATTGCATCGATAAGAGCTTGACCTGTAAGACCAACTAATGGAGCTAGCCCACGTTGTTGTCTGATTAGGTTAAGGTCTGCAAGTGCAGCTGGTTCGTTTGGAGTATCTTGTTTAGCGTAAGCTTCAGCTCTGTTTAAGTATACTTCAGCCAAACGAATAACAATTACATTATCAGTTCCTAAGGCAGTACCATCGTAACCAGCATATTTTTGCGAGTAACGAACAGTTTCAGAACCTCTAGCAGTAGGAGCATCTAAGATGTCTAAACGAACATCACCTGCTTCAAACTGGCCTAAAAGCTCATCAGTAGGAACAATGTCACCATATCCGATATCATCACGGTACATACCCGCAAGAGAAGTTAAACCTCTAGTTTCAGCATCAGTAAACTGGATTTCTAATAAAGACTCAGCGCCTTCAGAGAATGCAGTTAGGTGATCAGCCGCAGATGGTCCAGTTAACCCTACAGGAGAGTTGTTGATTGCATCAGTAGCAGCTGTTACAGCCTCAGAGTAGTTGCCTTCATAAAGGTGAACACGTGATAATAGTGCTTGCGCAGCTACTTGTGAAACCTTGAATGGGAAGTCAGCACGCTGGTTAGTAGAAGGGTCTAAGATGGCAATAGCATCGTTAAGATCTTTCTTGATCTGCGTGTATACATCTGTAATAGTACTTCTGCTTGGGAATGCATCTTCGTCAAGTACACCACTAAAAGGCTCAGTTCTGATTACGATACCAAGATCGAATCCATCTACTAAGTGGTTAGGGTTTCTTGAAAGACTTCTAAGTAAGTCGAAGTGTGCAAGTGCTCTAATGAATAAAGCTTCACCCGTATACTGGTCAATTTTATCTTGGTCTCCACCAACATTTGGTAGAGCTTTAAGAACAGTGTTTGTTCTATTAATGATATCGTATGCAGTATTATGGAATCCGAAATGTGCGAATGGGCGGTTTGTCCACTCAGTTACAAAACGGTTTGAGTTTTGAACAGCAACTTTCATGTTATCTGCAAGTACTTCAGAGACAATCATAAAATTACCTCCGTAATAAGCAGCTGTTTGTAAACGGTCGTAAGTACCATTAAGTACGGCTTCTACACCTACTAGGTCTTTAATGGCATCTTCTTCTGAAACCGATTGAGCCGGCTCAGTATCTAGAAGACTATCACAAGCTGATGATGCAAACACCAACAAGAATAGTAGTAATGTTAAGTTTCTAATCTTCATGATTTAATTAGTTTTATAATTTCTATTAAAATCCAACATTGATACCAAAGGTATATGTCTTACCCTGAGGGTAGTCACCAAAGGTGCTGCCGCCAGTTACTTCAGGGTCATACCCTGTAAATTCTGTCCAAGTAATTAAGTTGGTACCTTGGATGAATAGACTTAGTGATCTGAAACCGATTTGATCGATTACAGTCTTGTCGAATGCATAGCTAAACTTAGCACGCTTTAAGCGTAGGTAAGAAGCGTCTTCAATGAAGTGGCTAGATCCAGTAGTGTAGTAAGTGCTAGCACCGTCGTTTACAACCGTACCGTCTGCTTTTCTACCATAACGGTTTAAGTACCAAGTTACAGGAACGCTAGTTACATCACCTGGTTGTCTCCAACGATCGTTAACTGTAGCCCACTGGTTTCTATCAACAGTGTTACCTACACGCTCACCGAAGAAACGGTCGGAGTTACTGAGGTAATTACCTGCCGACCACTGGAAGAAAGTTTCTAACTGGAAGCCTTTGTAGTTGAATGTGTTGTTCACACCACCAAAGTTATCTGGCTGGCGAGATCCTAAGATCACACGATCGTCTGGGCTTCTTGTGTATGTGATGTTTCCATCAATGTCGTACCACATAGGGCGACCATCAGCTGGGTTAACACCTGCATAACGGTTAGCATAGAATACACCAATCGCTTCACCAACAAATAAGTCGGTACCTAATTGATCTAAGTCATCAAATAAACCAGTTACTTCGTTTTTTAGGAAAGTGATGTTGAAATCAGTTACCCAAGAGAAGTCCTGAGTTTTGTAGTTAGTAGTAGAAATTGCAATCTCAAAACCACTGTTGTTCACAGAACCTACGTTTTGAGTGATTTCAGTGTAACCCGTAGTTCCTGGAATCGCACGGTCGAACAATAGCTTCGTAGTTTTTTCTAAGAAGTATTCAGCAGAACCAGTAATACGACCATTTAATAAAGCGAAGTCAACACCGTAGTTGAAGGTAGTAGCTTCTTCCCAAGATAGTTGTGGGTTAGCCACCTGAGATGGAGATAAACCTGGGCTACCACCGTAGTTTGCTCCACCGCCGTATAGTCCACGAGAAGCGAAGTTACCGATAGCATCGTTACCTGTAACACCAACACCAACTCTTATTTTAAGATCGTCAATAACGTCTACATCAGCCATGAAGTCTTCGTTGATGATTCTCCAAGCAGCAGAAACAGCTGGGAAGAAACCAAACTTGTTTTCGCTACCGAAACGAGACGAGCCATCATAACGAGCAGTTGCTGATACAATGTACTTGTTATCATACGTGTAGTTTACTCGACCGAAGTAACCCGCAGTACGGAAAGTAGAAGTAGACTGAGAAGGATCACCAAAGTAACCTGCAGCAGAGCTTAAGCTCTTGAACTGGAAGCTAGGGAAATCAGTTGCCGTAGCACCAAAGCTCTCAGTGTTTTGCTCACGGTATTCGAATCCAACTAAACCAGTTACATCATGTACTTGATCGAAGTTGTATACAAAGTTTAATACCTGGCTAGTAGAGAAGTTTGTTAACTCATATACGTTCTTTCTAGCGTATCCATTGTAATTTTCACCGTCGCCACTACGAGGATCCCAATACACATAATCACTTACTGTGAAGTAATCGATAGAGTTAGAAGTCTCGAAAGAGATGTTATCATTGAAATTGTAAGTAGCACCTAAGTTACCAATAAGACGCTTGTTTACAGTTTCGTTGATGTTTAAGTCGGTATCATAAACAGTATTGAAGTAGTAAGTACCTTCAAGGTCAGTGTTGAATGTACCGTCTTCATTTCTTACTGCTTCAGTAGGAAGTGTTAGGATACCAGCACGGTAAGGACTAGCAAATGCACCACCACTTGGGATACTGTTTAACTCAGAGTTACTCAAGTTAACAGAAGCTTTGAAAGAAAGATTTTCAGTAGCTTGGTGATCAATGTTAGTTTGTAAACTTAAGCGTTGGTAGTCAGAGTTGATTACTTGACCTTCTTGGCTATCGTATCCACCTGAGATGAAGAATCTAGTTTTTTCGTCACCACCACGAGCAGATAAGTTATAAGACTGGCCTAAACCTTTTTGGAAGTAAGCGTCAGCCCAATCAGTATTGGTTGTAGCGTCTTCTGGCTGGTTAGCACCAAAACGGCCATCCATGAAACCAGTGATTGTTCCTTCACCAAAGCCGTAGTTTTCTAAACTCTCACGAGTTAATTGAATAAGCTCTGCAGAACTTAATACATCAATTCTCTTGATTACTTCTTGGTAACCTTGACGAACAGATAAATCAAATTCAGTAGCTCCTGCATTACCACGCTTAGTAGTAATGATCACTACACCGTTTGCAGCACGAGCACCGTAAATAGAAGCAGCAGCTGCATCTTTTAAGATACTGATAGAAGCGATGTCGTTAGGGTTGATTGATGATAGAACGTTGCTAGAAGGAGCAGAAGAACTGAAATCACCCGAGTTAACCTGAACACCGTCAACAATGTAAAGTGGGCTGTTTCCTGCATTGATAGAACCTTGACCACGTACACGAATTTGTACAGCAGCACCTGGAGCACCTGTTGAGTTCGTTACCTGAACACCAGCAGCTCTACCTTGAATAGCTTGCTCAAAACTTTGAACTGGAACATTCTGAAGCGATTCCATCTTAAGTGAAGTTACCGAACCAGAAATCTCTTTCTTTTGTAGAGATCCATATCCAGTTACAACAACTTCTTCTAATTGAAGTACGTCTTCTTCAAGAGCGATGTCTAAAGAATTCGTGCCACTAGAAATTTCAATGGTATTTTCGAATGGTACGTAACCAATGTAACGCACAACTACAGTATATGTGCCAACAGGAATACTAGAGATAGTGTAAGTACCATCTACATCAGTAGAAGTACCTTTAACTAATTCCTTGATAACAACATTTACTGCAGGGAGCGATTCTCCTGAGTTTGCATCAGTAACAGTCCCGCTTAAGCTTCCGGTTTGCGCGAAAACAAAAGAAGGAATGGATGCAAAGAATAGTAGAATAGAAAGTATCTTTTTATTCATTTCCTTTATTATTTGTGATTGATTAAGCAGTGTTAGATGAGATTAAAACACCGCAAATAGTTACCTAAATATTAAGGAGAAGGGCAGCTAACATAAATACGTAACAAATTATTGACCTTTACTTAACACCGTTCAGAGTTATTTAAAAGCCATTTTTTGAGCTGTACTACGTAGAATTACGTAGATTTTATTGAAAAACTGATCACTACTTGATTGTTCAACAGCGACTTATGAGGTTCAAAAATAGTCAATACCTCTTCTTCTGTTTTACAATTCATATCATAGGTTAAATATTGTAACCCTTGTAGGGGTGCTGATGATGTTAAAATTTAGGGTGTTTAAGTAATGTTTATTTAACAGTTTGGAAATAAGATTCAGTATTGATTTGTACCTGAATGAATTTAGCTAAGACTAAATAAAATTATTGAGAGCGCGTCTGTTTTGAGGGTCGAATTTTGAAAAAAAGAAAAAGAATGGTTGATAGTGGTTGAATAATATCCGTATATTTGGAGTCTCATCGCGGGGTGGAGCAGCTGGTAGCTCGTCGGGCTCATAACCCGAAGGTCGCAGGTTCGAATCCTGTCCCCGCCACTATAATAAAGCCCTCTTTTGAAGAGGGCTTTTTTTTTGCCTACTATTAAAAAATCACCATTCACTTTAATAAAGTTAGATATGAAAAATAGGTTTTTACTTATCACTACATGTTTACTTTTTGTCTTATTCATTAATTGTTCTAAACCAACTGTAACTTATATAGGTAAAGAAATTAAGCTTGAATTTGCGGGTGTACGAACGATAGAAAATGATCACTGGATAGAAATTGATGGGATTCGTTATACCCACTCGTCAAATTTTGAACGGCAACAAGACAGTTTAATACTTCCAGCTAGTAAAACGGTGTATTATATAGGAGAGCGGGAGCGATTTGAGCCAGTGAACCCATACACTATTGCAATTGCTTTAGGTAGGGTGGTTGATTTCAAAAGTATCGAAACTGAACAAAAAACCGCTAGGGTAAAACAAGATCAGAGATATTTGCTACATACAAATGGGGTGTTAATTTTGCATAATCAAAATGGTAAAGATGTTAAAGTGGAAGTCCCCAAATCCTATCCTGTATCTATTGAAATTCTAAATAAATAGAAGACATAAAAAAAGCCCCTGATCAAACGATCAGGGGCTTTTAATTTATTCAACTAATGCTTTTAGTTGTTTCTAGCACCTTTTGAAGCAAAGTTAGCTTCTGCTCTATTTTTATCAATAGAAGCATTATTAGGTGTAAATGGTTTGTCAGAAGACTTAGCGGATACTTTTAAACCTGCAGCAGCAGCTAGGTCTTTCCAGCTATTTGCACCAGATGCAGTACCAGCAGTTCCAGCGTTGTCTACCCCACCGAAGGTGTAAATATCCATTCCTAGAATCTCTAATTCAGAACCAGGAACTGGGAACATTGTCATTGAGCCTTCTTGAAGCATATCATGACGTCTCATGAATACCCAGTTAACACCAACGCCACCGAATCCACCTACTTCTACAGCGTATTCACGCATTAAAGCAAACTGGAATTCTTCATCGCTTTCAGTGCCTAACATGTTATGGCCACCAGAAAGAGTACCATCATCAATGATGTCATTCTCTTCAGCATATAGCTCAAAACCGATAGTAGTAGTTCCAGTACCTGCTGCAGAATTGTTTAATGTTGTTGCAGCTGATGGCTTATCATTCAACATTAAGTGTGCTTCCGCAATTAGTAACTGAGTTTCAGTATCAGTGAATAATACTACTTCATTGGTTTCTTGCCACCAATCGTTACCACTGTAGGTACGGCCACTAAAGTAGTTACTGTAAAGTGCTGGGTTTCTAGTAGATCTTAAGAAACCTGCATTGTTAGTATATACAAAGTAACCATCTAAGCGAGGGTCTGAAGAAGAAGCCGCAGCTAAATCAGCAGAAGTACCATTTGCTTGGTCAGCAGGGTAAGTTGTTGGATAGCTTGGATCCATAGAGTGAATAACTTTCACATCAGTTGGAAGGTATCCTGAACAGCTAGAAACAGCTGATGACTGACAAGAAACTAAGAAGTTAGACCAGTCGAAGTAGTAGTTAGCAAACTCACCACTTGAACCAATGTTAGCATTCTTGAATACACCTAATGATGAATTAGCGTCTGGGCCGCCAATACCATTTTCAGCGTAATTTAGAATAGCTGTCCAATCTGCACTTGCAGCTTCAGCCGCTGTTCTAGCTTCACCAGCTAGGATACGCGCAGCATAAGAGTTTACGATGTCAACAAACTCATCAGCATCCCAAGAATCTACTGGGTTAGGCATTGCATTGAATGTAAATGCAGTTGCATTTTCTGCTAATGTGATTGCGTTATCTAAGTCATCGATGGATGCATCTATAAGTTGTCCATAAGGAACAAACTCAGGAGTATCTACACCGATTTCAAAGTTTTCGTCAATCAAATATGCTTGATCGTAAAACATACCTAGGTAACCACGAGCTAATCCACGTAGGAAATATGCTTGTGCTAGGATAGCATCTGTTACATCCACACCTTCAGCGTTAGAAACAGTGTTTCCATCAACTTCGATGCTCTTGATGAACAAGTTTGCAGTAGAGATACTTGAGTTAAATCCACCATAGAAAGTTTCCCAAGAGTTTGCACCACCATATGAAGTAGTGTTAGCTAATCGGATACGTTCTTCTTGGGCAAAATCCCAGAAATTACGAACGTTATTCGTGGATGTAATTTGATCAGCGATCAAATCTGGGTGGGTAGCATACGACGACACCATAGCGGTAGTCAAATCGTAGAAACCCCCAGCCAGTAACTTAGACTGGTTTTCAGCGCTGCCTTCAACAGCTTCTTTTGTGGGTTCATTCGTGTTTTGAACAGATAGATCGGCACAGTTTATAAATAAAACACTACCAACCACTACTGAAGAAACGAATGATTTAAAAATATTCATTTTCATAATTGTGTATGATTTAAAGATTAAAATCTTACTTGAATAGAGCCTGTGAAGGTTCTAAAGTTAGGATATGAGTATTCATCCAAACGGAAGTTAGTTGCGTTTGAACGAAGAGCTACTTCAGGATCATATCCCGAGTAATCAGTGAAGGTTAGTAGGTTTCTACCTACAACAGAAAGCTTGATGTCTTTGATAGCATTACCAATTCCAATACCTGATAACATATCATTATCAAAAGTATAAGAAAGAGAAACCTCACGTAACTTCAAGTATGAAGCATCTTCCACATAGTAGCTTAATGCATCTGATGCATTGTAAAGACCATCTGAAGAAGTGATGTAAGGAAGCTTATAGCCATCACGAGTCAATGTTTCTAGTTCTTTGTGGCGGTAGTTGAAGATCAATAACTGCTTAGTGTAGTTATATACTTCGCCACCTTGCGACCAATCCCAAACCATGAATAGACCTAGGTTTTTGTAAGAGAAGTTACCAGTAATACCAACGTTGAAGTCTGGGTTAGTATCACCAATCTGAACGATCTCTTCGTCACCATTTTCGTCTACTAAGTACATAGGACGCTCAGCGTCAGTACCCGCATCAGAAGTGATAACAACATGACCTAAGCTGTTTACAGAGAAGTCTGCAGGGGTTAGAGTACCACCACCAGCGTTTAATACAAAGCCATTTGTGTCTGTAGTTAATTGGCTTACAGAACTAATTAGTTTGTTACCGTACATCGCACCGTACGACACACCTTCTTCGAAACGGAATAGGTCGATTGCACCACCAGCAGATCTTGTGAATGCAGGAACATCACCTAAGTCAGTTACTTTTTGGTCAACAGTTGCGAAAGATAGGTTGAATCCACCTTGCATGTCTCTTGTGTTTAGAAGAACACCCTGTAGTGCGAATTCTAAAGTTTTACCTTCGATTTCACCTACGTTCTGCCACTGAGCAGAGAAAGGGTTGTCGGAAGTAAGAGGAGCTAAGATGTAGTCGTTAGAAGTAGTAGAAACGGCATAGTTAGCTGTGAAGTTGAATTTATCAAGGAATGATACATCCACACCTAATTCAGTTTCAGCTACAACAGAAGGCTTAATTTCTGAGTTACCAAGAATGTTTGGAAGTAGTACAGTACTACCTGCAGAGTAAGTCTCGTACTGTGCACTAAATGGAGGACGCTGTCCTGAAATACCATAAGAAGCACGAACTTTTAATTCTTGTACGTTGTCAATCTCAATATCCTCAGTTAAACGGTATGCAAGAGAACCACGGTAGTAAATCTGGTAGCGCTCATCTTCACCGAATAGAGAAGAACCATCACGGCGAACCATACCACTAATAATTAACTTATCGAGGTAATCCATTTCAGCATCTAAAATGTAGTTTTCAGCTCTGTCTTCAGAGAAGTAGTTAGAGATACTGAAAGAAGTTTGATCTAGAGCGTTGAAGTTTCTAATACCAGCTACAGAGTAAGTATCGCCAGATAAGCCATAAGACTCATACTCACGATCTTCGTATAGGTACTTAGCAATAACACGTAGATTGATTTCATCCGTGCTAAAGCGACCTGTAGCCCATGCTTCAGAAATACTTGTAGTATTATTGATAACAGTACGTCCTTCAGAACCATTATTTAATGACTGGCTCGGAGTTGGTGTTTGGTATCCAACTGGAGTAGACAGAGTTCTTAAAGTATAAGACTTATCGAACGACTGACGTGCGTCAACAGCTAACCAATCATTTACTTGGTAATTCAAAGTGATACCCATGATGTAGCGATCACGCTCTTCATTGTTCTCACGGAATTTTGCTACATAAAGAGGGTTCTGGAAGTTACTACCAGCAATATCATAACCAGTAAGGTTATTGTTTAATGGCTGACCATTTGCACCAGTTTGTTCGAAATTGATGAATGGAGCCGCAGTTAAAGCTGAGTAGAAGAAGTTTGATCCCTGACCTTGCTCACTGATTCGTGGGTAGTCAGCATTGATGTATGAACCACTAAAGTTCAATTTAAACTTCTCGTTGTAGAAGTAATCAGCATTGAAACGAACAGAGTTACGCTTGTAGCTGTCTAGGTTCTGAATTACACCATTTTGAACTAGTCCTTCGAAAGAAGCAAAATAGTTAAAGTTACCAGAAGCGTTAGCCACACTTACGTAATTAGAGTTGAAAGCCTGACCTGTAAAGATCGCTTCAGTATTATTGAAAGTTACAGGGAATTCGTTATCGAATACACCATCACCGAAGTTTGAGTTTTCAAAGTTTGGCCAGTCGGTAATATACCCATCTGTTACTACAACACCGGTCATATCCCATGGGTGAGTAGTAGCAAGAGGATATTCTTTAGCTAAACTAGAAACACCGTACTCACTTCTAACCGTAACTTCTGGTTTATCAACAGACTTTGAAGCACGTTTTGTGATAATTTGGATTACTCCGTTACCTGCCAATGAACCATATAGAGAAGCACCAGCAGCACCTTTCACAACCTCGATAGACTCAACATCTTGCATGTTGATATCAGCAAGACTACCGTCGGTAATCACACCATCAACAATGATAAGTGGAGACTGGTTGTTAGAAAGTGAAGTTGAACTTCTTAAACGAATGGTAGCACCCGCAGAAGGGTCACCAGAAGCCTTAACAACAGTAATACCAGGAACTTTGGCTCTAATCGCAGAACCAACGTCGGCAGCTGGTACTTCAGATAGGGCTTCATCGTTTACTTTTGAAACCGAGAAACCCAATTTAGTTGTTTCTGTACCAGCACCTACACCGGTTACAACAACCTCTTCAAGGCCAAGGACATCTTCAACAAGAACAATATCTTGTACAACATCGCCTGACCCAACAGTAACTTGAGTTTCGAATTTACGGAAACCTACGAAAGTAGCTCGTAGTGTGTATGTACCAGCTGGTACATTTGCAATCGTGTACTCACCATCTACATTAGTAGCGTTAGCAAGTTTAATTTCAACTAGTTGCACAGTAACTGCCGGTAATGGATCACCAGTTGTACCGTCAGTTACGACACCGCTAACCGAACCACTTTGTGCGAACACAGCAGCGGACAGTAGCAATGAGCAAAAAGTCACAGATAGTAGCTTTTTAAACATAGTAGCATCTTTAATTTTATTGTTTGGTGTAAAAAAACTGAATCATTTTTTTACAATTAGACGCCGAATATGTTGAGTTGTGTTAATAATTGCAAATCCCAGAAAAAAATTGTTATAACAATTGATTTCTATGTCTATGCAAATTATAGGTTTACATATTTTAAAGTTTTTTTAAGAAAACATTAAAACAAAAAAAGGCCGACTCATAAATGAGCCGGCCTTCAAAATTTGCTAAAAAGCTAAATTTATCTCCAACCACCCGCAGATGAAGAAGGATTAGATCCACCAAATGTGTAGTATGGTTTTTCATATCCTAAAAGTTCTAACACTTTTGCAGGAAGAGGTAGTTGTAATAACGTACCAGCTTGTAGTAAGTCGTTCTTTCTCATTTCAAAGAACTCAAGACCATAACTAGTATTGATTAACTCAACCATTCTCTCATGGTGTACGGCATCACGAGCTTCAGCTTCAGTTGCAACTGCAGGAAGACCACCGCGGTCCATTCTTGAATTGTTTGGATCATTCAAGATTGCTAGTGCACCTGGAAGGTTGTTTAACTCAATGTACGCTTCAGCTAATAACATGTCGTTTTCAGCTTTTAGAATTTCAGGTAAGTACGTATCCCAAGTAGTGATATAATCTTGGTAACGGCTTAGTCTGAAACTTGAGAAGTGGTAAAGTCCACGCTCAGGACGGAAGTTGTTTGACGAAAGATGAGCGAAATCGGTTAGAAGTCTATCATCAACATCAGCATTGTCAACTACTCGAGCTGAATCTGGTTCTGAGTAATCTGATCCATCTGCATTATATGCAGGGTAAGAATCATCCATCATGTTAATCACACGCATGTCGATACGACCCCAACCTGGATACGCAATTACCCACTTGTAATCATTTAACCAAGTAATGTCATCCATCAATACGCTAAAGTCAGCATCAACACCCGCTAAGGCATGATCTCTAACAGCACCCCAGTCAACAGAAGATTTTTCTGCAGCTGTTCTTGGTAGGTACGACATAGTACGTGCAGCATAAGTATTAGCTAATTTAGATAGTAATACGTTATCAGCAGTAACACCATTTAACCAACCTTCAGGGATGCTGAAAGTGTTGGCATCAGCAATCGAGATTGCTTGATTGAATAAAGCAACAGCTGAATCAGCTACTTCTGTATATGGTACAAGAGTAGGGTTGATTAGAGTTTCAGGATCGGTGTTTTCAGTAATTACATACGCTTGATCAAAAGTAAGAGCTAGGTTCATCAAAGAAAGACCTTGATTGAATTTTGCCCATGCTCTCATCATTGGAACGTCGTTACCAAAATCTACAGCTCCATTATTGATAGCCGCTAGGATATCAGAAGCAGACGACAAGTTTGAGTACATGTCATTGAAGAAGTTATTAGTAACGTAGTTGTACGTATAGTTAGATGCATTATCCCAAGCGCCACGAGGCTCACTTGAGATATCACGCATACCGTAGTTACCCCAAGAACATGTAGCCGCATCCGCAGATGTAGCCATCAAGTGAGCTGGAGATGAAGTGTCGTAAGTGTCAACGTAGTAGCTTCGGAATAAACCAGAAGCAACGTTGGTTAAGTCGGTAGAAGAAGATAAAGCCCTTTGGGTATCTGGGTTGTTTAAATTCTCTACTGAAAGGTCTGCACAGCTCATCAGCATACCCGCTGCAAGCAAACCTAAAACAGATTTTAATTTAAATACTTTCATAGTGTAAAAGTGATTTTAGAATTTGAATTGAACAGAAAGTGCGTAGTTCCTAAAGTTAGGATATGCACCTGTTGAGTCTACTGGATTACGAATTCCACCCACTTCTGGATCGTATCCAGAGTAGTTAGTCCATGTCAACAAGTTTCGTCCAATTGCAGAAACTGTAATGTTTTGGATAGCGTTACCGAAGATCGGCTCAAGTTCTTGAGCTCCGAAAGAGTAGCTCAATGAAAGCTCGCGAAGCTTCACGTATCCAGCATCTTCAACCCAGTAAGAATTGTTTGAGTTTACATCGTAGAAACCTTTGTAGTATCCAAAAGTCTTCTTTTCGCTATCAGCCTTACCAGCTTGATCCATGATACCATTTCTGTCATCACGAGTTAACCACTGAGACTTACGGTTGTATACATCACCACCATGCTTGATGTCGAATAACATATAGAACGAGAAGCCTTTGTAAGTAACTGTGTTAGAAACACCAGCAGTCCAATCTGGACGACCATTTCCGATTTCAACGAATGCTAAATCACCATTCTCATCTCTAAGAAGGATAGGCTCTTCATTTGAAGTTCCTTGAGAACCTGCAGGTACAACATAACCGTCGCTGTTTACTTCGTAGTCAGCAATAGTTTCGCCTGTTCCTAACTGGCCAGCCATTTGATCTAATGTTCTAACCCAAGTACGTCCGTAGATAGCACCATAAGTTTCGCCTTCACGGATGTAGAATAAGTTGTCAGTACCCGACTGGTATGCAGGAACATCTAACTGAGTAATCGTCTGGTCAGACTTAGACCAAGTCATGTTCATGTTCCAAGTAACATCTTTCTTATTAATGATAGATGCCTCAGCATTGAATTCGTAAGTATTCGATTCAATAGTACCAGCATTCTGATACTGTGCATTATATCCAGTTACTGGAAGTAATGGAACACGTAAGAACTGATCCTTTGTAGTAGAAGTTGCGTAGATAGCTTCAAGGCTTACGCGATCAAATACAGTTGCATTGATTGCAAACTCAGTTTCTTCAGTAGTAGAAGGCTTTAAGTTTTTGTTACCAAGAGTATTCTTAGAAGCAACACCATTACTTAATGAGAAAGTCTCATACTGCCAAGAGAATGCTGGACGAATACCTGCAGTACCACGAGCAGCACGGATCTTTAGTTCATTAACATTTGGAATGTCAAAGTCTTCAGTTAAACGATATGCACCAGAAACACGGTAGTAAATGTTCTCACGGTTGTTTTCACCGAATAGAGAAGATTTATCCTGACGTAACATAGCATCCACAAGTACTTTATCATCATAATCAAGAGATACAATACCGAATAAGTTTTCAGATGAAATCTCTTCTTGGCCTGAACCCGCTGAGATATCAGCAGTGTTAAATGCACCAAAGCTTGGTAGATCTTGGATAGCGAAGTTAATACCACTTACATCAAAGAACTCAGTTTCTCTGTTTTCCCATAGGTAACTACCAGTAAATTTGGTGTATAAATCACCGAATTGTTTTCTAGCAGTAACAGTATGCTGTAGAGTTTGAGAGAATTCTTCTTCAGAGTACTTATATAAAGAACCTTCAGAGTAAGTAATACCAATTGGATCAGAACCACCTAACTGCCAAGTGTCGTATGGGTTATACGAAGTGTATCTGTTGTTAATGCTCTCGAAAGAGTAAGAACCACGGTACTCTAACCAATCAAGTGGAGTGGCTTTAACAGAGTAGTTAGAAAGCTGACGCTTCTCATCTTCAGTTCTGTCATTTTTGTAGGTGTTGTAAAGAGGGTTAGTCTCGTTACTCCATTGGTTATGACGAATAAAGTAAGGCTGCCCATCTGGGTTGTCTAAGTATAAGTTGTTATCAGGCTCCGCCAATACAATATTGAAGAAGATTCCACCACCGCCACCAGGGAAGTTGTTTGTAGAATTGATAAACAAGTTAGAAGTAGAAAGGCTTAACCAATCCGCAACTTGATAATCTGCGTTAATTCTAAAGTTCTTACGACCATAACCATCAGTATTAGGGATAATACCTTCACTGCTGAAGTTTTCGAAAGAGCTATAAAGATTAATGTTGTTAACACGAGTAGCTACAGAAACGAAGTTCGTGTAGTTAGTACCGTTACGGAAGAATTCTTCCTGTAGGTTGTTGTTAACACCAAATGGGTTATCCATGTAATTGTCAGGATCAATAGCTCTTGAACCTACGATATCTGGACTGTAACCACCCTTGTAGTCAGCTGGGTAAGTTACACCATCATATTTAGTGTAAGTACCTTTAGCCGATTCCCAGTCTGTAGCTAGAGTGTAGAAGTGACTTTCAGCTAGATCAATATAGTTCTCAAGTTCTTGAACACCATATTCGTTACGGATAGTAACGTCAATCTTGTTGTTCTCTAGGTTAGCACCACGCTTTGTAGTTACAACCATTACACCGTTACCAGCGCGAGATCCATATAGAGAAGATGCAGCAGCACCCTTTACAACCTCAATGTTAGCAATGTCATCAACGTTGATGTCAGCTAAACTTCCTTCAAGAATAACACCATCAACAATTACTAATGGAGAATATCCAACGTTTAGGTTGTTATCTGCACGAAGTTGAACCTGAGCTGAACCCCCTGGAGTACCACCTGCTGCTTTAATCGTCACACCTGATACTTTACCAGATAGTGCCGTTGAAATAGAGGTTGCAGGTACTTTGTTAAGGCTTTGAGCATCAACTTTAGCAACCGATACCGTTAGTTTCTTACGTGGAGTTGCATCCGCAACACCAGAAACAACGATTTCATCAAGTAAACCAACATCTGAAGCTAAAACAAAGTTTTGAATTGTTTCGCCGTTACCAACGGTAACTTCTTCTTCAAGTGTAGTAAATCCAATAAAACTTACTTTTACTGTATAGGTGCCAGCATCCAGTCCGGAGAGGGTATAGTTCCCATCAACGTCCGTAGCTGTACCTTTTTGTAGTGATTCGATCACTACGTTTACTGCGGGTAGCGTTTCACCAGTTTCTGCACTGGTTACCACACCCTTTAATGTGCCATTCTGAGCGAGCGCCAAAGGACTCGTCAAAAAGAACAACACGGCAAGTGTATATAACTTTTTTACCATAGTAGCATTTATATGTTTTTGTTAGTCACACTGCATATTTATGCAATGCGTAGTAGCGGTGTTAAATAAAGTAAATTCGTATTTACTTACAATCAGGGAAATGCTTAAGTGATTGCAATTCAATGAATTAGTGAAATAGCTTAGTAGCTAACTAGTAGTTTTTAAACATGTTAAGAATTGTAAAATAGGGGGTTTTTTTTACAATTCAGTAGGTTAATGTAGGTTGTAAAATTGTGTAAATACAATAATATATTAACACTCAGGGATGAGAGTCAGTTTTTATAGTGAGTTAGAGCATTTATGAAGTATCAAATACTTGCTAAATGAGCGAGCTTTATATATCTCGTTTTAAAATGGCTCCACTCAGCCATAACTGGATTTGCTGGTACTGAATATTGTAGTAATTATTATTCCTTTCGAGAATGTAATTTTCGAATGGATAATATTTATTCTTCAGCTTCGGAGTTTGGAAAATAAAGTTCTTTTCTGGGTCTCCTGAATTATAAGAATACCCCCATCTCATATAGTCCAATACAGTTTCAACATACCATGGTGGACCGAATAAGATATAGATCATTCCCTGATCGGTTTTCCAGCCTTCTTTGAAGTTTGAAAACTGCTTGTTGGCTTGTTCAACGCGCTCGTAATAAAGCGAAACAACGTCTTTAGCAATTTTTGAGTTTTTGATATTTCTTAACCAAAAGCGATCTATAGCTTTCTTGATTTCGTCAGGATCTTCCAATTGCATGAGATCTTCATATTCTCCTTTTCTCATTAAGTAGTACAAAGGAGCGGCTAATTCTTTAGGAGTAGTTAATGAAGGGTAACTGTAGCTCTTTACCCCAAAATCACGAGCTTTATAAATTTCATTCTCTTTACCAAGGTTAGAGAATACTTCAAGTCGATAGTTGCCACGCTCTAGTTCTGGGCTTACAAACTCAATTAAAACGCTTCCAGGGTCATTTAGAACTCGACGAGTTGAACTTATTTCTTCTCGTTCAGAGTAATCAATACCTTTGAACTCTATACTGCTAGGCCTATAGGTACTAAAATTCATTGGTAGTGCTATTGAAGTATCCGATTCGAACTTCACCAAGCGTGTATTGATGGTTAAAGGCTGTGAAGGATCATTATTGGTTACTTGAAATAAGAACTTTAGAGAATCTGCTTTTCCTGGAATGTCATAGGTAGTTACAGGAATAAAATCATCACGAACACTTTTATTGAGGCTTAATATTCGAATGTTTGTAATGTTTTTGACCGTTCCGTTCGGGTTGGGTACAAAGGTCTGTGTTTTGCGAACGGTTTCTTTGTCTGTATTTATATCGGTTACAGTAACGATAATTTCATAATTGCCGGGTGGAACCTGGTAGTTCTTTTCAATTTTGTAGGTCTTCTGGCTTAGTACAACGTTTGATTTGGGATCGGTTAATTGAAGGGGATACTGCTTAGACTCGATGATATTACTGGTGTTGTCTAGCGTATTGATTTGAACATCCATCAAGGCATCAGCTATAAACAAATCATCCTTTTTTTTGTAGATGAGGCTTCCATACACAATTTCGCTGGCTAAGTTTAGCATCGTTTCACCCTCAGGGCTGATGTAACTTGAAGTAACAAGTCGTACTTCTGGAAATCCAGGTCTGAATTCATAACCTGCACCACGCTCAACTTTATCCATGTATGACTTTGAACACCCCATTGCAATCAGACTACATAGGAGTAGAATTTTGGGGATATTTAAACTCTCTTCAATTTTGAATAGCATGTGGTAAGTTGTTACTTAATGATTGTTTAATCGATTTGCTATAAAAACAATATGAAATGATAACATCATTTCAAGTATCTTTAGTATAATTAAATTTACCCTTTAAATACTTAGACCGAATGATTTCTGCAAGACGACGCACAAAAATTGTATGTACAATAGGCCCCAGCTGTAATACAGAGGAAGCAATTGAAAACTTGTTACTACATGGAATGAATGTCGCTAGAGTTAATTTTTCGCATGGCTCACATGAAGATCATGCGAAAGTAATTAAGCACATTCGTAAAGCTGCTCGTAAGCATAAATATAGCATCCCAGTGTTGATGGATCTTCAAGGACCTAAAATCCGAGTAGGTGAAATGAAAAATGGTGGTCAAGTTCTTAAAACAGGAAGTACTATAACCATTACGGGTGAAGACGTAGTTGGAAGCCCGACAGTTGTGCCCATTGATTATAAAAACTTAGTTAATGAAGCTGAAGTTGGCAATAGAATCCTACTCGACGATGGCTTGTTAGAATTTAAAGTGGTAGAAAAAGTAGGTGCTACTTTAAAGGTAGAGGTAGTAGTTGGTGGGTTATTGAAATCTCGAAAAGGAGTAAACCTTCCGAATGTTAAAATTTCAATTCCTGCCCTTACCGAAAAAGATATTAAAGATTTAGAATTTGGGATTTCCCAAGACGTAGACTTAATCGCTCTTTCCTTTGTGCGTTCTCCTAAAGATGTGAGAGATATTGTTTCGAGAGTACGAGCTGCAGGAAGTCAGGCTTCTGTTATTGCTAAAATTGAAAAGCCAGAAGCACTTGAAGTAATAGACGAAATTATTGAAGAGTGTGATGGAATTATGGTTGCAAGAGGTGATTTAGGGATTGAAATTCCAACCGAACAGGTGCCTATTGTACAAAAGCAGTTAATACAGAAATGTAGAGCAGTGGGTAAGCCCGTAATTACGGCAACTCAGATGTTGGATTCTATGATCAACAACCCAAGACCAACTCGCGCGGAAAGTTCGGATGTTGCAAACGCCGTAATTGATGGTACTGATGCAGTAATGTTATCTGGTGAAACAGCCGCAGGTAAGTATCCCCTAGAGGCTGTAAATGTGATGGACAAAATTTGTAGAACTGTTGAGGAAAATAGAACACACATTTATTCCACTTTAGACTATAAAAAGCCGGAATGGAAGGAAAAACAGATTGTGGAATCCTTATCCTTTTCGTGTGTGAACATTGCAGAGAATGTTGAGGCAAAAGTAATTGGTACCTTAACTCACTCTGGGAGCACTGCACGCCGAATAGCTAAATTCAGACCTAATGTTCCAATCATCGCATTTACTGAGAATCAAAAAGTACGCCGACAGTTAAACTTGGTTTGGGGCGTTCATTCAGTTCGAGTAAAAGAAATTTTTGATACAGATAAGAGTGTTTCTTTAATGGAAACCTATTTGTTAGATCATGGGTTGGTAAAAAGTGGAGATCGCGCTATTCTAACAACCGGTATTCCTGTTCCAAAACGAGGGCGTACCAATATGATCAAAGTAAGTACCATCGAATAGGTATTTACGTTAGGCTTAATAAACTCTTTTATGCGAAATCGATTTTTATTCATTGTATTAATTCTGTTAGTAACAGGATGTAGTTCGGGATTAAAATCGAGATGGGGTAACTTTACGGCCTACTACAACACTTTTTATAACGCTAAGAAGAGTTTTAATACGGGGCTTCAGCGAGTTCAAGATGCTGATCTTGTATATAATCCTCAGTTGCCAATTCGTGTGCATCAACGCCCGATAAATGTAGGTGCGCAAGATTTTCAAAACACCATCGATAAAGGTGCTGAAATTCTAAGGAAGCACGCCGACACAAAATGGGTTGATGATGCGCTTTTCCTGATTGGTAAATCTTACTTCTATAAAAGTGAGTTCTTTTCTGCTGAACAGAAATTCCAAGAGCTCATTTTAACAACCGAAGACCAAGAGCTGCTAAACCAAGCCAAGCTTTGGAGAAGTAGGGTGTTGTTAGAAATGGAATTGTACAGTGAAGGAATTCAATATATCAGTGAAGAACTATTAAAGTCTGAAGAAGAACTTGATGTAGTTGAGGTCGCCGAATTTAGATTGTTACTGAGTCAATATTATGTAGAACAACAGAACTGGGAAACAGCTATACGGCAGCTTGAGTTTGCCTTGCCAAATATTGAACATAAAGAGTATAGTGAACGTGGTTATTTTCTATTAGGGCAACTATTCGAACGCATTGGCTCTCCGCAAGATGCATACTATGCTTACTCAATGGTAGGAGAATTCTACACGGATTACGATTTACAATATCTAGCACAGCGTAAGAAAGCGGAATCGGCCCGTGATTTGGGGAATCCTGATATTGCTCTACGTACGTTTTCTGGGATGTTGAAAGATGACAAAAACACCGAATACAAAGTAGAATTAGAATACGAACTAGCGCTCACCCAACAGAATAAAGGGAATCTAGAAGAAGCTGAAGAGCGATATAAATCGTTGCTATATAATAGAAATTATCAACCTACTGCAGAACTAAAAGCATTAAGCTATTATCGCTTAGCAGAGGTTTATCGTTTTGGGTTTAATGATTTAGAAATGGCGGCGGCTTACTACGATACCGCTTCTCGGCAAAACGCCAATCCAGATGAACTACCATTCGATTTTGCTGCAAATGAATTGGCTAAATCCTTTGGCGAGTATACTCGATTGAAGCAGGAACTGGATAAGAAAGATAGTTTACTTTGGGTATCAGAACTTCCTCAAGAATCCTTCGATTCGCTGCTTGTTGAGTTGAAAAAGCAGAAACTAAGCGAGCTTGAAGCTGAAAGAAATGCTCGCGAACAGAGAGCAAATACAATTGTGAATGTTGCAGACGATGAAGGGCAGTCACCTACTACAGGTGCCAATGGTTTTCTAAATATTGCCAATCCAGAATTAATAGCAAATTCCAAAGCCCAATTTCAGGCTATTTGGGGGAATCGACCTTTAGTTGATAACTGGCGAGTACGGTCGATTATGGCTTCAAGTACACAAGCGAGCAATCCAACCGTTTTAAGTAATAATCTGGCATCAGAAAATACAAGTATAAGCAGCATTGATGTCTCTATAGACTTATCGGAAGTGCCTTTTGAAGCTGCAGAAAAAGAAAAGATGAGATCGGATATCTCCAACCTTAAATATCAGTTAGGGAATCTATTTTATATCTCTTTGAATATGGAAGACAGTGCTGAGGTTTATTTTAAAAGAGTGATAGCGGAACATCCCGACGCTACCGAGGTGCCCGTTTCTTTGTATTCTCTCTCTGAATTGAAAGCCTCTCAAGGGTATGATGAGGAAGCGATGGAATATGCGAATCAGTTAATAAGGAATTACCCGAATGCGATATATGCTCAACGTATAGCCACTGAATATGGAATAGATATTTCTGAAGGCGATGAAGTAGAGGAAGGGCTTTCAGTATTTGAACAATTTAAGGAACTTCAAGAGGATACAACGATCTCGGTGAATCAAAGAATTAATGCCTTAATTTCGCTGGCACGAGAAAACGTTAGTAATGTGTATGCCGACAATATTTTTTACGAAGCGATTCAATGGCAGGTAAGAAGTGCTAAAAGTGATTCTCTATTTAGCGTTCAATTGTTAGAATGGCATCAAGCCAAGCAAAGTTTTAATCAACAAAAGAAAGCATTAGACCTTCAAAAAGATGAAGCTAGAACGGCCTTATCAGATACCACATTATCGCAAAGTGATAGGCAACAATATCAATCGGTTATCGATTCCACACTGAGGTTCGATTCGAATGAAAACTTTCCTTACGAAGGGGTTAAATGGGATAGAACTCGTGACTTATTAAATGAGTTTGTACGGTTATTCAACAATTCTGAACTTCTACCTAAAGTGAGAATATTGAATGATGAAATTGCACTCAGTAAACCACCTCAGGAAATGCAAACAGCTGTTTCAAGCACGAATATGAATGCTGAGATGACTAGCTGCAGTTCGTTAAATATTACTCCCAGATTTCTTAGTGATAAATCAGAATTTAGAAATCAGATGGAATCTATTACCACTCAAAAAAGTGTTCCTGTGATTGTTCAAATTAATCGACGAGGTGGCATCGAGAGTAGTCAACTTCTGGAGAGTCAAGACGAAAAAATCGACACGCGAATTCAGGAATTACTCACTGAAAGTTTAGCTTTTAGCCCTTATTTAGTAAACAACCAAGCAACTCCAGTAAGTTGTTCAGTCGATTTAATTTCGATTACGAATTAAGCTGAATTCCAGCTTTAAGTTTCTTGATAAGTCCTGGCCCTTCGTAAACAAGACCAGTATATATTTGAAGGAGATTGGCCCCCGCATTTAATTTCCTCTGGGCTGATTCCACACTATGGATTCCCCCCACACCAACTATGGGTTTTCGGCCTTGAAGTACTTCATAAATCCACGCAATCACTTGATCGCTTCGTTCAGCTATAGCCGCACCACTTAGTCCACCATTGCCAATGTTATTTAGTACGGTGCTGGAAGTCTTCAGGCTAGAACGATTGGATGAAGTATTGGTCGCCACATAACCATCTACATGTAGACTTTCACATAGCTCCACTAAATGCTGAAGCGTATTACGATCGGTATCCACCGAAAATTTAACGAGTGTAGGTGTGTTCTGCTCTTTCAAGTTTAAAGCTGAAAGAAGGTCTCTAAGTGCCGCAGGATCTTCAAAAGTTTTGCCTTCTCCAGTATTTGGGCAAGAGATATTAACAGTGATGTAGTCGGCCACTTCTAGGGCTTTGTTATAGCTATATACATAATCAGCGATGGCCGCATCCCCATGAATTGAAGCATCATTCGTTTTAGCAATGTTAATCCCCATCGGTATATCAAGTGATACTTTGCTAAGGCGTTCAATGATTGCATCTGCTCCTTCATTGTTCAACCCCATTCTGTTTATAAGGGACTCATCTTCAGGAATTCTAAATGCTCTAGGCTTAGGGTTTCCTTTGGAAGCTTTGGCTGTTATGGATCCAATTTCAACAAAGCCAAACCCCAATGCTTGAATACCCAATGGTGTAGTTCCATTTTTATCAAAGCCGGCCGCTAAACCAATCGGGTTCTTAAACGACAACCCCCAAAACGATTGCTCTAATCCTTCAACTTGTCCACCATAAATTTGTTGGCAAATAGTTTGAAGAGCAGGAGAGTTGTGAGTTGCCGATGCTAATTCAATGGCTAATTCATGAGCAGATTCGGCGTCTTTCTTAAATAAGAGTGGTTTTACAAAAGTTTGGTATAGCATAAATAAATGGGGTATCAAACAAAATAAGAAAACCGTGTAATAAATGATGGATAAGCCTTATCATCGTTGCCAGAATTCTATGGATCAGAAAAGATTTTACATATCACAACAGGTAGCTTCTTTAAGAGCTTTTGGAGAGGTTATTCTCTTAGAATCGCAGAAAAAAGATCATCCAGCAAGCCAACGATCTTTTATTGCGGGTAAACCCAAGGCGTGGATAAAAGCTAAAGGAACTCAAATTGAATGCTTAAGAAATGGTGAGGTCGAGATATTTGAGCGAAATCCATTTGTGGCATTACAGGAGTTTTATGCATTGGAACATGACTGGATATTAGGATATCTAGGCTATGATTTAAAAAACCATATCGAAGTACTATCCTCAAATAACGAGGAAGTAATTGAATCCGCAGATCTGTTTTTTATGGTTCCAGAAGTGTTGATAGAGGTCAATGAAACAGGTGATATTGAATATCTAAGAGGGGAACCTACATCAATAGATAAGAATTGGTATTCATCCGACGTAAAGCTTGAGTCCAAAAATCAGATTAAGAAAAAGAGTTATCTCAAAAAGATAAACCATGCGAAAAAGAGAATACGTGAGGGTGAGTTTTATGAAATTAATATATCGCACCCCATTCAATATCAGTTCAAGGGCGATAGCCTAGATCTTTATAACAAAATGGAAGGCATTGGCGCGGTTCCTTTTGGGGCATATGTGTACATGGATGAGGTTCAAATTTGTTGTGCATCGCCAGAGCGGTTTATTCAAAAAAGAGGGGATAAAATAATATCACAGCCTATTAAGGGGACCATTCAGAGAAAAGGAAATGATACCATAGCCGACCTTCAGCGCTTTATGAATTCGGAAAAAGAGCGTGCTGAGAATTTGATGATTGTAGATTTAGTTCGAAATGATTTTTCAAGAGTAGCTCAAAAGGGAAGTGTAAAAGTCTCCAAGCTTTTCGAAATCCAGACCTTTGAAACGGTTCATCAAATGGTATCAACTGTGGAGGCAAAGGTAGATGCCGGTGTGGATGTATTTTCAATTATACAAGCATGTTTCCCAATGGGCTCGATGACGGGCGCTCCTAAAATCGCATCAATGAAAGCCATTGAAGAGCTCGAAGATTATAAGCGAGGCATTTATTCCGGAGCTATAGGTTACATCAAACCCGATGGCGACTTTGATTTCAATGTTGTAATCAGAACAGCACTAGTGCAGGGTGAAAAACTTGTATACCCAGTGGGAGGGGCTATTACCTCCGATTCCGATCCAGAACTAGAATGGGAGGAAACCTTGATAAAAGCGAGGGCCTTAACCCGATTGCTAGATTAATTTATTTTTTGGTGAATGAAGAGACCTTCCTAAGGGTTTAATTACCAAATAAGGAGTTTATTTATGAATGATGACATCAAGGATATTGCCACATTAGGGGCATTAAAGGAAAGTGGTTGGACTTCTCAATCTGTGAAACAGGAATTGAGGAAAAATATGATTGCAGCTATGAAAAAAGGCGATCCTCTTTTTCCTGAAATTCTGGGTTATGAAAAGACCGTAATACCACAGCTTCAGCACGCAATACTTTCCATGCATGATATGATCCTACTCGGCTTAAGAGGTCAGGCAAAAACAAGGATATTACGTGCATTGGTTCAGTTTTTGGATGAATATATCCCTGTGGTGAAAGGTTCGAATGTGAATGATGATCCACTAAAACCCCTATCGAAATACGCCAAAGATCTTATAGAGGAAAAAGGAGACGAAACTGAAATTGAATGGCTCCATCGTTCATATAGATACGGTGAAAAACTAGCCACTCCCGATACAACCGTTTCCGATTTGATAGGAGATATTGATCCCATCAAAGCCGCTACTCAGAAGTTGGATTTAGCCAATGAGAATGTGATTAACTTTGGGCTAATACCTCGAACCAATAGGGGACTCTTTGTAATTAATGAACTCCCAGATTTGCAACCACGAATTCAGGTGGCGTTGCTTAACATCATGCAGGAGAGAGATATACAAATTCGCGGTTTCAATGTGCGAATGCCCGTTGATGTAGCAATGGCGTTTTCAGCTAACCCGGAAGATTATACCAATCGTGGGAGTATCATCACTCCGTTGAAGGATAGAATTGATGCTCAAATAATTACTCATTACCCAAAAGAAATTGAAATTGGCTTAGGTATCACAAAACAGGAAGCATGGCAGAATAGAGAAGGGGATATTAAAGTTCATGTACCGGATGTATATCGCCTGATTATTGAACGGGCAGCCTTTGAAGCTCGAGAATCAGAATACATTGATCAGAAAAGTGGGGTTTCAACACGTATGACGATCACGGCGATGGAACAACTAATATCTTCAGCTGAACGCCGAGCGATCCTAAATAATGAGGAAGAAACCACCGTTCGAATTTCTGATGTGTTCCATATGGTGCCTGCGCTTACCGGTAAACTTGAGTTGGTATATGAAGGAGAGCAGGAAGGAGCCATTAGTGTGGCTAAGCATATTATTGGGAAGGCGATTAATAAGACCTTTAAAACGTATTTCCCTGATCCACAGAGTAAATCAGATGCTGTGAAGCAAAAATACGCTACGATTACTAGCTGGTTTGCAAAAGGGGAAGAAGTGCATTTACCTGACTCACTTTCAAATAAAGAATATCAACAACGATTGTCTTCAGTGAGTGGACTCGCTGAATTGGTAGAATCGCAAATCAAAGAATTGGAAGAGTCGGATTTGTATAGTTGGATGGACTTGGTTTTAGAAGGTTTACATCAAAATTCACAGCTTAGTAAGCAAGATATGGACGACCAGTCGTTGTACTCAGATATGCTAGGTTCGATGTTCTCGAGCATAGGCGGAATGAGCGACGATGACTTTGAAGATTTTGATACATAAAATCATTGAATTCGCTGATATATAATCTTATATTGTTAGCCTTTGAAAATTGAAATGACCCAGTATTATGAAAAAAGGTATTCACCCAGATTATAAAGAAGTTACTGTCATCATGAGTGACGGTACTGAGGTAGTTACACGCAGTACTATGAACACTAAAGATGGTGTGTACAAAAGTGAGGTAGATTCAAAGAATCACCCATTCTATACACGCGGTAACGCATTGACAACTAAAGCAGGTCGTATTGATCGCTTTAAGCGTATGTACGACGCTAAGAAGTAATTCTAGCGCTTTACTTAAGAGTTTAAAGGATGCTCCATCACCGGATGCATCCTTTTTTTATATAGACCTATGGATATAAAAATATTTGAAGTCGGACCATTTGCTGAAAACACCTATTTATTAATAAAAGGTGATAAAGCCATTCTTATTGATCCTGGTTTTGCACAAGAACCTGAGTTCCAAACGTTCAAAAGTGTACTCTCAAAATCAGGCATCGAATTAGAAGCTATAGTACTCACTCACGCTCATGTTGATCATGTGATGGGGGTTCAGCGTGTACTCAAAGATTTCGACATTCCAGTCTATCTCAATCATGAAGATTTATTTCTTTGGGAAAACTTTGGAAATCAAGCCACTATGTTTGGTTTGAACCAAGTTGGCTTTTCTTTTACCCCCGAAGAACTTCCAAAAGAAGGCATATTTACGGTAGGTGCTTTTAGTTTTGAGTGCCTGTACACTCCCGGTCATGCTCCCGACCATACCGCCCTTTATTTCAAAGACGAACAGCTAGTTATAGCAGGTGATGCTTTGTTTAAGCAAAGTATAGGCCGTACAGATCTTTATAAGGGCGACTTCGAGTTACTTGCCCAGTCCATTAGAACGAAGCTATATACGCTTCCTGATAACACGGTTGTATATCCTGGGCATGGTGAGTCTACAACTATCGGATTTGAAAAGAAGCACAACTCTTTTGTGAAGGGGTAGGAATTACCCTTTGCTTAGTTGATTGATGAATCTGAAAATGTGAACGCCTAGTTTGCTTTCAGCTTTTCAATCTCAGACTGAAAATGCTCTGATTTTTCGGGATGTATGCTTTTCAACTGTTCATACATCTCAATAGCTTGATTCTTCTTCCCCTGCATCACGTGAATCTTAGCTAGGGTCTCAGAAATGATGTCCTCAACCTCTTCAGCGTCTTCAGCAAGGTTAGTGTCGTCAAATGGCTCATCGTCGGTAGGAATGCGAATACGATTCGATTCAACGGCTTCTAGCATTGCTATCAAGCTATCCAAGTCTAGAATAGGTGAAGTTCTTTTTGAGTGATCAAGTTTTCTCTGTTCAGTCGAAAACGATTGCACAGGTACAGCGGCATTAAATTTTTCTGGGTGCACTAAGAAATAATGAAGATGTTCCATTAAAGGACTTCCAGGAGCGTAAGTTTTTGCTTTTAAAGCCTCTTTAATTGCTTCTTTTTTATTGTCGCGAAGGTGGTGAAACCAAGCTAATAAAAAATGGCCTACAGCATCAGGTCCGCGCTTCTTTAAGTGCTTTGATAACTTAGTGATAGCTACTTCGGGTTCTTGTTCGAAGCGCTCGTTAAAAGAACGTAGAGATTGCGGTATGTTGAAAGGTAAATCTGCCATAGTTAACAAGATGCAATAATACAGCACGCACGCATTAGATTCAAAAGATTTACCAATTACTTACGGCGTCGTTAAACATATTATTCGCCAACTGCTCCAATGCTTCATCTGCGGCTGTTTGTTCACCAGCAATGGGATCGCTAGTAGGGTCGTAGGTAAATGAACCACTGAAATTTTTGTCCCACTCTTCTTCATCCTGAGCAGTATATAAAAAACGGGCTTTTACCGTAATTTGTACCTGATTTTGATTGGCCTGTTGATCTCCACCGATGCTAAAAGGTCTATTGCTGTAATTTACAATTGAACCATCTAGGATGGCATCAGCTTCTTCTTCTGAAGATGCCAACTGTAATTTACTTTGATTGATAAATCGTTCTACTAAAATCCGGTTTAATCGATCACTTAAATCGCTTATACCGCTATTAGATCGATCCGGAAAAAATGGGATATAAATTGAGTTTACACCATCGGGTATAGATGCCCCTGTAAAACTATATCGCAAACAACCGCTGCTTACTAACAAGCTGATAAGAGTGAGTAAGAGGAGGTTACGCAAGGCCATATTGATCTAGTTTTCTATAGAGTGTTCGTTCACTTATACCCAAAGTCTCAGAAGCCTTTCGCCTATTCCCATCAAATTTTTCGAGTGCTTGTTTGATTAGAAATTGCTCAGTGGCTTCGATAGAAGGTATGGCATCACCACCAAAGAACCGCATCATGGCTGATTCCTCGCTTTCTTCTACTTCCTGCTCATTTACTTTAGGAGCACTTTGCACACCTAAGGTAGCATAATCATCAAGATTAATACTAACATCCGCGCCATCTTTATTTTCTATGTCGCTTTGAAGAGCAGGTGGAAGTGCTTTAATGTCTTTATTGGACATGGTGGAATACATGAAATTAGCGAGCATCTTTTTAAGGTCACTAATATCAGTTCTCAATTCAACTAAAGCACGATATACCAGTTCTCGGTCACGACGGTCAAAATCCTGTTGCTGTTGATTGTTGCTTTCTTTCTGATCGGAAACCATCGGGAGGTTATCCGCAGAACCTTGCCTTTGACGTCCCTTTAAATACTTCTGAAGTCGCTCTGCGTCAATGAACTGTGACTTTTCAAGCACCACCAATTGCTCAGCTACGTTCCTAAGTTCTCTGATATTTCCCGGCCATCGGTAAGAAATAAGTAGTTCACGAGCTTCGTCAGAAAAGCCTTTGAATACCGAATCATACCTAGATGAAAACTCTTGAACAAATTTTCTGAATATTGGGATGATATCTTCTTGGCGGTCGCGTAGGGGTGGAAGGTGAATTTGTACCGTATCTAAGCGATAGTAGAGGTCTTCACGGAAGGTACCATCTTGTACAAGCTTCCAAAGGTTTAAATTGGTAGCGGCAATTACACGAACATCGGTAGTTTGGACTTTACTCGAACCAACGCGGAAGAATTCTCCATTTTCAAGTACACGAAGTAGCTTTACTTGAACATTTTTTGGGGTATCACCGATTTCATCCAAAAAGATGGTTCCACCATTCGCCTTCTCGAAGTATCCTTCCCGACTTTCATTGGCTCCTGTAAAGGCTCCTTTTTCATGTCCGAATAGTTCACTTTCAATGATCCCTTCCGGTATAGCGCCACAGTTTACAATAATAAGATTATTACGTTTGCGCTCTGAAAGGGCATGTATTGCACGTGCGGTTACATCTTTTCCAACCCCACTTTCGCCCTGAAGAAGTACACTAATGTCGGTTTTTGCCACCTGCATGATCTTATCAATCACTTGGCGCATTTCGTTCGAAGTGCCTAATAAACCAAATTGCTCTTGAAAAACTTCGCGATCCATTTCTAGTTATTTTTTTCTGACATTATGACGCAAAGTTACACATTACTTCGCTCGTAAGTAACTTAAATCTCAATTAAATTCGTGGAGTTCGATTATTTAATAATCTCAGTTGCTTGCTCAATAGGCAACGAACGAGTTTCCTTAAAACTAGATAGAACGAGGTTCGAACGGGTTTTACTTACGCCTTTCCATGACTGAATACGAGATAGTAAGCGTTCAAAAGAGGAGGTGTTTTTAGTGCGCACTTTTAAGAAATGTGAGCCATCACCAGTTATAGAATGACATTCTAAAATTTCCTTTTCAGTAGCTGCTTCTTCCACAAATGAGGGATAATTCTCGGAACCATCTACCTGAACGAAAATGAATGCTGTGATATCAAAGTGAAAGGCTTTGGCATCTAAAACCGCATTATAGCTCGATATAAGCCCCTTTTCTTCTAATTTTCGCATTCGTTCAGAAACCGATGGCACACTTAAGCCAACCATTTCTGCTATTTTATTTCTCTGTGCTCTACCGTTCTCTTGTAAATGATTTAAAATGGCGATGTCTATATCATCAAGTAAGTTGCTCATTGTTAGTATACCTTATTTATTATTTAGGTCTTTCCCTAGTTTCAAGACCTTTGTAGTAATAGGAAGTGTTAAGAACTTAATCATGAATCTTTTAAAAAAAGGGTAAAAGAAAACAGTAATAGCTCTTATCTTCTTGTCTCAATAAAAATTATAGGAATAATGTTAGACATCAACTTTATAAAAGAAAACAAGGAAATTGTAAAAAAGGGCATGATCGATAAAGGTGAAAAAGACTCATCTTTGGTTGATCAAGTTATCGCAAAAGACGAAGAATGGAGATCACAAGTCCATAAAGTTGATGCATTGCGAAGCGAAAGTAATGCCAAAGCAAAGCAAATTGGTGCTTTGATGGGGCAAGGTAAAAAGGAAGAAGCTCAGGCTATAATTGCGGAGACTTCAAAAGATAAAGACACCATTAAGCAACTTGAAGAACAGCTTAAGACGCTTCAAGAGGAGCGAGAAGAATTGTTACTTCGTATTCCTAATGTGCCACACCCTTCTGTTCCTGTAGGGGCTACTGAAAACGACAATGAGACGTTTGCAACTTGGGGAGAGCCAAATAAAGAAGAGTGGAGGAAGCCACATTGGGATATCGTGGAGCGATATGGTTGGGTAGATTTCGAGCGTGGTGTTAAAGTAACAGGTGCTGGTTTCCCATTCTATGTTGGGCCGGTAGCTCAGCTTCAGCGTGCTTTGATTAATTATTTTATTAATGAAGCAGGAGATGCAGGCTATACTGAATTACAAGCTCCATATTTCGTAAATGAAGATTCAGCGCGAGGTACAGGTCAAATTCCTGACAAAGAGGATATGATGTATGTAGTGCCGAGGGATGAGTTTTTTGCTATTCCTACTGCAGAGGTGCCAGTTACAAACTTTCACCGCGATGAGATATTAAGTGAAGAGCAACTTCCAGTTAAGTACGTATGTTATACTCCATGCTGGCGACGTGAAGCGGGTTCTTACGGAAAAGATGTTCGTGGATTAAATCGCCTGCATCAGTTTGATAAAGTTGAGTTGGTTAAAATCGTTAAGCCTGAAGAATCATACGAGGAATTGGAAAGTCTTCGCCTTCATTCTGAAAAACTACTACAAGCTCTAGAGCTACCATATAGAACACTATTGATGTGTACGGGCGATATGGGCTTCACCCAAACAAAAAAATATGATTTAGAAGTTTGGAGTCCAGGACAACAGCGTTGGTTGGAAGTGAGCTCTTGCTCAAATTTTGAAAGCTTCCAAGCTCGTAGAATGCAGCTTCGCTATCGTAAAGAGGAAAAGAAAACTGAGATGGTTCATACCTTAAATGGATCGGCGCTGGCATTACCAAGAGTGGTAAGTGCAATATTAGAAGCGTACCAAGAAGAGAATGGAAAGGTACGTGTGCCGGAAGTACTGAAGCCTTTCTTAGGAAGAGATTACTTATAAAGTAGCTTCCATTTAGAATGAATTAAGGTCAGTGTGTGGAGCTAAATGCTTTACAGGCTGACCTATTTTTTTTTGGCTAACCACCAGATTCCCCAACCGATGCCGATGAGTGCTAGAGCAATTCCAAAGCCTCCAAGGAATGCATAAAGTAAGTAGGGGATAACCATGCTAATAACTACACCAGCGATTGCTTTCACTGGGCTTGCTGCTACACCTGCAGTACCAACAATTGATCTTAAAACGCGTGCTAATCGTGCCAACATAATGTCTCCAATTTTTTAACTGGGGTGAGGGTACGAGGCTTTAATGAAAAAGATGCGTACTAGCTTAAAGCGTAAAACTCTTCTTCTTTGAAGTTCAGTAGAATTTCTAAAATGGGATCCATCGTGTCGTACTTCATGAGCTCTAAACGAAGTTTTTTACCATTTCTAACTCCTTTTAGGTACTGCCCATAGTGCTTCTTCATAATGATGACACCATAACGTTCACCTTGATGTTCAACAGACAGTCGAAGTTGATGAGCACAGGTCTGAAGTTTTTGCTCTAAGGTTGGTTCAGGAAGTAATTCACCCGTTTCAATGTAATGGCGAGATTGTTCAAAAATCCATGGGTTACCAATTGCACCGCGACCAATCATTACTCCATCAACACCTGTTTCATCAAACATTTTTTGGGCGAGTTGAGGTGTGGTAACATCGCCATTACCAATAATAGGAATTTCAAGACCGGGAGTATTTTTGAGTTTTTTTAAGAACTCCCATCGAGCATCGCCTTTGTACTTCTGGGCACGAGTTCGAGCGTGAACGGTGAGTGCTTTCACTCCAATTTTTTGAAGCATCAACGCTACTTCTTGAATACGAATGGTGTTGTCGTCCCAGCCGAGGCGTGTTTTTACAGTAACAGGGCGATCTTTTACCGCATCTACAACCGTGCCAGCCATACGCTCCATCATGGCTAAATCTTTAAGGCAAGCCGCTCCGGCTCCTTTATTTACCACTTTATAAACAGGGCACCCAAAGTTGATATCAACCACATCTGGATTGTTATTAAGGGCTACTTGAGCAGCTCCGTGCATCGCTTCTTCACGCCCACCAAAGATTTGAATTCCAAAAGGGCGTTCGATTTCATTGTAGCTCATTTTATGCAGCGCAACTTCTGAATCACGTATTAACGCTTCAGAACTGATGAACTCAGTGAATACAATATCTGCTCCCTTCTGGCGGCAAATTTGACGAAACGGGGAGTCCGTAACGTCTTCCATTGGGGCTAAAAAAAGTGGTTTTTCGGGTAATTGTAGATCGTCAATTTTCATGAAACAAAGATAAGGAAACTAAATCGTAATTTAGAATAGGCTTTCTTAAACAGGAGTTAGTCATTTCGTTGATTTAGTCCTATATTTTGGGCTTTCAATTCAACAATAATAAGGGAAGAAATATGTCACTTGGAACTAAAAGTATCGAAGAGCTTCTTGGAAGTGAAGCATCATACTTACTAGACCACGTTAGTCAAACTATAAGCAAAGATCGTTTGGTTAAGCCATCTGCAAGCTATGTGGATGATGTATGGTACCATTCAGATCGCAACAACAGAGTTTTAGGTAACCTACAATGGTTGCTAGATCACGGGAGACTTGGAGGAACAGGGTACGTTTCTATTTTACCTGTAGATCAAGGTATTGAGCATTCAGGAGGTGCTTCATTTGCTAAGAACCCAGATTACTTTGACCCAGAGCATATCGTAAAGCTTGCAATTGAGGCTGGGTGTAATGGTGTAGCTTCAACTTTTGGAGCCTTAGCTAGTGTATCAAGAAAGTATGCACATAAAATCCCTTTTATTGTAAAGATCAATCACAATGAGTTACTGACCTATCCAAACTCATTCGATCAAATTATGTTTGGTAACATCGAGCAAGCGTATAACATGGGTGCTGCTGCTGTAGGTGCTACTATTTATTTCGGTTCAGAAGAAAGTGGCCGTCAGATTCAAGAAGTAGCCGACGCTTTTGCATATGCACACGAGCTTGGAATGGCTACCATTCTATGGTGTTACATGCGTAACAGTGCATTTAAAGTAGACGGTGTTGATTACCACACTTCAGCAGATTTAACAGGCCAAGCTAACCACATCGGTGTTACTGTTGGTGCTGATATCATCAAGCAAAAGCAGCCAAATGTGAATGGTGGTTATACGGCTATGAATGCATCTGAGAGCTTCGGTAAAACTGATGATTTAGTGTATTCTGAACTGAGTTCTGATCACCCAATCGACTTAACACGTTACCAAGTAATTAACTGTTATGCAGGCCGTGCTGGTTTAATTAACTCAGGTGGTGCATCAGGTAAAAACGATTTTGCTGACGCTGTTAAAACGGCCATCATCAACAAAAGAGCTGGTGGCATGGGATTAATTAGTGGTCGTAAAGCTTTCCAACGTCCATTGAAAGAAGGTATTCAGTTATTGAATATGATTCAGGACGTGTATTTAAACGACGAAATTACTTTAGCGTAATTTTTCGGATAATAACTTTGAGCCTTACTGGTTTACCGGTAAGGCTTTTTTTTACTTTACGATTCCAATCCAAATTTTTTGAGCACAGACACTATACATACATCTAAACCTCAGAACTTTATATCCAAAAAGTATCTGGTTCTATCGATTAGCTTGAGTGTTGCTACTATGGCGGGGGTAATATGGTATACCTATACCCCAGGTGTGTTAGATCATTTGGCATTGAAACGATTGCCAGGACTTGGTATCGCTGTAGTGGTTTCATTTCTTCGAGTATGGTTTTCAGCTGCAAAAATCCGCTTCCTATCTGAAAAAACCATTGGATGGTTCGCTTCCTTTCGGATTATGTTGGCATGGGATTTTACCAGTGCAGTTACCCCATCAACTATAGGTGGGGCCCCTATGGCAACCTATGCAATGACAAAAGAGGGGCTAAAACTAGGCTCAGCCACAGCCATTATCTTATATGGGGTTTTATTAGATCAAATATGGTTTGCAACGGCAATACCGATTCTACTCATAGCTGGTGCATTTTATGAAGTAGTTCCACCAGAAATAGGTTTGGTTGGAGAAGCCTCTATGGTGCTCTTATATATAGGCTTGCTGAGTTATGCGAGTTTACTTGCCTATGGAGTATTAGTGAATCCGGCGGCTATTAAAAAAGTAGTTCTGGTTATTTTCAGACTACCCTTTTTGAGAAAGTACAAAGATAAGGTAGCCGAAGAAGCAGAGAATTTAGAAGTATATGCCCATCAGCTAAAAGAAAAACCACCATCATTTTTATTGAAAGCATTCTTCTTATCCACAATGTCGTGGGTATGTAGAATTGCACTTGCTACCATTGTAGTATTGAGTTTATTACCAGCTCCAGAAGTCCTTTCTGTATTGAGAAGTTTAGCGATGAACTTGGCCTTTTTAGTGGTTCCAACACCTGGCGGTAGTGGGGGAGTTGAAGGACTGTTTGTGTTATTTCAAGGTCCGCTAATAGCAAGGCAGTCATTTATTGGATTAGCCGTATTCCTATGGAGGATAATCAGTTACTATATCACTATTGCCTTAGGTATGATGGCTACAACGTGGTATATCAATCGTTCTGTTGTTGAGAACTCCAATTCAGATGACTAATGGCAAAGCAACGATCTCAATTTGAGTGCAACGAATGTGGACACATCTCTCCAAAATGGTTAGGAAGTTGCCCTTCTTGTGGTAAGTGGAACACCTTTGAAGAAAAAAAGGTAGAGCAGAAACAAGTAGCTCACAAAGCAAAAGTTGCGGGTTTAGAAGCGGATGAAAAGCCCAAAAAAATATCAGAAGTAGAAACTTCAGAAAAGTCGCGATTCCAAAGTAAGATAAGCGAATTGGATCGTGTTCTAGGGGGAGGCTTTTTACCAGGAGCTTATATCCTAATAGGTGGTGAACCAGGAGTAGGGAAGAGTACCTTAACACTTCAGATAGCTCAAGCCAATCCAGATCTAAAGATTTTATATTGTGCCGGTGAGGAATCGGCTGGCCAGATTAAACAGCGAGCTTTACGATTGGGTGTGAGTTCAGATAACCTATTGATCTATAATGAGACTCAGGTCAATAAGATTATTGATGAAGCTCAAAAGGTAAACCCAGATTTACTGATTGTCGATTCTATTCAAACGGTGTATAGAACGGAGCTGCAAAGTATGCCGGGCAGTATACAGCAGGTAAAAGAGTGTGCCGCCTTATTTCAGCAGTTAGCTAAAAAGAAAAATATAACCACTTTGGTTATTGGTCATGTTACCAAAGAAGGGGACATAGCAGGCCCTAGAGTGTTGGAGCATATGGTAGATACGGTACTCCAATTTGAGGGCGATAAAAACTATACATACCGATTGCTGAGAAGTCTTAAGAATCGTTTTGGTGCCGCTCAAGAAGTTGGTGTATTCGAAATGAAAAAGACTGGATTAGTGGAAGTATCTAATCCATCGGAGTTATTTATCTCCGATAAAACTACTGGCGTAAGTGGCAATGCCGTTGTATGTACGATGGAAGGTTCAAGACCATTGTTGATAGAAGTTCAGGCATTAGTTTCTCCATCGGCTTATGGCACACCACAACGCACTGCAAATGGCTTTGATCGGAATCGATTAGCGCTCTTATTAGCTGTGCTAGAGAAACGAGCAGGCTATGGGTTCTCCAATCATGATGTGTACTTAAATATTGCGGGCGGGTTTAAACTTAACGACCCTGCAGGAGACTTAGGAGTTTGTAGTGCCCTTGTATCTAGCCTAGTTGATGAGCCTATAAATCAACAAATGGCATTTATAGGTGAAGTTGGGTTAGGTGGCGAAGTGCGTGTGGTTCCTCATATCGAGCAAAGAATTAAAGAAGCTGCTAAACTTGGGTTTAACCATTCAGTGCATCCTCAATCAAAAGGTAAAGAGGGTATTCGATACGTAATTGAAGCCATAAAAAAAGCCTTACCGAAACGGTAAGGCTTAAATCTGTGACGACAGCGAGAATTTAGTAATTCTCACGTTGACGGCGACGTTGCTCGCGAACAGCCTTTTTCATGGCTTCACGGCGCTCAATAGATGGCTTAGTAAACTGTTGTCTGTCCTTGTATTCGTTTAGAATACGAGAACGAGTAACAAGCTTTTTAAACCTATTTATCGCGCGTTCAACACTTTCGTTGTCTTTAACTTCAACACCTAGCATTGAGTCTCACTTCCTTTCATTTGTTTTATTATTCCCATAATTGGGACGTCAAATATACAAATTTATTTCTGTTATTCGAAGGTGTGAAATAATCCTAAAGTTCAACATTGTAACGTCGGATTAAATCGCCATCCTCTTCACTTTGATACACACTATATAATTGATTGCCTACCACATGATGAATTGTATCATACGTTGATAGCATGAGCTTGCCAACGGCTTGTCCTTCCATATCTAGCACTACAATTTCTTTACCATCTTCATTAGTATCTGTGAGTAACCAGATATGAGTATTGGTAACCCAAGCATTTAAGTAGGTTGGTTTAACATCATGCATTCGTTGGGTGATTTCTGATTTAAAACGAGTATCAATATTTCGTGTTGCATAAGCGATGTCAGCAGAAGAGAGAGGTCTTTCAACAGTGTTGAATGGAATGCGTTTAATTTCTTTATGCTGGTTATTAAACAAGGTGAAGAAAGCACTATCTGGTCGAGCTATCATATACTGGCTCTCGTCTATAAATCGGATTCGATCAGTGTTTCGATAAGGAATAGTATTGATATGAATACCGCCATCAATTTGTGATAAATGAGGAAAGGGTACTTTTAAAAAGTGTACAGAATCCGTTGCTATTTCACCATGTCTATCCGTTTCAGCAATTAAACTCAAACGATAGTCATCTAGATTCTGAAAATATCGAGAAGCATCTTTGATGACTAAAGACTCGGTAGATAAGAACTTACCATCTCCAACGTAGCCATTTGGGGTAAAACGACGAGGGTTTTTATCTGGCATTACGGAATGTGAAAAAGCGAAAGTGCCATCTGCTGTAGGAGCGTAAGTAATAACTTGGCTAGATTGTTGTCGAACTACTAAAGTATCGTCGGGATTATAGCTCATCGAGAAATAGTTAGCTAGTTCACCAGGCCCGCCACCTTCTTGAGCTATACGAGCTAAGTGCGTTCCATTTTGATCGAACTGTTCAATGCTAATGGAGGAATAATCTGATACTAAGATGTGCCCATTCTGGGTAACGATAATATCGGCAATTTGACCGGGGAGGTATTCTTCGCTCTCTTTGATCTCTAAATCAACATCTAAAGCCAAGGTTGATAGTTCAGAGTAGTCGATTACTGCAACTTGGTTTTGTTCAGAATTGCCGGAACAGGCAGTTAGTAGAATGCCGCCAATAATGAATAGTGCACCTACATAGGTTGATGTAGTGTGTTGAAATTTTTTTGAGTTCATAAATCCCTGATAGTATTGTTTTTATAGGTTTAATACACCTAGGCCAAATAAGGCGAAGTCGTATTTTGCTGGATCGTTTGGATCCAATATTCTTAAACGATTTGTGAGCTCTTCAACAGCTTTCCAGTCGTTTTGTTTACGAGTTAATAGTTTTAATTCCCTAGCATGACGAGCTACATGAACATCTAGTGGTATCATGAGTTCACTTTTGTCCATAAAATTCATAATTCCTAAGTCAACTGGCCCAGTTCGAATGCACCAGCGTAGATACATATAGAGGCGTTTGCAGGAACTATTTTTTTCGGAATTTGAGATGTGTTTGTACGAACGCGAAGGTATTTGTGGGTAGAACTGAAAAAACTGTTCTTTAAAAACAGCAATAAGTTCACGATCTGTTTGTGTACCAATTTGGTAGCAATGTGCCCAAAATGCTTCAAATGACTGGTGTTTTTTAAGGATGGCTTGCAAACATTTTATGAACCAAAAAATATCAACCGGCTTGAAAGTTCGGTGTTTAAACCCATCCAATACACCCAACTGTTCATCATCGAAATTGAGAATGAAGTGATAGGGTTGATAATTCATACGAGATAGCAAATCATCCACTTTTGAGATCACTATATCTCTACGGCCCCAAGCCATGATGGCTGCAAAAAAACCGGCTAGTTCCATATCCCTTTTATCTGGATAGGCATGCATGAATTGAATGGGATCGTCATCTATAAAAGATGGAGTTTCAACTTTTGCTACTAACTCATCAAGAGTGGGTTTTAATTCTAAAAGCTTTTTCTTTGAAATAGGGCGCGGCATGATAACTAAGAATCGAGGAGCTTTTCGGTAAGCACTTTATTGGCTTTAGGAAATGGATATTTAGTAAGCTCGGATTTTGGCACCCATTTAATCTGTTGACTTTCTTTTGGTGATGGGGTGCCTTCTATAATTCGGCATAGGAAGGCATACATATTTATGGAAAAGTGAGAGTAGGTATGCTTTAAGTTCATGAACTCTTTAACAGGGCCAACAGTCACCCCAAGCTCTTCTTTTAGTTCACGAACTAAGGTATGTTCTAGCTCTTCACCACTTTCTTGTTTACCGCCAGGAAATTCCCATAAACCACCCAGCATAGCTTCTTCAGGTCTAAGAGCGATAAGCACTTCGTCTTGGTCGTTTTCGATGATTCCGACCGCAATATGATAATGTGGTTTTTTCTTTGCAGGGCTTTTGTAGGGGATGACATCCGTTTTTGCAAATTGGCTAGCAATACATCCAACCTGAATAGGACAGCTTGAACATGATGGATTTGATGGGGTACAAACTGTGGCGCCAAGTTCCATCATCGCTTGATTGAAGTCAGAGGGATACTCCGTATCTATCAATTCATTTACATGTGCTTGGACGGCTTTGGTAGTTTTTGAAGAACGAACGTCCTCTTCAATACCTAAATAGCGTGTAATCACTCGAACTACATTTCCATCTACAACGGCGTTGGGTTTACCAAAGGCTATACTTGTAATGGCCGCAGCGGTATAAGGCCCAATGCCTTTTAGTTTAATAATCTCGTCATATTCTTCAGGGATTATTCCATTGTATTCATTTACAATAGTTTTAGCCGCATGATGCAGGTTTCGAGCACGGCTGTAATACCCTAAGCCTTCCCAAGCTTTTAATACTTCTTGTTGCTCGGCTTCAGCTAATTCAAAAACCGTAGGAAAGGCCGACATAAATCGTTCAAAATAAGGCCAAGCTTGATCAACCCGAGTTTGTTGAAGCATGATTTCTGAGATCCAGATTTTATAAGGATCTAGTTCTCCACGCCATGGCATTTCACGTTTATTTTGGTGGTACCAGTCTAATAATTGTTTGTTGAAATCTTCTCGGGAAAGGGTTTCCAAGCTCAGTTGCCACCTCGTGTTATATCCAATACTGTAAGTGTTATGTCTTGTGAAGACGCAGCTCCGAGCTGATCGGTCGCAATTACTCTAAAAGTAAATTCACCTACTTGCTTTGCGGAAGGTTTCCAACTAAACATGCCAGTTTCTTCGTTCAAATTGGCGCCTTCTGGTAAATCAACACCTAAGTATCGAATCAGTGAATTTGAAGGCTCTTCAGGGTCTATAGCTTGAATCTGTAGTTCATAATCCTCGTTAATAGCAATGGCATTGGTACGAACCGGGCTAAACCTTGGAGGGGTATTAAATGAACGCACATCAACGGTAAAGCGAGTGCTGTCAACGTCGCCTGCTGTATTAGTAGCTAAAACGGTAAACCAATTCATCCCAATTTGAGAAGGGGATGGCTGCCAGTAAAAACCTTGCTTTTTCACACTTACATTTTGAGCATTTGAACGGATGGAAAACTCAACATTCTTTGGTGAATGCCCGTTATCGAGCTCAAGTGGTAATAGCAGCGCATTGGGGTAAGTCAGAATTTGATTTGGGATATCTTTGATTTTTAATGGCCCAGTTACTTGTGCCGCATCATTTGTTGTTACTGTTGAAGTAGCCACATTAGCAATCTTGTCATTTTCTGCAATCCACAATTGATTACCGCTATGTGCGATTAGGTTTCCAGATACTGAATCACTCTTCCAAATTTTAAGAGCATTCCGGTTTTCTGAATACCAGAGTTTCCCACTTTGAGTGCGAACCATTGTAAAGTTATTCCATTGGAGAATATTCAATACGGGTTCAGATGTAGAACCTAGCTTTTTACCTATACCGTTTGCGGTAATCTCAAATACGTCACCATTTGTGGTGCTTCCCCATAGTTTATCTTTATCTATAAACAAGCGATTTAGGCGTTCATTAAGAGAAACACTTTTGCTTAGCGTTAACAAGCTATCTGAACCATCAGAAGTATAGATTACAAGCTTGTTATTGTTGGTGAGTACAAATAATTGATTAGTAAGTGGAGCTGCTGCTATATCTAAAACGGCAACATCGTTAAGTCCTTCGGTGATAATAGTTGGAGGTGAGTCTACAGTTTCTGGCGACTCCAACGACAGTTGTCCAAGTCCAGCTTCGTTCATGGCTACATACAAGTAGTTATGCAAACGAACCGCTTTTGAAGGTTGTGCGGGGAGAAGAGTGGAGGAGTAAACACCTAAAACAGAGGTAGGTTCAATTACAGTTAATCTTCTGGAATCTCCATATAGGTAGGCAAAGCGTGCATCAGCAGAAATAGTATTCCCACGGCGTTGCATGCCAGATGAAGTATATAACCATTGAAGGCCTGATGGTTTAATACGGAATACAGCAAGTCCTTCTTGTTGCGATAAAACATAGAGATGTGAAGAGGAAGCTCCCATCGTTTTGATGGCAGGTATACTCATGCTCTGAGCATAATCTTGCACTAAACTCTGTTGGCTAAATGTTGGTGTAGCCAATCCAATAACGATAAATAGAAAGAGGGGTATGAATTTTTTCATCATAGCTGATTTACAACCAATTGTGTTTTTTATACCAATGAATGGTTTTAGAAATTCCTTCTTCAATGCTCACCTTTGGTGAATAACCGAGTTCGTTTATGGCTTTTGTTGAACTGCATGTCCATTCCATCACTAACTCATTTGCTTTTTCTTTATTCACAACGGGGTATTTCCCAATTAATGATGCAGTGTTTTCAATTACCGCTGCTAGCTTTTTAACCATTGAAGGTTTTAACTTAATTTTGAGAGCTTTTTTACCCATCACTCTGCCTGTGATAGCACTTATCTGATTCCAATTATAAGTATCGGCTCCACTGATAAAATACGTATGCACTCCAGTGTCATTTTTCTGAGCGGCTTTAAGTATCCCATCTACTAAGTCACTTACATACACCATCGAAAGCCTAGGATGGTTCCCGTCGCCCACCATAGTACAAATTCCTTTGCTGTATGTTTTAAAAAAAGTATAAATCTGATCCTCTCGTGGGCCATATACAGCAGGTGGACGAATTATTTTAATAGAGTCGTTTGGCGAAGCAATTTTATGAGTCATGCGCTCCATAGCCACTTTAGATCGCCCATACATGCTAATGGGGTTGAAGTCATCTGATTCATCAACTGGATCTCCAAAGCTAGGGCCAACCGCTGCTAAGGAAGATAAAAGCACTATGTTCTGAACCCCTTTGCGCTGAGCAACTCGAATTAAATTCTCTGTGGCTTCAACATTCGCGATCGTAAATTCTCTTTGTGTGGGTGCTTTTACTATAGCTGCCAGATGAAAAATAACATCCACACCATCAATGCCTTCGGTGATAGCTTGGATATTATTTAGATCTCCAGAAACTTTTTTAAAATCTTTCCCAGTTAACCATTTGTCGCTTGAACGAACTAAACAACGGATTTCGGTGTATGCTTGGGAGGCTATGAGAGCATCAACAAGATGACTTCCAATAAAACCCGTTCCACCAGTTACAAAGGCTTTCATTAATTCCTTATATTCTCAGGTTATTTATTTGAGCTAAAAAAAATTTGAACTCGATATCGTAAGATACATATCTACGATTTCCTTTTAAACTTTTATGACTGAACTTCGCGTTGCCTTATTTACGGGCAACTACAATCACATTAAAGATGGCGTTTCGCTAACTCTAAACAGACTAGTAAAGTATTTAGAGAGTCAAAATATCCCTGTTTTAGTATTCGGGCCATCCATAGAAAATCCTGTTATTGATCATAACGGAGAGTTAGTAGTAACCCCTTCCATTCCGATGGTAGTATCGGGTAGAGATGAGTATAGAATTGCTCTACGTTTCCCAGATTACGCACGAGAGCGTCTGGAAGAGTTTAAACCAACACTTGTACACGTAGCTACTCCGGATGGACTTGGATACAAAGCACTCAAGTGGGCACAGCAAAATCAAGTGCAATTGGTTTCTTCGTATCACACTCACTTCACATCATATTTTCAATATTATGGTTTAGAGCCTATTGAGTTCTTTGCTTGGAGATATTTTAACTGGTTCTATAGCCAGTGTACACACACCTATGTGCCTTCACAATCAATGATTGATGAACTAGCAGATCATGGGATTGATAAGGGTATGAAAGTGTGGGCAAGGGGAGTTAATACGGCGCTGTTCAGTCCAGAAAAACGAGATATGGATTTCCGTAGATCGGTAGGTTTTAAAGATGATGAAACGGTAGTTACATTCGTATCGAGATTGGTGTGGGAAAAGGAATTACGCACTTTTGTTGAAAGTGTGAAAAATGTACAAGCTAAAAACCCTAAAGTGCGGGCAATGATTGTAGGCGATGGTCCTGCACGTGCTGAAGTTGAAGAGCTGTTACCTGAAGCTCATTTCACAGGATTCGTGAACGGTGAAGAATTAGCCAGAGCCTATGCAAGTAGCGATGTGTTCTTATTTCCATCGCATACAGAAACGTTTGGCAATGTAACACTAGAAGCTATGGCTAGTGGATTACCTTGTTTAGTAGCGGATGCTATTGGAAGTAAATCATTAGTAGATGATGGTGTGAACGGACGTTGGGCTAAAAAACAGAGCATTCGTGATTTTACCGATAAGCTGGAATGGATTATCGCCGACAAAGATAGAATGAAGGAACTGGGCGAGGCTTCCCGTCGGATGTCATTAAACTATGAATGGGACAAGATTAATGCAGGCCTTGTAGAAAACTATCGTGAAGCACTAAGCATGCCGAAACCGCAATTAAAGTTTTAAGACCTTGAGGATACTTTATATATCACATTTGCACCCGCCCAAAGATGCCACATTGAAAAATATTGGTGGTATGCAGCGTGTTAGTATGCAATTAGTGAGTGAGTTAGAAAAGCGGGATGATATTACCATCAAAACGGTTATTCAACATGCACCGTGGAAAGGCATTGAGCTACGAACGGTCTTCTTTTTGATTCGTTTGATGAGAGAATTGCCCAAAATGGTTGATGAGTTCAAGCCCGATGTGATTTTGTTTTCATCGATGGTAACGGCTTCTTTGGCTAAATTTACACGAAGAAAAATTGAAGTGCCGATGGTTACTATAAACCATGGCCAAGATGTGAAAATGCCTATCGGTATTTATCAGAATTTTGTACCAAAGGTGTTTAACGCCTTAGATGGTGTGATTTCAGTTTCAAAAGCCACTCGTGAAGAATGTATCAAACGCGGGATGCAACCCGATAAGGGGGTGGCTCTTCCCAATGGTTTCGATATGGAAGACTTTAGTGATGTGCCAGATAAAGAGTCTGCTATTCAAGAAATCGAAAAAGAGTTTAAAGTTTCACTAGAAGGGAAGTCGCTACTACTTACCGTAGGTAGGCAAGTAAAGAGAAAAGGGCACGAATGGTTTATTTCTGAAGTGCTTCCAAAAATTAAATCGAATGTGATTTATATGGCCATAGGTGATGGGCCAGAGCATGAAAATTTAACTCAACTTCTAGAGGAGTCTTCAGTAAGAGATCAAGTTTTATTGGTAGGAAAGCAACCCGATAAAGTACTGAAGCAAGCATATGCAGCTGCTGATGTGTTTATCATGCCTAATATTCCGATACCAGGTGATATGGAAGGATTTGGAATTGTACTTCTAGAAGCCAATTTAGCGGGAACTCCTGCTGTTGCGGCCGACTTAGAAGGAATCAAAGATGTGGTGAAAAATGGCCATAATGGATATAAAATTGGCGTGAGGCAATCACAAGACTTTGCAAATACTGTAGATGAGTTGATACAGAACAACTTAGAAGAAATGAGTGAGACAGCTCGTGAGTTTGTGCTCGAAAACTTTACTTGGAATAAAGTAGCACAGCAATATATTTCCTATCTTAAGGATGTTGTTGAGAAGAAAGTGCATCAGCTAAGTTAGCCTGAAGGCAGGCAGAATTTGATAGAAAATTAATACTAGGTATATTTCGCCGTTAAAAAAGAATATTTGAGGATCAATCGCATGGCCGATACTAAAACCGACGTAGCCAAAAACGACATTTTTGCGAAAGCATATAATTTTACCAAGGCCGATGAAGTAAAAGAGCTAGGGTTATACCCATACTTCAAGCCATTGGAGGCTACGGATGGAACTATCGTGGAAATTGAAGGGCACGAAGTAATTATGGCAGGCTCCAACAACTACTTGGGGTTAACCAACGATCAAAGAACAATTGAGGCTGCACAGAAAGCATTAACGAAATATGGTACGGGTTGTACTGGATCACGTTATTTAAATGGTACGCTTGATATCCATTTAGAGCTGGAAGAAAAGCTGGCTAAGTTTCTGAATAAAGAAAATTGTGTTCTCTTCAGTACTGGCTACCAAACCAACGAGGGTACTATTCAGACCATCGCAGGTAGAAATGACATTATTTTCTCTGACCGCGATAACCATGCATGTATTGTTGTAGGAACACTTTGCTCTAACGCTAAAACAGTGCGTTATCAGCATAACGACATGGGCCAACTGCGTAAAATGCTGGAAAAAGCTGATCCGAATGCAGGTAAGATAATTATTTCAGACGGTGTATTCTCAATGTCTGGAACCCTTGCTAAAGTTCCTGAGCTTGTAGCCTTGGCGAAAGAATTTAACGCGCGCTTATACCTTGATGATGCTCACGCGGTGGGTGTAATTGGAGATGGAGGTAGAGGTTCTGCTTCTGTATTCGGCTTAACAGATGATGTTGATTTAATTAGTGGAACCTTCTCTAAGTCATTTGCCTCTTTAGGTGGATTTATTGTAGGAGCCAGAGAAGTAATCGAATATATTCGTCACTCTTCACCCGCACATATTTTTAGTGCATCTATGCCTCCAGCTAACGTAGCTACGGTACTTAAGGCTCTAGAAATTCTGCAAGAAGAAACTTGGAGAATCGAACGCCTAGAAGAGATTTCAATTTACATGCGTACTGAGTTAAAGAAACTTGGATTCAACGTATGGTCGAGTGAGTCGCCAATTGTACCGGTTGTAATTGGAGACATGATGAGCTGCTTCAAGTTCTGGAAAGATCTATTTGAAGAAGGTGTTTACGCTAATGCCGTAGTTCCTCCAGCAGTGCCTAAAGGGCAATCTCTGCTTAGAACTAGTTACATGGCTAGCCACACTGATGATCATTTAAACCGAATTTTAGAGGCCTTCAGGAAAGTAGGTATCAAACATGGGATTATTGACCAAAACGGTCATTCAGCTGTATAAATAAACTGCTTGTATGAATACAAATGGGGTAACCATCGTCACAACCGACGATGAACGAAAGAAATTTATTGAGTTTCCATACGGCCATTATGCTGATAATGACGTATGGGTTCCCCCTCTCCGAATGGATCAGAAAAAACTGATCGATACGAAGAAAAATCCCTACTACGACAACGCTGAAATCGCTTTATTCATCGCCGAGCACAACGGTGAGATTGCAGGGCGTATATCTGCAGTAGTAGATCATCGTTTTAATAAAGAGCATAATTCTAAAACTGGTCATTTTGGTTTTTTTGAATGTATTGATGATCAAAATACAGCCGATCTTTTATTTCGAGTGGCCTGTGATTGGTTAAAAGAAAAGGGCATGACCGATGTGCTTGGACCCGCAAGCCCTGGTATGATGGACACTATTGGGCTTTTAGTGGATGGCTTCGACAAGCAACCATATCTGATGATGCCTTACAATAAGCCTTACTATGAGAAGTTAATTCTTGGTGCAGGCTTTGAACATGAGATGGACTTGTTAGCCTATGTGGTAGATCAGCAAGATATGGATATGTCTCGTTTTGAAAGAGCATTGAATCTTGTTTATAAGCGATATCCGGGTTTGAAAATTCGTGAAGTAAATAAGAGAAAACTAAACGAAGAAGTTGAGATAGTACGTCAAATCTATAATCAAGCGTGGAAAGATAACTGGGGTTTTCTTCCACTTACAAAGGCTGAGTTACAAGCTACAGCCGAAGACTTCAAACTTATTTTAGATACAGATTTCGCTCATATAGCTGAAATTGACGGTAAGCCTGTTGCATTCTCTATAGCTTTACTAGATTACAATCAGCTGTTTAAAACCATGAATGGGAATTTGTTTCCATTTGGCTTCTTGAAAATTCTATTTCAGAAGAAGAAAATTACCCGATTAAGAACAGCGTTGCTTGGAGTAATCCCTGAATACAAAGGTAAGGGTATAGATGCGATACTTACTCAAAAGGCTATTGAAAAAGGTATTCCAAGAAACTTAACTAGATCAGAATTAAGCTGGGTGTTGGGTACCAATACTAGCATGATTCGACTAGCTGAAAAGATCAATGGTCGTTTAGATAAAACCTATAAAATGTATAGGAAACAGCTTTAAGAACTTTTCTTTAAGAGAAATCCTAGCAACAACAATGAGCTTCTTCATGGCCGTGTTGATCATCTTCGGATAAAGAAGTGAAGAAAGATAACAGGGAACTTGTTTCTGAAAACTTAACCTGAATACGTATTGCATTTCCAATAGCAATAAGAGCTACACCCACATCAGCAAAAATAGCTTCCCACATAGTGGCAACACCAAAGCCGGCCAGAACCATCACTAAAATCTTTATTCCTAAAGCAAAGAAGATATTCTGCCAGACAATACGATGTGTAAACTTCGAAATATCTATTGCAAGGGGAAGTTTGGTTGGTTGATCATTCTGAATTACAACATCCGCAGTTTCTACGGTTGCATCGGAGCCCATGCCTCCCATTGCAATGCCAACATCCGATAATGTAATAACAGGAGCGTCATTAACGCCATCTCCAATAAATCCGACAACATTTCCTTTACCGATCGCTTCTTCAACGAGTTTAAACTTTTCATCTGGTAGCAGGTTTCCATGTGCTTCATCTATACCAAGTTGGTTGGCAACATAAGTAACTACTTCCTGATTATCTCCTGAAAGCACCACTAACTTTTGAAGGCCTCTTTCTTTTAATTCTTCAATCGCTCGTTTAGCGTCCTCTTTGATTTCATCAGCAATGCTTAAAGTGCCCGCTAGTTCTCCATTGACAGCAATATGAATGTAGGTGTATGGCTCTGAAAACACATTTTCGGTAAATTTAATCTGATGATCTTTCAAAAGGTCCATATTTCCTACAAGCACGTTCTTGCCACTAACGACTCCCTTCAAACCTTTCCCTGAAATCTCCTGTTGTTCAGTTACCGAGAGTAACTCCTGTCCGTTTTTATAATTGAGAATGGCTTTTCCGATTGGATGGGCAGAATGTTGTTCCAATGAAGCGGCATATTTGATCAACTCATTTTCACTAAAACCATTGTAGGTAAGAACAGATTGTACTTCGAATGAACCCTTAGTCAAAGTTCCGGTTTTATCCATAAACAAAATCTTCATCTTTCGAAGTTGATCCAGATAATCTGATCCTTTAAACAAAATTCCGTTTTCTGAAGCTGCTCCAATTCCTCCAAAATATCCCAGAGGGACAGAAATAACCAAGCCACATGGACATGAAACCACCAGAAAGATAAGTGCTCTGTAAAACCAGTCCTGAAAAACATATGATTCAACAAATAAATATGGAAGCAAAGTTATTGCTATAGCCAGCCAGACCACAATCGGGGTGTATACTTTAGCAAATTTTGTAATAAATCGTTGTGTAGGTGCTTTACGTTTCGATGCTTCCTGAACCATGTTCAAGATGTTAGATAGCTTGGTGTCTTTAAAACTGCTGGTAACTTTGATACGAACAGCGGTATCCTGATTAATAGATCCTGCCCAAACTTCTTCACCGGAATTGATTGTCATCGGTTTCGACTCACCAGTAAGTGCTGCAGTATTAAAAGATGCATGATCCGTAATTAGTTCACCATCAAGAGGAACTTTTTCGCCCGGACGAACCAATACAATATCTCCAATATTTACTTTTGAGGGATGAAGTTCGAGAGTTTCTCCATTACGTTCAACGGTAGCAACATCAGGCTGTTGATCAATAAGCTTTTTAATCGAATTTCGTGCTTTATGAACTGCACCATGCTGTGCATATTCACCAATCGTGTAAAACAGCATTACCGCAACACCTTCGGCATACTCACCGATTGCAAAAGCGCCAACCGTCGCTATTCCCATAAGAAAAAACTCACTAAAGAGCGTACCATTCTTCAATGAATTAAACGCTTTAATCCAAACTGAACCCCCAACAGCTAAATAGGATAACCCATACAGCATCAGGTATACATATTGACTTCCTTCAAATATGATAACATGCTCAACAAGAAGAGCACCTACTAAGGCAACAAAGCTTATTACCGCTTCTTTATATTTTTCTAAGAAAGACATCATTATGATTGCACTTTATCTCTTAACCACAACCAAGCACCATCTGCATTTTTGATATCAAAAAATTTCAATTCGTTATTTGTTAGTGAGTCGAGAAGATTAGTTCCCCATTTTTGCCACTTCTTCTCTCCAACAATTGCAATACGATCAAATTTGCCTATAAACTCTGCGTCAAGTTTCAAGTCTTCCCAAAAAGCCGAAACATCTTCCCAACCTTTAAATCGCTCTAAAGTCATTAATAAATGAGAACTTTGGCTACGATGTGCAAAATCTCTAAGAGCAGGAGCTAATTTATCGAAGTCTTTTTTGCTTAAAGTCTCTGAAGCTTTTACGGCAATGATGCTGCTCTCTTTATGGATCTCAATATTAATCATAATGCCCTTTTTGATTATTCGATTTTCATTGAAAAATAGGGCTAATTCTTTTGGATAAATTGCAGATTATTGTAAATCTCGTGCATTATTACGTTAAATCTGATCTATTGAAACTCTCTTATTTTCCTTCACTTCCTTGAAATGTGAGGGAGATAATCCGGTTTCTTTTTTGAATTGTCTTGAAAAATGTTGCTGACTGCTATATCCCAGTTCATAAGCAATTTCGGTCAGATTTTGCTCTCCATAGACAATTAACTCTTTTGCCCGCTCAATCTTTTGTAAGATATAATATCGTTCTATAGATTTTCCTTCCACATTGGAAAATAATCTACTTATGTACTGATAGTCTTTATTTAGTTGTGAGGATAAATATTCCGATAACTTACCGGTTAATTCTTTGTTGGTACGCACCAATTGGATAATTAGCTGTTTTATCTGTTCAACCAGTTTGCTTCCCTGATCGTTAATAATCTCAAATCCATTGGTGTTAACCACTTTTATGAGCCGTTGATATTCTGCATCAGTAATCGGATCAGCCAGTGTCAACTCTCCCAACTCAATCTTTTTAACTTCAAAATTTGAGGAATTCAGTTTTTCCTCTAAGACTTCTGCACAATGGCTACATACCATATTCTTGATATGAAAATGTTGTTGTTTCATGTTTTATGGTTGTCTTCTATGAGTGAGGATGCTTCCGAATCAAGCTCAACCTCAATGGTGCTGTGGCTAAAATTGTACGGTTTTAAAATTTTCCGGATTTCTTTTTTTGCTTCAATAATTTCAGAGTAATCTGAAACTCCCTGCAAGATCAGATGGGCCGTAAAAACATGGCGTTCTCCATCAAGCGACCACAAGTGAAGATGCTTGGTTCCATCTACAAAATCTTTTTCTAAAAATTTAGATTCTAACTCTTCTACGCTAACGTCATCAGGACTCCCTTGAAGAAATACATACAGGGTTTCTTTTAGTCTCTTGATAACATTCCAAAGAACATAAGCTGTAATTAGAATAGAAAGCGCAGGGTCTAAGTAATGAATATCTTTATATAGCAAAACAATGGAGACAATCAGAACGGCAGCCCAACCTAAAACATCCTCCAACAAATGCCAGGAAATAACTTTTTCATTGAGAGTTTTTCCGTCGCTAACCTTCCACGCAGCGTAGCCATTTACACTTACTCCAATAATGGCAAAAATAAGCATTCCTTGAGCGTCTGTATGTTCCGGAGTGATAATACGAGCGACCGCCTCATTAATAACAAAGATGGAGCCCGCTATTAAAACAAGGCTGTTTATTAACGCTCCGAGAAGGGAAAACCGTGTATAACCGAAAGTGAACGAGCGATTTGCTCCTTGCTTAGATTTGTGATCCAAATACCATGACAATCCAAGTGAGATACTATCACCAAGATCGTGTAATGCATCCGAAATAATGGCGACACTATTTACATATAATCCACCAAAAAATTCAAGGACGGTAAATCCTATATTGAGGAAGAAGGCAATTTTTATATTACCGCTACTGTGAGAATGATCGTGACTCATAATTTTTCAATCTAATGTTTAATGACCGTGAGAGGTCTGGCTTTTCTTCATCTCAGCAATAAGAGAGTAAGCGTTGTTCCATGCAACTTTTATGTCTGATGATAAAGTTTCTAATAACTTCACTTCCACCCATCCGTCTTTTTCCAGGCCAGTTTTTATCTCAATCGGCGTAAATTTCCATTCTGTTTCTCCATTTTCCTGAACCTCTTCGGCACTAAACATGTACGTTTTACCTTCGTCTTGAATGATGGCACTCTCGGGTAATGCAAACACTTCTTTGTCAGTGGTATAGATGTTACCATTGATATACATTCCCGGTATTAAATACCCTTCTTTCTGATCAATTTCGGCATGCACATGAACTGCTTTTGGGTTTTGCTCGAACTGCTTTCCTACGGAGTATATCTTACCTGTTAATCTTCCATGAGGGACAGATTGGACAGTAAAAGAAACTTTCTGTCCCTTTTTAACTTGATACACATCTTTTTCAAAAACCATCAAATCAGCATGTATATGTTCGTTATTAACGATCATAAATAACTCTGTTTGTGGTTCAACGTATTGTCCGATTTGAATAGTAACGTCTTCAATATATCCGTCAATAGGACTAACAATGGGCACCGTCTCGTAAATATTTCCATTTCTGATTTTTTCAACGCTCAAACTCAATTGCTTTAACTGCGCCTCATACCCCTTAACTTCTGCAACCGTAGCTTTGTGCTCTGCTTGTGTTTTCTGGAGTGCCTGACCGGAACCAACCTCTCCTTCATATAATCTTTGTTGCCTTGCAAGTTCTTTTTCCAGATACAGCATTTGCTCGTACGTACGTACGTATTGTGTTTGGATATTGGTAAGATTAGGATGTGCGGCGTAAGCGAGCACCTGATTTTTAGTAACTTTGTCTCCTTCAATAACTTCAATGGAAGTAACATTAGCTCCTAAAATTGCAGTTACGGTAGCCTCATGTTGCGGAGGTACTTCCAGCTGCCCGTTTGCCTTTATGATGCCTGAAAGATTACGGGTTGGAAGCGTATCAACATTCATTTCAAGACTGTTAAATTTTAGTTGCGAAAGGTGTGCAGCATTAGCTTCTTCATTTTCTTCACTCTGCATTAAGGATGCATTTTCGGTTGCTATGGCTTCGTTATCTTCAACTTGTGATGTGTTGCAAGCCGCAAAAAAAGATAGAAGTAAGATTAGTACGGTTATATTTATTCGTTGGATATTCATGATATTGTTTTTTAAAAAATTAATTACTTGTTAGAAGTATTCAGGTAGTATTCTAATTCATATCTACTATTCAGATAATTGCTGAAAGCGTCCCATGAATCTACCTCTATCTGTATGGCATCCCTGATATTTTGAAGAAACATCACGTAGTCAATAGCTCCTTCTTTATATGCCGTGAGTGCACCTTTTCGTTGCTCTTCTGCCAGGGGCAGTGCTTCTTCTTTATAATATTCCCAGGAATTCAGCCACTTTAAGTAGTTTTCCTGCATACTGTTGTACATACTGTTCAACTCTTTTTGTGCCTGATTAAGGTTTTGACGGGCAATATTAGTTTGGATTTTAGAGGATTGCGTTTTTCCAAGATTTCCCCAAAAAAGTAAAGGGAAACGAACACCCAACTCATATTTGTAGAAACCGGATTGATTTGCGATTTCCTGAAAT
>Ga0098059_1000166_pt1 | contig 51463 bp, 43 predicted proteins | sample 20_taG_FD_92580 | JGI IMG/M metagenome (GOLD analysis project Ga0098059, IMG submission 92580) | Marine viral communities from the Subarctic Pacific Ocean - 20_ETSP_OMZ_AT15318 metaG | ecosystem: Environmental > Aquatic > Marine > Oceanic | place: Subarctic Pacific Ocean | collected 2015-01-19
ATGAAGTAATGAAGGCTCTTAGTACACTTAATGAAAGAATCGACAACATCGGCTCTTCTGTAGAATCTTCTACAATCGCAAAATCCGCATCCAATGATTTCGAGGTCCCTTCTACGGCTGACCTTGGTAACATGTCATGGGATGAAGTTCACCAACTCGCTGGAGGATTATTCCGAGGCGAGTGAAACTCAATAACTAAGAAATGAAAATAAGGAGATGAAAAAAAATGGCACGAAATTACGTACGAACAGTTACTGATATGGAGAGATACTACTATGGCGCAGGAAACGCTATGGGTTACTCTTACTCAGGTAGCGAGTTATTGAAAGCAGACTCACCTATGATGTCTACAACCGCAGGAACCTACCAAGCAATCTATGGTCGCAAGGTATGGTCACAGTTGAACCAAGAGTTCAACGCATTCTCTATCATGCCAAAGCGTCCTTGGGACCGCAGTGGATGGAGAGTTATCACTGACAAGCCTAACGCAGGAGTTGTCCACGGTGGAATTGCAGAGAACGGTACACTACCTGAAACTGTAAAGCCTACCTTCCAACACGTTGCTGCAAAGCCTAAGACAATCGCTCACTCATTCGATGTAAGCGAAGTCGCTGTTTTCCTTGCTGACAAGGATGACGGTATGGGTGACATGCGCTCAGTTCTTAAAGAAGAAATGGGTAAGCACCACGCTGAAATGGTTAACAAGATGCTTCTAACAGACTCTGAGACTCTTGCAGGTAACAACTTTGAATCACTAGACAGAATCACTGGAAACGACGGTGGTTCATCCGGTGGACTAACATCTATGGAAACTGGTGCTTCAGCAGGTACAGACCACTGTGGCGCAGCAGACCTTGACATCTACAGCATTGACCGAAGTGCAAACGCATGGTCTAACGCTGTTGTAAACTGTGGAGCAGACCGAGCATCCGGTAGCCGCCGTACTATGTCACTTGACCAACTAGATGACACATTCCAGCGAATGTGGGAACTTGGTGGTAATCCAAAGGTTATCCTAACTGGATATGACACTCTAATGAGACTACAGCAATTGCTACAGGCTCAGCAAAGGTTCATGGAAGAAAAGAGAGTTACACCTACCTACAACGGTGTTAAAGGTGTACCGGGTATCGAAGCAGGTTTCATCGTAGCAACCTACAACGGTGTCCCAATCATTCCTTCTAAGGACGTTGAAAAGGACGGTATCAGTAGAATGTACTTCCTTGACACTGATTATCTATACTTCTCTACAGCAATACCTACTCAATACTTTGAGTCAGGAATCGAGACTGGCGACCCGTTCGCAATCAACAGACTAGGACAAGAAGGACTTTACCGTACAATGGGTGAAGTTTGGACTACCTTCTTCCGTGCTCAGGGTAGCGTAAGGGACTTGAAGTGATGTGGAGATTCGGAATTAAAATAAGGAGATGATGAATTATGGCAACAGAATTAACGATTACAGGAACAGCAACAGCAGCCCTTGTGGGTAACTGGGAACTAAGAGCAGGGTCAGCAGACACAACAGAGTGGCTTGATGGCGCAGCAGATGTATCTTACCCCGGCGGTGGACCGGGAACTTTCAACGCTTCTAACAGCGATGGAGCAAACGGATATGACCCAGCACCTAAGATGGCATTGTTTAATGTCACAGGGGGAGCAGACGGTGAAACCATCATTCTTGGAGGAGCAACAGCAATTCTAAGCGTTATGGCAACAGACGCTGGTACAGCAGCAGTAGCAGTCGGAGCATCTTTTACTGGGACAACTGCTACTCTTCAATACTTGAGTGGCACATCGAATGTTACAACAGTAATGATACTTTACAACTGAGGTGCTTTAAGTGCCTATAGTAACATATATTGGGCGCTCTCATCAACGAAGAGCGACTGATTCAAAGATGAGAGATTGGGAGCAGAATAGACCAGTCGAAGTTACTTCGGCTTGGCTTGACCACTACGCCCCTCGTCTAGGAGAAGAAGACTTCAGGATAGAAGGTTGGTCAGCAGATGATGCTGAAGCACGTAGCACTACCGATAAAGGTGGAGACGGAATACCTGATGAAGGATGGGCTCGTAAAGACATAGCAAAGTGGTTAGCCACTTATGATATTAAACCAAGAGGGTATGCAACCAAGACTCAATTACTTGAGTTAGTTGAAACTGTAATGGGACCTGATGGGGTCGCCGAAACAGAAGAATTGGTAGCAGAATCTCAAGAAGAAGAAACTCAAAAAGGAGATGAAGAATAATGGCAGTAACGATAGACCCAAGACCGACATATTTCGGTGACAGAATGATAGTAACAGGTAGTTATGAAGATGGTGACACCTCGATAGATTTGAGTAGTATACTCGCAAAAATTGATTTCGCAGGGATAACACAATACGCTGGGAATACAAGAAGGCTTGAAACAGGCGACGCTGGTGACGAATCAGATGCAGCATTGATTACCATTCCTGATACAGCATCAGTAGCGGCCAATGGTACTACTATAACCATTAGTACAGCAAGTGCTGCTGCTACAACAGCCGCCACCTTTATCGCAATTGGTCGCCGTTCTTGAGGTGACTAGTCATGGCTAACTTAACACCTAAGTACAAGGTAGTAGGTCCTTTTGCCCCAGTAGAGTTTAGTACACCTGATGATTTAACAACCGCTATTGAAACAGCAGTTGGTACAATAGGTGATGCTTCTTCTACCACCAGTTTAATTGCATCTGACCCCATAACGGTCTTAGGTAACATTTACATTATTGTAGCCTATGTCTGAGTGTGAGGGAGATGAATGGGCTTAGAGATTTCAACTATTGACTTCGACGACATTAGTCGTTTTCAGAAACAGGCTTTACGTTCAGATGTAAGTATGGATTTGTCAGCGTTTGTTGACCCCGATAATCCACTGAAAGGCATTACAAATGAGCAGCGTAATCGCAATAGCGAGGCTGCTGATATACTCAATATAGGTTCAGGTACAAGGTGTACGCACTGTGGTATGCTTCATTTCTTATGGCGTGAGTCATGTGGTGCTTGTAAGAAACCTATGGAATATAATCTTGCTACTAGGAACGAGGAGGCTCGTGAGTAATGCCTTCAGTATACAGTCCGGGTGAAGGCGAAACTCGCCCTCTTAATCCCAGTGATACTGTGTACACTACTCCTCAAAAGGTGGCAGATTACCTCGGTATCGGCCCACAAGAGCCAGTTGCTACATCAGCAGATTCTGTATCAGACGGTGTATTTATCACTGGTGAAGACTATCGTAGATGTGGTACTGAAGTAGATGATACTATTCTTATCTACAGTGATGCTAACCCACTTGGTGTTGAGAAAACAGTTACTGCTATCGCTAATGGCGGGACAAGTGGAGTCAAATTAACATTCACAGGGTCTTTCACTCATGCTGACTTTGAAGCCGCTGACAACACATACGTGCAGAATCTAGCATCTTTTACTAACGCTAAAGTTGGAAGACAGCGTGGTGTTACTAAGGCTATTGTGCAAAATCGTATTCGTGAAGTACAGGATAAGATTGACAACATCACTCACAATGCTTGGCGACCTTACTTAGTGTCGGCTGAGTACATCAACTTCGATACTTACAAACCGTATCGCCGTCGATACTATACAGATTATGTTGGTACTGCTCCGCTTCTATTCCGTAATGTTCAGCAGATTCTAAGACTAGAACTATGGCAAGGTGATGACTATCGTGAGATAGGTGCTGCTGAGGCTCGTGTTGCTATACCTGATGACCCTAGAAGCGTAAGCGGGTCATTAGTATTCAGTCCGGGTAATGGTAGTGCTGCTGTATTAACAGCAGGTACTGCTACTACTCAATGGCGTGCTGACTTTGACGCTGGGACCACTGCTCAGAATCTTGCTGATTTAATCAACAAAGAGGATAGAGTTAGTAAAGGAGCAGTTGAGTTCAGCCCTGCATTTACATTAGAAGGTAGCACTAGTAACATAAGCGTGAATAACGAGTTCTTCGCTTCTGCTAATTCTGACTATGGGACAGGTGTCGTTAAAATAACCAGTAGAAGACCAGTCAAGGCTGGAGAAACGTGTAGCATCGTCTCTACAGACAGCACAGTGTCTATTTCGCAGACTCAAGTTAACACAGCCACTGTTAGTGGTGTTGTCTCTACTACAATCACTGTAGATTCAGCCGATGGTTTCGCTCCTGCTGGAGTCTGTAAAGATGCTAGTGGTGATGTTTTCAGGTACACTGGTACTACCGCTACAACATTTACTGGTTGTGTGATTGTAGTTGGAAGCGCTCTTAGTGATATTAGTGGTGAAATCACTCAGCATACTCTACAAGTTGACTTACAGGGCGGAAGTGCTAGTGGAGACAATGCTCGTTTGCGTGACTGGTGGATGGACTATGAAACTGGCATCATCTACTTCAACAACTCATATCCATTCTTTGAGTGGAACGCTATCAAAGTTTCTTATATCTATGGTGAGCGTTATCTTGAGAAGGCTATAGAAGAAGTTGCTACGAAGATGGTAGTAATTGACCTACTAATGTCCGATGACCGTACTGTGTTGTTACCTGAAGGGAGTAGTAATATCGACTTAACCGCTAAGGTACAGTTACTACAATCAGAAATTGATAAGATTCTTCCACGCTATCAAGAAATGGTTCTCTTTGAGTGATGTAAATGCCTAAAGATGAGTTTGATGAGTTGATGGATGACCATTTCACTTCTGAAATGCTAAAACCTTCTTATCAAAAAGAACTTCATCAACTAGTAACTCAGTCACCTGAGAGTTTTCGTAGAGTTGTTGAGCAACAAGAATTGGGTCTTGATGGTATAAATAAAAACGAGGCGGGTGAATATGAGCAACGTGGTAGTTCTCCCGACCCCATTGTTCTTAAAGCAGCATTGGATAGGGTGGATAAGCGGATGCTTAGAGAATCACCGGCTTTGATAACTCACAAATTAAAGTTCATGGGTGGGAATCTAGTACCGGATAAGAAAGCGTACGAGAGGGAGGTCAGGTAATGGTAGCAACATGGACTGAATCTATCGACGTTATCCTAGATGTATTAGGTGATTGGAATCGTGCTAATACTTCAAACATTAAACCCATAATAGCAGACATCGCTACTACTTCTCCTGAGCGTGGTAAGCGCATAGATATGAAAAAGTCCGACTACATTCTATGTTATGAGACGGCGCACAATGAAGAAGCGCCTGAATTACTCTATGATTTCGTGACAACACGTGTAAATATCACAGTTGATTTACGAACTACAAAATCTCGCAAGCACATGCAAGCGATGGAAAACGAGGTACGTCGCCTCATTCATACAAAGCGCAAAGGTGATGGTACGTCCTTTGACCGCCTTGTTTTCAAGACTCGTACGGACCTTTCAGACCGTACAAAACATCTTTTTCGCAAGACCTTCCAAATAGAAGTAGTTATCTTTGCGGAGTTAGTGCCATAAGGTGAGCCGAATGCCGTCAACAGTCTATAAGGGAGATTTAACCGAGATTTCTTTCGGTCACGAAACATCATTACAACTAGCACATAACTATGATGCTGGTAATTCTTTTACATTTGAACATGAGGCTACTGACCCTGCTACTGGGACCAGCACAATACGCTTGGCCGGTGGCGCTACTGATACTCCTGTTGAAGGTGGCGTACTTCAACTACCACGTGGTATGTTGGTTGGTGCAAAGTTAAGCATCATAGGAGCAACTAACTTTGCATCAGATGATGCTACGTCAACTGGTAAGGTCTTTACTGTAGTGCAACATCACACTGGGACTGGTGGGAGTGCTGTTGAAACTGACTTTGTAGTCACTCCTGCTCTTTCCACAGGCACAGGTATTATTAGTAGCGCAAATGCCGCTCTTCATTTCCATGCTTTTACTCTACCATCTGTTGATGTAGGTATGGGTTATCATGATACTCCTAACGCTTCTAGTGAGTCAGTGCTTACTGACCAGTTTGTCGGCCTAGCAGCCACAGTTACACTCCCTGAGACGAAAGTTGACCTGAAGCGATACCATGTCGTGGGGCTCGGTAGAGATGTCGCTGTACAAGTACCGGGTCGATTCGTCAATGAAGGGGGGTCTTTTGAAGTCAATATGCACAATCCTCGTTGGTTGTATTACTGTCTTGGTATGGAAGCGATTGACGTTGGTACAACATACGATTCTCTTTGTGATACAAATAACGATTTCAAATTAAACGGCGCTACTAAGGTTGGAGCGTCAACAATCATTTATGATGGGACAAACGCTCCTCCTAACTTTGGCTCCGCTGGTAGTGACCCAGTTGTAGCAGGTGATTATGTTATCATCAAAGATACTACTGCTGCTGATGTAATTTCATATGATGCACCTGATAGCGGGGATAAGTTTGGTGATGTTTCTAACCCGGAGACTACATATTTTGATACAACAGAGACTAATGAAATCCGCCGTATTGTAGCAATCACAGCAACACATATTTTCCTAGATGATGGATTATTATTCCCACATGATGATAACAAAGACATCAAGTTCGCTAGATTCACTAGTGGTTCTACTCTAGGTAGTCCTAACCGTGCTTCAAGCGGTACTCTAACCAATGGTGTTACACGCCTTCTATATTCTCGTAGTAGCGTACCTTCTTTCGCTATGGAAGTTAGCATTCGTCGTCGTGATAGTGACGGCTCTGTAGACAATGTGGCTGACGGTGGTGCTACAGATACAAAGCAACTAACACGTGTATTCCGTGGATGTAAGGTAAAGGACTTCAGCCTAACTGCTGATACCGATGCTGCATTAAGACTAACAGTGAACTTTGATTCTGCTCTATGTTATACTGACACAGGTCGTCTTGAAGATGTCTCAACTAAAGGTGACAGATACAATGCTCACCGTATGTTTGAAGACACCGCTAATACAGACGCTAAGCGTAAAGAGTCCGGTATTGAAAAGGGCACACAAAAACCATACATGTTCTACAACGGTACAATTGATGTTGCTGGAGTAAGAGTAGGTCAAGTAGTATCTTTCACTTTGAACGGCTCTACTGGAGTACAACAGTTTTACACAATCAACGGTGCTCCTACTACAGATGCTGCTACTGACCAAGTACCATTCGCAGGTGCTCGTAACGCTTCTATTGCAGTTGAAGGTAAGACTGAATACAGTATGGATATGGAAATTATAGTAGACGACCCTATCTTTTACCATAAAATGCGTAGAGGAGTAGACCACGATGCCACTACTGCTAATATGATTAGATTATCATTTAGTAAAGCAGGTACTGGAGGTACACGTGAACGCATTGACATTCTACTCGATGATTACGTTATTATAGAAGCGCCGCTTCCTATTCCTGAAGATAAAGGGCCTATCCGTGCTCCTTTGAAAATTATGCCTAAAGCCATCCGTGTGATTTCAAGAGACACGCTATTCCATTGTTGAGGTGAAGAAGAATGCCAACTCCTGCTGAATGTGTACGTAAATACCGCCGCTTGTCTAACGAAGACTTTGCTATTTGGTATGGGCATACTTTAGGCATAGGCTCAGGGTTATCGGTATGTTTGGCAAATCGTCGTACACGAAAGGGTATTCAATCAGGTATAGATGCTTTAGTCCCTGCTCCTGTAGTAGAGGTTGAATCTGTAGAAGACATCCCTAATTCACAAGACTTCCCTTCTGATTTATCATACGATGCTATGTCGTTAAATGAACTCCGAGAGGAGTGTAAAAACCGTGAATTGCCTGTTTCCGGTACAAAGGCTCAGTTGAGCCTACGCTTGAAGCGTGACGATGAAGGTATATCCGAGTCCCTGACTGAAACTGAAGCCCCCGAGGAATCGGCTGCTGAAGTTGAGTCGGACACCCCCGCTGAAGAAGCGGCTGTGACCATAGGTGAGACAAATGCCGACAATATCGAACAAGAATCTATTACTGAGACAGAAGAATGAGCAAAGACACGAAATACCCGTAGACGATGATGAAATCATGGTTGTCTATGTTAGGGATATTTCTTTCTTTGATGTTCAGAAATCTGCTCAAGAATTACTCACAATCGGTAAAGATGGCGGAATGTCTCTCGACCTAGAATCATATTGGAAGTACGCTTTTACTAATTGGATAGTCCGTACTGAACCTGAACTTTCTACTTCTGAATTACTAGACTTAAAAGGTCACATTGGTCAGCGCATAGCCGCTATTCTACCTAGCCCTGAGACAGTAGGTAAAATGCTACAGGGAGATTTTACGAAAGGCGACGCTTAGAGATTGAGAGTTTTCTCACTCGTAAGTTAGTCGCCACACCTGAAGACATAGAAATGCAATTAGAATTATGGGCTTACGTAGTAGCAACACATTACAGCATATCACTAAAAGAGGTACATGAAATGACCCCAGCGACATTCCAACAATCTCTCGCATGGGCGCTTGCTGGTAGGAATCAACAGGAAAAGCAAAAGAAGCGGCAGCGCCAAGAGTCAAAAAGCGGAGGTCGGGAGACTGTCTCCCTCGACTACGATTGGCTTGAATTGGAGGACTTTTGATGGTAGCACTAGCAGGTTTAACTACGGCTATGAGCGGATTAAGTTCTGCTGCTAGTGGGCTCAGTGGTATCTTTAGTAGTCTAGGCGGTCTACTCAGTAGCATTGGAAGTGCTATAATGAGTGCTTTTGGTACTGCGATGGATTTTCTAAAAGAGAAGTTCCAAGCAATAAAGGACTGGTGGAATGACAATATACAGCCTATTTTCGATGAGTTTTGGGAGTATGTAGGTCCCACAATAATGGCGATATGGGACTCGTTTAGTGCTTTGGGGACAGGTGCTATTGACTTAGTGGTAGGGGCATTTAACCTACTAGTAGAGGGTGCTGAAATAGCATGGCAGGGTTTAACCTCGAGTATGTCGTTTATGTGGGATGGTTTAGTAATGCCTATTTTTGAAATGTTTTCTGCTCTCTTTAGCGGAGTTATTGCTCTTGCTACTGGAGATTGGGAAGGGTTTATTGATGCTGCTAAAGACTATTGGAATGATGGTGTTGTACCCCTTGTTGACTATTTTATAACCCCGTTCTTAATTGGATTAGACGCTATTGGGACTGCATGGGATTTCTTAGTAGACCTTATGATGTCAGGATGGGACTTAGTAATGGGAGTCTTCGACTTCACTTGGAAGGACCTTTTACCTGATTGGAGTTGGAGTGATATTATTCCGGGCGCTTTAAGCGATTTCTTTTCACTAGATAATCTAAGTAATGTTTTTGACAGTCTTGCATCTACGTTTGACGCAGTAGTAGAGCCAATTGTTGATGCTATAAATGATTATATCATTGACACTATCAATGACGTAACAGGATATGAATTACCCGTTATAGGTGAAAGTCTTAGGAGTATGACTGGTGTAGATAAAATCCCTCAACTTGCTGAAGGTGGAATTGCTAGTGGGCCTATGAGTGGCTACCCTGCTGTGTTACACGGTACTGAAGCAGTAGTCCCTCTATCAGGTGGTCGCTCTATCCCTGTGGAAATGAAAGGCGGCGGTGGGAAAGGTAACACCTTCAATATCACTATCAACCCAAGTGGTATCACAGACCGCACTGACAAGCGTGAACTCGCTCGCACTATGGGTAACATGATTCAACAAGAAATATCACGTGCTATGGGTGGCACTACTATGAGAGGGAGGATGTAATCATGGGTGATGGATATGGCTCTCCGATTAGGTTACACTTTGAAGACCCTGAAAGAATGGCGGAAGCCGGTTACGAAGATGGTATGGAATTACAGGCTTTGAGTATAGCCCTGTCTGTAGAAAGAAAGGTAGGTGGTATGAGTCTACCTTATTTTGGAGGTCAACGTCTAGGGATAGATATGAATCGTTCTAATTCTACTATTATCATTGAAGGGATTTTTACAGATGATGGCTTAGGTAGAAGAGGAATATCTGCTAAGTCTGCATCAGCAGTAATAGATTTTGGGTTCAGGATGCAAGATGCTAGAGCAGTAGGTGGTATTACAGATATATCCCAAGGACACTTAAGTGCTTTAGCAAATGGCGATGGTAACGCTTCAGCCCAACACGGATTTTTGAAATTAAAAGGACAAGATGGGACTACACACACTATATCATTTCAAAGAGATACCGGGGGTTCAGTAGGGTACGTAAGTGCTCAAACTGTTAGAGTTAAAAATCTCACTGGCGCTGGCACATACATCACCCCTGCTCAATTGGCTACTGCTGTAGCGAGTGCTATAGCGGCTATCAGTGGTAGCCCCTTTACAACTTCTATATCTGCTTCAGATGCTCCTAATGGTGGAGATGCTAAACTTACAATTACGCAAAGCACTTCCGGCTCTATGACAGCGGAGTCTTCTGTTAAGTTTGAAAACAATGGAAATATAGAACCTTATAATGAACTTTTCAAAGGTGGTAGAAATGCTTCTAATACTGGAGGTAAGTCTGCCGGTGACAAAGTGCAGGACTTGTATGGTATACTTCACAATACAGGTAGAGGCGGCGTTGCGTCAACGTTGCTGAGAGGTAGTATTGGTTTAGTTTCTAATACCTTAGCAGTCATAGCAACTGCGGGGGCTGCACTAGAGCAAGGTATGTTATCAAAGTTCGATAGAGGAGATATAGTAGGTGATTATCCTATAGGTATTCAGATTCCATATAACTCTATGATAACAGCACCCGATGGTAATAAATATGCTGCTAGAAACTTCTTAGTTCCTACTGGGACTGTGGATATTAATGATAAGATGTCACATACTAATGATAATGCGGCTGGTGTAGATTTTAAAGAGTCTGATAAAACAACTGGAATTAAGGGCGCTGTACAAAAGTTCGATGTCGCTTACAGTGCTGCTGAAGAGCACTACACTTATCAGATGGTCTTTGTACCAATAGACTTCCTAGGTTGAGGTGAAATAATGCCGATAATGTTACAATCCAACCACGCACTTTTCTTTGATGGTGTAAGCGACGGTGTCATTATCCCTCAAGGTGTATTTAGTAAACTAGGTAGAGATAACTCAGACGGTGAAAGAAACGCCTCTGACATAATAAGTGAATCTTCTCAAGGCGCTAGAGTAAACAGCGTAATTAGCGACGCATTAGGTAAAGAAATAGCAATAGAAGCATGGGTTACTCCTGACTGCGGTGGTGTGATACTTCAGAAATCATCTCAATTTTGTTTGAAACTAGGTAATGTAGATACACCCGGACCAGCATCTTTTGAGGTAAATCTTCAAACTGATAATGGTTTTAGAAAAGTCATAATTTCCACAGCGAGAGAAATCTCAAACGGTTACGATGGTACTGTATATCCTAGTACAACTAACAATGGGTTTGAAGACTCTTTCAACCGCTTCGTAGGTTCTAAGGATGATGCTACTAATCTAAATATCAACCAAAGACCATTAATTCATATTGTTGCTAGTATGAGTAAGGGTGTAGTTAGTCTTCACATCAATGGTCAATTAATGGCTGAAGAGATAGTAGGTAGATGCTTTTTACCTGAATCAGATGACCACGTGTACATAGGTGGGGAAGGTGGTGAGTTCCGTGGAGTTATTGAAAGCGTTCACATAAGTTCTGTATTTTCAAATGAAATGATAACTCGTAACGCAGCCTTGGTTAACAACAATACTCTAGCGTTGTTTAGATTTGAAGAGCCTATAGAACCTGTAGAAGGAATCTACACTATCTCATCTATCGCATCGGCAAGTAATCTTTCAGCCATAAATATCAGTACAAGCGATGCTGCTTTATTAGCATCTAAACTAACTGGTAAAACTGTAACTAGCGGTACAATAGATTTTACAGCCACTCCTTACTCTTCAGGTAACTACAGTGTAGTTGATTACAAAACTGTACCCGGTACAAAAAACATCCGTGCTATACCTCATGTCCCATACAATCTTCTAATCAATCCCGGTTCTATAAATCGTGACACTCAAAAGCCGAATCAATCTCCACCTGAGCGTGTACGTTTACACAATATAAATGTCAGCACTGGGGCTATACTAGTAAGTAGTATTCACTTAGATTTTGACGGCTCTACTAATGGAGACGGGCTTAGGCCAGTATTACATTCTCGTAGTAGTGGTACTGGTGATGATTACTTTGTAGTGGTTAGCGCCGACCTTTTACTAGACAATGGGTCGGGTAAGCCATATCAACCACCTCACTTAGCATCTCAACTTATTGATAGGACAGGTCAAATGGTGCTTGACGAAGGTCACTTTGAGCAACACGGTATTGTTTTCTCTAGTAGAATGGCTACGACTACTAACGATACGAATAACCCCTTTGCTGTTACATGGCCTACTACATTAGACGAATCATTTCAGATAGGACACTCAGGTAGACACATACTCAATCATGTTACAGGTCATCATTATCTCAGGAATATGCCGAGAGCGAGTGAAGAAAACTTAGACCAGCAATTTGGAAATGCTGATATTGTTGAGTTGATATATGACGGAGCGGCACAGGGTATAGAGAAGCAGTTCCCTATCAATAGTAAAATAGATTATTATCGAGATATTGCTCAAAGTAGAATAGTAGATATTACTTCATCTAGCACTGTCTCAGATTCGGTAGACAATGGATTAGCAGCCCCTTCTAGGAAATTAATAGCAATCGGTGGTGGAGGCTTTAACCCAATGCCATTCGCTTTGAAAGGCCCCTTACCACTAAGTATAGATGATGTAGATGATAACATACGTAAACATCATCTTAGACCATCTAAGACTAGTAGAGTTGCTATTTTAGAAGTTGATTTATCATCATACAATTTAGCATCATATGTTGAAATACATTACAATGCGATTGATTTTACTGGTGTAAGCATGGGTAAAACCACACCAATGTTAATGGTCGAAAAAACTGTCCCTGCCGCTAACCACTTACTTACAGGGACTACATACGTAATAGATGCCATTGAAGCATCTTTGGCTAGTGGTAAGATTCTACATGCACCGGGTGGTATCATTGAGATTTCTGCTCCTGTTCAAGGTGATTTAGCAACAGCGTCATTCACTCATTCTTTGGTTGGGGATAACAGTGAAGGTTTTGAAAGTGACTCAGAACTAGATGAAAGATACACTCCTCAAAACTATACAACGATGACTACTGAACCAAGAAGACCTCCTCAAAATATAGCAGCATCACATACCTCTAAAGAAAGTCACGAATCTGTTTTCCATCACTTGATGATAGAGGTTAGTAACGCAGGTAAGTTTAGCGCATCACCAAGACCTTCAGCATCAACTAGTTCGGGTGCTGCTGGTGAGTTCGATATAGCGATAGCAGCATCTGCTGGGCCTGTACATGAAATGTTTGACATAATAGACAATCATGCTACTACGACTCCGGGTGTACAACAACGCATTTACGTACAACCATCTGACCGTAGTAGAACTGCTCAATTGAGACATGTAAAAACAGTAGCAGATAACGCAAATGATTCTCACTTTGCTAGTATAATGTACTTAATGACTAGAGGAAAACTACGTAGCATTATTGAAGAAGAGGGAGAAGATGGTGCAGAGAGGTTTACTACGGTAAAATGTGTCGGTATAAATGCAGCAATTATCAACAGAAACGTAGATGAAATAGGTTCAGGAAGCCCTGACTCACACGTAGTCAAAGAGATAGACCCAAACGCCCCAGTGGTGACTGTTACGCTAGGAGGAGTAGGGCAAGGAGCGTATGATACAAACCCATCATTCGACCCAAGTACACTATCGAGGCTGCCTTATAACACAAGGTTTGGATTTTCTTGTCATGCTTTGTCTGTTCGTACAGACCGTGATACTACTGCTGGTGACCGTATTCAGTTCATTGAAGTGCGTGCTCTAAACAACAACTCTGAGGATTTGAAATCATGGGGTACATATCCGTTCCCAAAGAAGGGGCGGTTATTCTTGAAAAACGGGGCTAGTGCTGAGTACAACAGTAAAAATGGAGTAGCCTTTTTCTTTAGCGATGATGACGTTACAACTCTTACCAATAAATATGTGTTAAGCGATGGTAGTAACGTTGCTGATTTCTACGAGTGGGTTCTCAAAACAGGGCTTAGTTCAACAGCGGGTGCTGTTACTAGTGGAAACTCAGTCACGGCTTCAATTGGTGAAATAATACTAGGTGATGGTAATTTCTATGCAGAAAACGCCACCGCTGATGGCTCTACTGTTAACGATAGAATGTTTCAGTCAATGGACACCGTTACTCACGATTATCAGTTAGGTACTCAGTTCGCAAGTACACGTGCTTTAGTAGAGATACCTCTATTCAATGACCAGTTTTTCAAAGATATACCTAACGGAATACTACCGGGACCTGATAACTCTTTGAAGTTACATCTTGACCCTACAATGACAGCGCATACTTGGAATCCTTCACCTGTAGGAAGGCGTTATCAAGAAGTTTCACCTAGTGACCGCAGCGCACATTCCGCTTATGCTTATTCTCTATCACAGAATAATCATACTCGCAGCGCAAGTATTCAAGGAGAGGCAATTACAGACACTAGTAACTACAAACTCTATGTTAGTAATCCTGACATTTTCCCTGCTGCTGATATAGGTAGTGCCAAGTCTTACTTCTATGTAGATAAAGTACAGCGACATCAAAGAGCATTCTTACCGAATGGTGAGTGGATTATTTACAATAACGACCCTTCTAGTGATGGTTTTATACAGTTTGAAGATGCTACTTATGCTCATTCTGAAAAGTTCTTGGAAACACATCAGACAGGTATGCAACTGCTAGTAGGAGGAGGTTATCAAAGTGAAAGTTTAGTCCCTCTAGTTGGTAGTTTCCTAAACCCATCTTCTTCTATAGAAAGAAGGAGTGAATACTATCATGACTCTGCTAGTGTTAAAACTCAAGGTGGTAATGTAGATTATGGTCTACGTCAATATGTAAGTGCTGTTGAGTTTAAGGCAGGACCTACTACTAATCCTCATGCTGCCCGCATACAATCGGGTAGAGCACGAGGTCAAATTATAGGCGTAGAGCCAATTATGAATGGTAGTACCTTTACTGGCTTAGTAGTGTTAATCTTTTCAGAAGAAGACATTGAGCAATTTCCTAATGTGCAACCTAACATAGACAGTAACGGAAACGTTGTTTTTGAAACTGGAGATTATCACTACCTATTAGAAGCAACATCGCCTACTGGTAGCGTTAACAGATTTATTTACTGGGGAGACACTGCTGCTACATTCCCTCATTTAAGTGGAACACCGACAACTCCTGATGACTTCAGAAGTTCGATTATAGTTGAGGATATTTTTAACAAAGGTAGCACATTACCTAATTATTATGATGCAAATCACGCTGATTACATACTAGACCAAGAGGCAGTATTAGTAAAAAGAGGTTTTATGTTTGGGTTTGACCATGATAAGGATAGTTCAGCACTAGAAAATACACTTAATATCAGTGACACTTTCAGACCACCTACTGCTCGTCATCCGTGGACTATCAAACAACACGGCGCTGGTGGTCCTAGTCCATATATATCTACTACTTCTGTAATTGTCACAAATACAACTAGCGAGCGGTTATTACAATCAGATACTAATAGTCTTAATGTTCAGAAAGATGATTATGTTTACGCTGAGATTTTCAATACATCATCTTCTAGTATAACTGCTGTATACTTTATCGGTAGAGTTACTGTTATTGCTGAAGGACATGCTCAAAGCACGCCTTCATCTGATACAGTTTTAACTTTAGATGGAAGTATGACGAGCAGTATTGCTACCGCTATAAATAGCGCTATAAATGCAGCAGCAACTCAAGTCTATCTTAGAGTCGGATGTCATGATATTATGGAAAATGATGATGAGGCTATTCTGAATAGAACTTGGTTATTCCCATATGCACCCGGTGGTCTACGTAAAGGTGACACTGTATGGGCTAACATGACTTACAATAACCCTCACGCTGTGGAGGGTTTATTCGCCAAAAGCCGTGGTGTATTGAATGAAGCCTTAGTGTGGAATAGTTTTAACGGTGGTAAGGGAAGTCTAGCAACTGAGGCTCGTGACAGTATTCCGCTTGAGAACTTTTTGATTGGTAATACCTGTAGAGAAACTGCTGAAAATTACATCCAGCACGTGAATAAGACAATTGAATTAAATTATGCAGAATTATTTGGCACTGAAAATAATGTTGCACCTCCTGTGGTTGCCTATCTCGACCCTGCTCTAAAGGGAGATGACCACGCTCGTGTCCTTCTTTACGACTGCGCCCATGACCGTGAGTTTATCGCATTCCAAGACTTACAAATGCAAGTTCAGAGCAGCCCAAAGGCAGCAGAAATTGGTTACCAAAGACACACTAGTGGGTATAATCTTGCTACAGGAGGTGACCAAATTGATTTGGTTACTCACAACATAGCATACAACGGTGCTAGTCAGAATGCTTTTATGACTCAAATTGATGTTGCTAATGGATTCCCAAGTCAAAACAAATATGTCCGTAGTACAATGCGTTCAAGATTTATGGAGAGCGCTTACGCTCATGATATTGCTAATAATTATTCAGCATCAAGTTTGGAGTCACCAATACTGGGTGCAGTAACATCATTAGTTAGTTTCTATCCCACTGGATTGAATGGTCAAGTTTATTCAAACGCCAGTGGATTAGCAACCACTACAACAGGTAGTGGTAGTGGTTTAACAGTAGATATTACTACTTCAAGTGGTGCTATAACAGCGGCTACAATTAACGCTGCTGGAACAGGTTATGTTCATGATGATGTAATCACAGTTACTCAATCAGGAGCAAGCGGTGGTAAGTTTAGAGTTAGATTAGCACCAATAGGAGTTTCTACTAATCTTACTGCTTCTAATAGATTAACTCAGTATGGTAAGGGGCATGGCCACTTTGTACACACTGGTTATCATACAGGTGGAGCATTTAGTGAAAGAGCCATAGGAGATAGTATTTTACCTAGAACTGAAGATGCAGTTGTATTACCTTATTGGGCTAATGAACTACACGAATATAGTCGTAAAATAAGGTCCGGTTTAGATAATTTTGTAGCAAAATTAGTAATCCACCGTGAGGCTAAAACAGGGGCATCTATGCGTGACCCATCTACATTCTTTGATACTCCTGACGGTACTAGAGTTATCCCTGCATTCTTGGCCCTACGTGGTATACGTTCTAGTAGCCTCGACTTGTCAAACATGCGTGAGAATAGGTTACAGCATCTAAAACATTGGACTGATATGGATTTCACTAGAAGGCTATCAATAGACTGCGGTGAAATAGCAACACGTGATGGTGTTACCGATGTAGAGGCGGCTGCTCGTGAAGTTGTCAGAATGATTAACCAAGCGGGTGCTAAAAATGCTAGAACTAACAGTATCAGTGGAAAAACAGGGTCTGCTCACGACCCGGCAGTTTGGTGGGATGTAGATAAGGCACTTGATTCGCAAGATAATGGTAGTCATATGGGTTATTTTAGGGCTCATCTTGGTAGAGTAGTTCAAGACATTAAAGGTCGACAAGGATATTCAATAGTTATCCATAGCACTGTACCGGGCGCTACTGGTCGTAATTTCTGTGTATGGTTAGACAACGCTCGTGGTCAAGCACCATATCAACCTGAGTTCCTTATAGGTCATGGTGGAAGATTCAGAACTTTTTGGTGTCAACCTGATGAAATTAGCGGGGAAAATATGCACCCTGCGCCAATGCCGTTAAACAAACATGGCAGACCATTTGCGCCTATCACTAGTTTACGCCAGTATAGTTTACCTGACGAAACAGGAACTCAAATAAAATCCACCAATGATTTTGCTTTCCGTGGTGATGAAACATCTGACCCCATAAATAGGGCTATTTCAATGGTTACCGGCTCAGGTCAATCACATAATACAATTAACACTGAATCATTAGAAGTAGAGGGCTATGCTACTAACTTCACTGAGGGGTTAAAGGTAGGTACACAAGCAGTCGGAAGAGTCAATTTCGGTGGATTAGTTGCCGCTGGTGTACCCGGCTTCGCTCCTGATACTGGTGCTTGGGGATTCGGGCGTAGGGGAGATAATAGATTTACTAAAAAATACGGTGATGTTGCTATAACAAAGACCGGGAGTGAACTCGCAACTGCTTACAGCCCTTACGTTCCAGCCAGTCAAGTTTCTAATGACAGTATAGGCAACTCTCCATTATACGGTTTTGAGTTTAAAGACCACTTAGGAAATAGACATGGTATTCGTATAGTTTATCGTACAATGGATGAGAAGTTCATACTAGATGAAACACAGATTCCTGATACATTAGAGGATGAAATTGTAATCTACATAGATGACCGAGATGTAGGGCAGGGTGGCTTTACTATAGGTCATCACATGCACGGTTTAAGTGATGCAACTGGGCGTTTTGACCCTAATCCAACACACGCTACATTAGTGGGTTGGCGTGGTAATCGCTGGAATGGTGTTCCATCTGCTAATGCTGCTTATGATGTTAACATGTTTTATTCCGCTAGTAACAAAGTATTGGTTATTTCAATGGCTCATGGGCCCTACAATGTTTGTCCTCACCCTGACCCTCTAGGTTATATGGGGTTCCCAGTAGAAAACGGGCTTATACAGGTTTCAGACCCATTTAACCACGCAGATGCTAAAGGCTCTTTCGGTAACACATTTTCTTATACACATCGTAGTACAGAAGCATCTAGCGGTGGCGGTGTTTTAAAGGCTTATTTCTATGGAGTAGAGGGGGCTAATTTCAGCAGTAGTCAAATTACTACTGCTGGGGCTTTTGACGCTACAACTATCGCCCATGTCGCTAATGAGTTTGGAGCGAATACTGATTACATTAGAGCATTAATTTCATCTTGTGTAAATTGGACTAGTCTTGTAACTGATGAAGTTCTTGCTGCCGCTGTCACTGCTGCAATCAATATGAGAGGTCCAAACGTTCAGGATGGTACACCATTTGACTGTAGAGACTTCTTTGCTGCTGATGGTAGAACATTAGGAGAGTGGGGAGTTGCAGATGATGCAATACGTATTCGTGCATACAATCCTAGTAGGAACATTGAGCCTATTTCTAATTTCTTTTCAGCAAGTATTCATAGAGACATGGCTATACAATCAGCGCATATAGAACATGGCGATATTGAGAAAGTAGAACATGATGGAACTTTAGGTAGTAGTAATCGCTCGGCTACTGACGCACAAATTGATGCTGGTATAAGAGCAGAATGTGGTTACATCCCTCATACTATAGTGCAAATTGTTAGTAAGGGTAAAGGCTCTAATGGTAACACTCCATCTCCTGTATTAGTAGATTCTAAAAATGACCCAGTAGATACTGAAACTTGGAGTAGTAACTTAAACGGCGTTAGATTTATGGCCTATTCGGGTGACCACATTCTCCCTATGGTTAACAATCCAACTCTTGAGATTGATGAAATTACTGCTACTGATGTAATCCTTGATTCTGCTAACGAATTATGGCACTTCGTGCGTCCTGCTGGTAGCGAAGGTGCATCTGTTAGTGATGGCTCCAGCGCTATTGCTAAAATAGCATCATTCGGTGATAAGTCGTTATTTTCTTATAGACAAGATACAGCGTTTGTTACTAGTGAAAATGGGGCAAACTCGCAGACTAAATTAGATATTATTACTAAGAGTGATGATTTCCCTACAGTATCAGCATCAGCAGCAGACGTTGCTCAACGCTTTGCTGACCATAGATGCTTTACTACTGCTGGTTTCCGTGTGTTAGGTAGTCTATACTCAACACCACAAGTATTCTTCCGTGGTGGCAGAGATAGCAGCGACCATTGGGTTCCATTATTCTTTGGTGGTGGCTTCAGTGGTGTCACTATAGACATCAATGATGGGACTAAGAATGACTACAGTGACAAATATACACACCCATATGCGAATGGACCTAATGGTGTTACTGGTATACAAAATGCAAATGAGACACTGTCATCGTTTTCATCAATAGACTGTAACGCTATAATGGCTTTCTTCCCCGGTACTGCTTTATTAAACCAGCATCGAGGTAGCCTCAATCCACCCTTCTTCAACAAAGACAACGTGCTTAGCCCTGATTTGAAGAACGGTAATCAAGCGGTGAATGCTACTCATCCTAGTGCCGCTCCTTATGTAAGAGGAGTGCATATACAAGTTCCTACTCCGCTAGTTCTACGCTTTGCTCATCCTACTGCTCGCTATAGCGACCACGTGACTGGTACTGAAAACAAAACTACTTTCATGATTTATGGCCCCGGACAAGCGTTCCCGTATACTCAAGAAGTTGCTACTCCTGTCAACACATTTGAGCCGCATCCCGGTAGAGCGATTACAGTTGGTAACGGCTGGTCATCAGTACCTATACACACAGGAGCAAATCAAAGATTCATGCCTAATCATATTACTAATGATAGTGCAGACTATATGCCTGAAAAATCAGCGTATCAACTGGCTCGTGGGCGTTTTCATTGGAGGCAGACTTTGAACTGGGAGCCGCCTCAAGGTAAGCCAAATGTAGCGATTCTAAAACAAAGACCTGAGTCAGGTCGAATGTATGGTGAAATGTTTACATCGGGTGTGAGTAACGTATCAGCGGCTGAGATTCATGATTATAGAAGAGTACACCCTATGAGACACGCTGTATTTATGGGAGGCTCTATGGCGAGCAACTCAGAGTGGTGTTTCCATATGGATGGTGGGTATCATCCCGGTGGCTCTTGGGTAGATAATCAGATTACTTTTAACCCGCCTCAATCTGCTCGAAATAATAATACTAGGGTCGCAAAAAACAGCGGTGATGAATTACACCCTACTGCATTCCGTGTTGCTGGTCCTTTAACGACTAAAGTTCTCTATGGTTCTAGTGGTTCATTTGAAAGTCAAACTATAGTAGCCGCTGACGTGAACATGGAGTATATTGCAGTTGATGCTACTCGATGTCAAAACGGAGAAGAATTAGCCTGTGTATTAGGTGCTGCTATAAACACATTCCCCGGAGGAGGAGCGCTCAAGGCTATGGGTGGTACATTCATGCCTAGTATGGGTAATGCTATGCGTCAAGACCGTTATGGTTGGAGAGAGATTGATGACTCTAAGATTGAATCATATTCAAACTCAAATAACGACTTACATGACAGTTTCATAGTTTTGAATATGGGTACTACTGAAAGTAATGCTAGAAACATACCTGAAACAGGCTGGTTACGTACAACTAGCAATTTTACAGGGATTGGTGTAGGTGCTGAAACATCACCAGCGTTCGCTCCTTACTATAGCCGTATTGTTTACCTAGACGGTTCAGATTATCATGTTAAGTTTTTCATAGGTAGAAATAGAATTACAGGTAACCTTCGCTTTGAAAGCATAGCAACTTGGGATAACAAATTAGACAGCGCTACTCTAACTTATCCTACTATCAACACTGCTAACGTTGATAAGATATATGTATGGACTAAGGCGGGTGTACACACTGTAAGTAATTCAACTCGCACTGGTTACAATAGAGTACACTTTAGTGGTCTAGTAGATGCTATTGACCGGACTAAGCCAGTGGGTGCTGTTGGTTGGGCAGGTGAACGTTATTCTTATCTTAACACGTTGAGTGCGGGACTAAGCAGTAAGTTTGCAGCAGGATTAGGTGCTTGGCATTCTTCATTGGGCTTCTCACCTTATGGTAATAGTATGGGCTGCGCTAATGTTTTCGGTCATATACCAGTTATAGCGCCTATGCCAAATAGCCCTGAAAGTAGTCCACCTAACGATGGAAGTAGCCTCCTCGCTAATTTCCCTAATCAGGATAACCCTGATGGTCCTCATAATGAAGCACAAATGGATGCTGCTGTTACTGGTAGTTACACATTCCAAAATGTTGATACTAGTGCTTATCATAATACTCCGCTTCTTTACAGTGAATCTAATTTACTGAAAGATTTAACACATAAACAAGGTGTTTATTCACGTGCTTTATTAGTTGTATCTCATGAATCAGAACTAGCACTTATCGCTAAGAAAGACCGTGATGACCAAATTACTGTTGGAGATTTTATGAGAGCACATGGTAATGTTCCGGGTGGTGGTACAACACAGTGGGATGACCGTATACACGGACAGGATAGGTTCTACGCCCCTGCTAATGCTGGGCCTAACGTTGAGGCTTTGATTAGAGATGGTACGGTCTTCCCTACTATAGCAGACTATACAGCATCTAATGCTTTAGATGGTAGTCCATTTAATGCTGCTATAACTCTACATTCGACTCTTACTGCTGATACACAATTAGAAAATGCTGAACCTTGCCTAAGTAAAACAGGTGATTTATTCTCTGATATTGAAAAGAGTATAGGTTCACATTTCTCAGCAAGTGCTGGTGCTCAAAGAAATGTATCTGCTGATTTCTACTCTTCTGCTTCAGTAGCACCTTCTTCTTTATTCGGTGGGACTAAGCAGAAAAACACTTTTTGGATTGGTGATGTAAACGCTTACGAATCATATGCACGCTCACCTGCTGATAATTTTAATGCTGAGCATATAGTTTGGAAGAGAATGGATGGCGGTAGCCTTTCTATGCCAGCGGTAAATGCACGTGGACTCGGCGCTATACCCTTCACCAATCGTGTTAGTGGTGCTATTATTGGAGGGACTGGTGAAGGAGCAGAAACTCGTGCTAGTGGAACCTCTGTTACTATGGGAGAGAAAATATATGGTAATGTCAGATTCTCGTTTGAGACTACAAACAGCGCCATGTTACCTGTATTACAAGCACAAGAATTATCACATCCTCAACTTGCGACAAAACACTCTATCACTTTAGCAAATGTACTAGATATACCTAATGAAGAATTACAGTTTGAAGATATGCAAGTAGTCGATGATACAGGGCAAACACACTTGTTGAGCGGTGGCTCTCCTCTCGGTGTGATTATCCGTGCGTTTAGACCAGCAGGAGAAAGGCTGGCTAGCGGCCTTGCACCATCAACGGCTAATTCATCGTTATCTCCTAACTTAATCATTCAGTTACCTGACCCTGAATCTATACCCGGAAATATACTAGTGCGTAGTGGTTTCGATAAACTACAAGCATATCAGAATGAAACTATGGGTGACGGTGGTATGATACATCCTGACCTTGGTCAATCACATATAGGTCATTTATTCGATAATGAAGTACAGGGACCTAGATTAACCCCCACTATGAATGAAGTGGGATGGGAGCATATTAGTACAGGTATTCTACCTCTTAAACTAGATGATGATTGGGAAGATAAAGGTATAGTTAAACCCGATAGCACAAAACTAGGATGGCGTTCAGCAACTAATGATAACACATTAGCATCTTCTTATGAGTTACATGACCGTACTTTATTCTTCCATGTTACTAAAATGGGGCATTCTCATACTGAAAGATACAGTAATACTTATTCTCACCCCACAGATGATACTAACGACGGTATACTAACTCAATCACTAACTGTTTCAAATTACGCTAGTGGTACATTAACTGCATCGGCTACTATAACATCGGCTATCTTTGATGCTGATTTCGCTACAAAGGAACGTAGTGATAATAGACGTTTCTTACGCCTCGCTACCACTACAGATAGTGTAGTGTTATCTTACACTGGTATTAGCGGTGCTACGTTCACAGGAGTAGTTGGGGATATTGACTTTGAGCAGTTTATATCTGATAATTTAGGTACATCAACCATCAATATATCACCATCTTACTACATACCAGCAGGTAGCACTCGCTTCTTCGCTGCACGTAGACTTCGTGACCACGCTGAAGTTAGCGGTAATAGTCCTGATATGGCTCACACTGAATACATGAGTGGTAATCAAAATACTCTAATTATTGACAGATACAACAAGCCCAAGTTAACACCTATGCCAATGCCTCGTATGGGTCACCATTTCGTAAATGCTACAATGCCAATGCTACCGGGCCACTGGGCTCATCCTGCTTATCAGAGCCTATATGATAAGCATGAAATTGAAAGAAGAGTGAGTTTACAAAATCCTGATTTGATAAAACTACAAGAAAATGTAGACGCTACTACTACCACACTAGGAACATCAATTACAGATTATTTACATCCTCTCAATCCTCAAATAAGAATTGGTAGTTTAACTGCTACACCTAGCGGGCCTAGTGACATACATGGTGGTGCATTCACGTTAATGTTTGAAACTAAAGTTAGGTATGACGGTTATGGTGTATTGGCCTCTAAAGGGACTGCTGGAAGTATGAACAAAGCCGGAGGACACTCAATAGTGCTTGAAGCAGGTGCTAATTACACCCAAGACGGGCACTTCCCTGACCCTGCTGAAGTGGGTGCTTATCAGATTGTTATACAGCCCAACCTGAGAAAGCATCAAGTTACTGGTTTCCACTTGAATAATTCTTCAGCAACTGGTTTACCTGACATCTCTACTCCTTCCAACAACACTGCTGTTCTTACAGGTCAACAGGTCAATCTCGTAGTTGGTATAAAATACGATACTGAGAGAGGTGGCTCTCCGGTTGGTGGAGTAACTCTCATTCTTGCTGAAGCCACTCTTGCTGACGTAAGGGGCTGTGAAATCTTCATCAATGAAGTGATACTAGACCACAACCCTGACCACGGAAGTCAATTCACTAACATTCCACCGATGCTGCTTTATAATGCACTTGGTGTACAAGGTAGTGAATCTCCTACATTTACTCGTAGGAGTTTACCTTACAATGCTGGTATGTTTGTAGACGCTACACCCGGTCACACAGCAAACATTCCGTGGTGGAGTATGGTTCACAAGGTAGCACCTGACGACTCTTCTGCCGTTGGGTTTAGACACTTAGCAATTTATCGTTTAGATAATTATTATCAATTCTGTAGGCCATCTCATGGGTGCATAGGTGCTCAGATAATTCTCGCTGGTTATCCTTCTATTAGCCCTGATATATACTCAGAAACCTTTGAGAATATATCTTTAACACCAGTCGCTCAAGTAACAGCAAGTAGTTCAGGTAACCACATAGATGTAGATGATGCTTCGTTCTTCCCTGAAGTTCCTTACTATAATCAGAAACTGATATACACTGATGTTAATGGAGCAGTTCAAACATTATCATACACTAAACGCTCAGGTCATACTTACTCTAGTGCTACTATGAATCAACCTACTCGGTTCATAACAACAGAAACTACTATGCCTCCAAATGGTACTATCCTTAGATTATCATTACCTTATTCTAGTAAAACTTCTACTGAGTTGTTTAAGGATTCTAGGTCTAGTATCTTAACTAACAATTTAGAACAGTTAGAAGGCGGTACTAGAGATACTAACGCTTTGTATACACCCGACGCTTTCCTATCTATGTGGCATCCTAATTTGGGTAGACCTCATACATTCTACTCCGATGGTAGTAGAACATGGGGTAATGCTACTTCTGATAGAGCAGTCAATAAAGCAGCATACAATAGTATGCCTGAACACTTTGAAACCATACACTATCATAGTGTAAACTATGCTGCTAGTCTAGGTCCTTTCAATCTTGACTTTAAGACTCCTAAACCCCCTACTAAAATTAGTCAAGTTACTAGTGGTGCTACTACTAACACTCTGACATTTAGCACAGATATTAGGGCTGAGTTTGATGCTGGTGACTATATCTTCGCCGATGGTAAGATTATAGGTAAAGTTGGTAGTGAGGGATTCGCTGGCTCTACGACCACTATAACCTTCTCAGAAAATCTAATCTACACACCAGCGACTGGTACTACTGTATACAAAGATGCAGATGGTAGCGTAGATACTGCTGCTAACATACACGCTATGACGGGCTACGAGGCGCAAGGTAGCGGTACAGTCATGCTAAGTCATTACTGGCCTTGTGGTAGTAGGGGTGGGCCCCTAGTAAGCAACTTAGAAGGCTATAGTGCTTGGTCTGCTGCTTGGCATATACCACGCACTCTAAGTGCAGCAGGTGGTAAGCACTGGGAAGATGCTGATGACAGTGGCTCTTACTCAGTTAGTAGTGGTCTTGCTATTGCCTCCAGTCTTGTATCTACACGCTCTTATCCGTTTGGTTATCGCTTCGGCCTCCGTCAACCTTGGAACAGACCTCAATGGGGCCACTACGGTATGCGTGCATTCACGGAAGCCGCTACACATAGTGGTGCTAGTAACTTCACAGTTGGTTACAAAGCAGGTCCTTTGACTGAGTATGAGTCACAAACTTGGACTAGTGCGAGTGGTGTAAGCGTAACACTACCAGCGACCTATGTTGGTATTATGGAGAGGCAAACTAATTTCAGCGGTATGCTTGGTCCTGATAAAGCAGAATGGCAAGTGCGTTACAGTGATGGCCGTCGTATGACCCGCTCCTTTGGTTGTCCTGTACGTACTATCCGTAACGCTGCTACTGCACCTCGTAATTGGTGGGGTGACCACGCTGGTTTGGGTGTTAGTACAATAGAAGGTGCTGTTGGTTATTACTTAGTAGATTGGTGGGGTAACACTCGTGGTGAAGATGTAAGAAGAGCACCAGTACGAGGCTTCGGTATCAAACCTGCTTGGGACGCTGGTGACGCTTACGAATATGACCGTACTAACAATCGTACACCTTACGCTAGACTGTATAACAATGGCTCACCTATTGTCAACCTCAAAGGTATAATTGACAGTAGTGGTGATGTTCTAGGCTCTCCTTCAGCAGTAATACCACGTTTCGGTGGTAGATTGAATAACACTAACAATGGTAACACCGACATTTTGGTTGATGTGTTCGCTCCTACAAACGCTATGCGAGTAGGTGACATGGGTGGAGGACGTGGTATTAGATACCCAACCCAATTCAATGAGGATATACTAGTTGAATTAAGTGATGTCTATGAGGGTTCAGGGGTTGTATTATCTCATCACACCGCTGAGCCTACATTTAGTCAAGGTTACATACGCCCGAGGAATGACACCTTACAATCCGATGAATTAGAACGTGGAATAAGTGCTAGATTAGATGTAGCAGAGGATGGTTTATTGAAACCCGAAGCAGCGGTTAGTGAACGTGTTGAAAGCATTAGTGGAACATCTGTTTACACAGAACCTATTTCACGCTCAAGCCCAAGGATAGGTATTGATGGTGAAAACATAGAGTCTCGCTCTACAGGTGTAAGTAATGACATGGTAGCAATCAATACTGAGGCTCATAGTCTACACTCAGACACAGGTGTAGGTCAAAGAGTTGTACTTCAAGGTGGTATGCAGTCCGGCTCTCAGACATTAGCAGATTATGATTTAACCTCTCTATCATTTGCTGCTCAACCTCATGGTGGTGTAATGCGTTTCAGTCACACTAGTAATATCAAGGCACTAGGTGGTACTTACATTCTTGAGTCTCGCTCTTTCGTTAACCCATTCGATGATACTGGATGGGGTAGGGGTAGTACATCAACTACTAGCAATCCTTACCAAACTAGTGGAAGCGTCTCTAATCCACATAATTTAGTGGATTCAACGGTACGGTTTATGGTAAGACCTGTAAGGTTACTTGATAATAAACACATTGAAGTCTTTAGGTCAGATAGAAATGTAGCAGGTAGCACTCCTCAAGACGGTAATACGTACTACTCAGCCACATCAGGTGGTAAGTATGGATTATTTGTTTACGAGTCTACTAGCGCTGCTGCGACTTCTTACATGCGTGCTAGTTTACCCAATGCAAATGCCCCTTACCAACCAGTGTATCTCATGGAGAGTAGTAGCGATACAGTACCTGTATCTAAAGGACCTAAATTACCCGGTGCAGGAATGGCTACATTCGATAAAGATACACTAAAGTCCACTGTAACTAGACTTATAATAACTGAAAATACACTACAGCATTATAGAAGCGATGCTCTTCGACGTACAGGAAGTGGTAAAGATTACTCGATAAAGCCCCGATTTAGTCAATCTTTACACAGTAAGGGACATAAAGAGGATGTAACCTACAGTACATCAGACCACAGTGGTGATGCTTGATGCCTTACTTAGCACAGCAACGAACGACTGGCGACACCAATGTTGTCATGAAGCAAGCACGTAAACCAGTATTTGTAGATAACGCACTTCACTTAGGTGAAATAACTAAACAGGGTTCTAGTAAGTCTAAAGTTACACTAAGGAAGCGCAACACAACATCTTACGCAATCGCATCTACTCACTCCTATGATATTGACGAGCGTGAAGATAGTATTGTTTTGACTCACACACCCACAGCGGGGCACGATTCTACTTCTGCAATATATTACATGAACTCTAAACTAGAAGGAAACGATGCTGCTTCAAATACTCCGCCTTTATTGTATGCTAAAGATAGACAAACTGAAAGATTAGCGTTAGGTTCTACTTCCAGTGGAAGTAAAGGTACAGTTTTCGCTGTACGCAACATGAAGGGTAGCACTCTTCAAGAGTTAGGATTCGACTCTAAGCGGGCATACGCTGCTCAACCTATTGATGTTGGTCTACGTACTACCGACATGGCTATTAGATTAGGTAATGAAGTAGCAGGTGACTTAACTTCAATCAATACTGCTTTACCAATTTCACCATCTAATCCTAATAATGACCGTAGAAGTTTTACTACAAAGTTTGTAGCCGCAGATTTCTATGGTGTTAACTTAATTACTGCTTTAAGATTCTTAGGAAGGCACGATAATTACATAACTTACTTTGAAAGGTTTGGTAGTCTACTCTACGTACCGTTTAATTTTGCTGAAGCAGGTCGTTTTGTGAATAGTTCAATGCGAACAGGTACAGCATCTTCCAACCCTGTAGATAACACTAGTAATCGAATTATAGTGCAAGGTAAAGCATTAGCCGTCAATGAAAAAGCACGTGCTGAAGTTAATGACGCTGAGCGGCAAAGTGGTCTTGGTGCTGAGATTATACAAGAGCCGCTAGTAGTTGAAGATTTTACTGTGGGTAGTAATCAACAGGCTAGAATGGTGGCTAATAGTATACTAAAAGCAAACAACCTATTGAAGGGTAGTCAAAATAGTAACGGCCATCCTTCTTCATGGGATTTGAGGCCCGGTAAGATTATTGAATATGACGGGGTAAGACGTATTTTGGTTGAGGTTAAACATAATCTAGTGAATAACACAGCCGACCTTGTCTTCTTAACTTTAGATACAGGTATTGAAGGTGTGTTATTAGGTATAACCGAAGGCTCTCAAAGCATAGGTAGTAATCCAAACACAGTTGAGCAAATAACTGAAACTAACTTTTCATTATTTGGAGAGATTAAAATTGTCACCATTCCAATTATTACAATTCAGGGGCACGGAGATTCAGGTTTTATTATAGGAAAAGCCATGAGTAGGGGCACTCTCGGTGCTACTAGTAGCCAAGAAGTCATAGGTGGAAGTAAAAATACCCCAGTTAGGAGTGAGTAGAATGCCGATAAGTGACCACATAAAAAGAACTTTACTAGATACACTTGTTAGTAATATCAATGAAATGATAATTGGTTTTGATGGGACACCGTCTACAGGTTCGGATGGTGCTGCTGGTAGACCTGCTCTGACCATCAACCCAACGGTTAGAATCATTGATGATAGTACCGTTTTAGTCGAAGGGTTCATACCTGCGACTGAGTCGTTTACTGATACAATCAAAGAGGTTTACATACAGTTTAGAGGCACATCGTCTTTCACACCAGTGGCTAGACACACTATACTACCAATTAACAAAACCACTAAAAATGAAATAAGAATCCAAGTATTGATTGAGGTGAAATAATGACTACAAATAACCCACTATCAGGTCACACAGATGGCACTAACGATGGACTAAAAGATGGCGACCACATTCTGTCGCCCTCGCTAACTAACTTATACGAAGGTGTACACGGAAATGGTATATTGTTACCCAATGATACAGCCTACGGTGATAGCGATAGAAACGACCCGCCTGATTTACCCGGTGCTATAAGTGCAGGTTCAGCGGCAAATCAGTTCATAGTCAAGGCTTGTAACGTCATATTAGACGGAGTTGTTTATGCTATAGGTGGTGGAAGTAATATAACAGTCACACTGACTTCTACTACTTCGGAAAAACTAGGAAGTTTCACAGCATTAAGCACTAATCAAGAATGTATTTTCGTAGTTATTGCTACCGCTGAGGGTCTAAAAGTCACTCAGACTACACCAATTGGTACAGCGTCAGGTGCTTATGCTTCAATTACTGGCAGTGCTACTTCTTATCTCAAAACTGGCGGCGGCGCTGGAGCGAACAGACAGTCCATTGTACTAGGTACTGTAAGGGCAACTAGAGTCACTGGTTCTACAGTAGGAGACTTAAACATCCAATCCTTATCTGAGTACAATGATAAGCGTGTGTTCGTTAGACCTTCTCCTCTTTACTTATCTCCAGTCACTACTGGTGCTGTAGGTGCTACTGCTGAACTTGATGACCACACTGCCTTGGCTCAGATTCATGGTACTGGTCAACATGGTGCTTTAGGCGCTAACGGTGTTATATGGCAGTCCTATGGAAGTCAACTCGGTAGCACTACTGCTGGTGATAACGATAAAGATGTAGTCTACTACAGTGGTACACACGCTGCTCGTTTCACTCGCTCAGTATTTGACCGTGTATTAACAAGTACAGCGGCCAGTCTTACGCTCACATCAACAGATGCTAACATACTCATACTCACACCCGGAAGTAATGCTAATATCATAACAAGTGGTACATTCCCTGCTGGTTATGTAATACATATTAGAAATCTACACGCTTCAAATTATGTAAGGTTCGCTCTTACATCTTCTTCAAGTAGTACAATGGTTACTTATTATGAAATAGCGGCTGCTACTTGTGCTAGTTTTGTATGCACTGTTAGTCATGCTAGTTACCCAACCTTTAGTCTATTGATGGATGATACCATAGACACCCCTCAACTAGCCGCTAACGCTGTTACACTCGACAAAATGGCTGGAATACCGAGAGGTAAAATCATAGTCGGGGATGCAAGTGGTGACCCTTCCCATCTTGCGGCTGGCGCTAACGGTAAACTACTAGTTGCTGATGCAAACGGTGACCCTTCTTGGACCACTGTAAGCGGTGATGTCACCATAAGTGCTGGTGCTGTAACCATCGGTAACGATAAGATTGACAGTCAGCACTATGTTGATGGTTCAATAGATACAGCGCATGTTGGTAATGACCAAATAACCTATGCTAAGATACAGGATGTATCAGCAACTAATAAAATACTGGGAAGAGATTCTTCAGGTGCAGGAGTCATTGAGGAAATTGCTCCTGCTGATGTACGCACTATGCTGAATGTTGCTGATGGTGCTACTGCATATACAGATGCAGATGCTATTGCCGCAGTTGAGGGAGAGTCTACACTGGTGTTACAATCAGGGACTACAATAGGTACTGATTTGAAATTAACCACATCTTCTGATGATGCTATTATAGAGAATGTAACCAGCGATAAAGATATTATTTTCAAAGCAAACGATGGGGGTACTCCTACAGAAATAATGAGAGTAGATGGTTCGACTTCAAGAGTGGGTATTGGGACTGCGGCTCCTTCTACGAAATTACATGTTAAAGGTACAGATGCGGTTTTTACTATTGAAGATACATCAATAGGTATTGCGGCACTTACTAATGCAATGTCGGGAATAAATGTAGTAAGCGCAGGTATGAATGCAGGTGCTTCTAAGTTCGGAAGTGCAGTTAAGTTTCTATCCACTGACCCTCAACTTACAACCGAGAATCCTAAGTTTTTAGCGGCATTAGTTCCAAGAGCAACAGAAACTTATGACCATGATATTGACGGAGGAATGGCATTAGATTTCGCAATAACTGATAATGCACAAGGGGCGACTAATGTCCCTGTTGTAAAAATGACAATTGACCATACAGGTTTTGTTGGAATTGGTACAGATAGCCCCGATGCTAATTTACATGTAGTTGGTGCTGGTTCGGGCGACCATCTTATTTTAGAAGGAACTTTAGGTAGTGCTATTACTTCTGCGCCTAATATGGTATTGTTTAGAAATGGTGATGATGCAGCCGCAGATATTGACGATAACGATTTAATAGGTCAAATTGTTTTTAGAGGTGAAAATGATGCTAGTACACCCCAAGAAGTAAATTATGCTACAATTGAAGGAGGTATGGATGATACATCAGATGGTAGTGAAGATGGTCATATAACCTTTAATTTAATTGAAGCGGGAACTCTTACTGAGTTTATGAGGCTTAGGGCTACTACAAGAGATGTAGTAGTTAATGACCAAGGAGATGATATTGATTTTAGAGTTGAAGGAGATACTGATAGTAACTTATTATTTACTGACGCTTCTACTGATATGGTAGGTATTGGTACTTCTAGTCCTGCCGGTAAATTACATGTAAAGACATCAAGTGTTAATTATGCCGCTTTATTTGAAAGCAATGATGATGGCGCAAGTGCCGCACCCGATGTAGCATTGTATAGAAATAGTGCTACACCTGCAAATGGAGATGATTTAGGTCATTTAATTTGGAGAGGGGTAACTACTGATAATGCAGGTTCACCGACTCTTACAAGAGGAAACTACGCTGATATATTCTGCGAGGCTCAAGCAGTAACTACGGGGGCAGATAGCGGAAAGATGCACCTTAGAACTAAAAAGGCTGGAACTATGAATAAAGTGATTAGTTTAACTGCTAATGAAGTTGTAATAAATGAAAGTGGAAATGCTTCAAATATAGATATTGATTTAAGAGTAGAAAGTACAGGTAATGACAATATGTTGTTTGTTGATTCTGCGAATGATGAAGTTGGTATAGGGACGAATAGTCCCGAAGCAACTCTTGATATTCTTTCGGGTGGAACCTTTAGAAATACTAGATTACTTACTGTATCTGTATCGGGAAGCACTACTTTAACGGAAGCAGCCCACGCTGGTAGATATAATATATGTGCTGGGAATATAACGCTTCCTTCTACTTCTACTGCTGGTGAACATTATGCTATTCTAAATACGACAGGTGGAGATATTACTATTGGTCGTAATGGAAACAATATCAACGGTGCTGGCTCTGACGCTACTTTGGGAACATTCAAAGCCGCTACTTGTATCGCTATTGGGTCTAATAATTGGATGGTAATTGGTGTTTGAAATGTATATTGTTTTAGCAGGTTGCTCTCAACAAGGTGCATCATCACCTTTGGCGGCTTCAATCATAATAGATGGTTCTGCACCTTTAGTTGATTTAGTAGAACATGCCGATGTTGCGGGTAGTGGGGCTTTTACTACGGGTGCTGGTGGAATCCCAATATGGGATGTTTCAGTAGTTGCTACGGGTGGAACCGGTAGTTATACCTATAATTGGCAACATGCAGAAGTCCGTGATGTTACTAATTCATTCAGCGTTGGTTCTGCTGGAACAACAAATGCGGCTAGATACAATACTTTGGCTATTGACGGTACAATTCCGGGAAGTGCTTTAGACCCACCAAATGATGCTCTTTACGAACTTACATGTACGGTAGATGACGGCGTTGATACCGCACAAGCAACTATTCAATGTGCGGTAGTTGGTATTCCACTATGATTGAGTGAACACGCTATCCTGCCACATATGACCGCACTCTTTGCAGCACCATAGGCTCAGGCGCTCCTTGTCACCATCAAGGAAGCGTGCCTGTAGCCGCCTAGGTATATGCTCGTGACCGCATCTGCGACACTTGACTTTCATCTTGTCTAGTAGTCTACCCATCACTCACCACGTCTACCGATGATGTCATCTATTCTGAGTATAGCAGTAGTGACTTCAGTTGCGCTGGTGATAGCACTTTGAATGAGTGACATTGGCTCATAGACTTGAGCGTCATCCATGTCTTTAATCCCGCCTGTCTCTATATCAGGACCGAATGGTAGACCCGAGTGTCTCATGGCTAGAACAGTGTCTAGTGCATCGTGACCTGCGTTTTCAGCGATAGTACCCGGAATAGATTCGAGCGCATCAGCGAATGCCTCTATAGCCATCTGAGCACGACCTCCGACTTCACTAGCGTTAGCACGTAGGTGTGAGGCTAGAGCCACATATGTAGTGCCTCCGCCGTAGCAGATAGCGTCACCGTTAGCCACTAGTGAGACGACACCCAAAGCGTCATCGAACCCACGTTGAACTTCATCAAGTGTAGACTGTGTAGCACCGAATAGAACTAGAGTAGCCTCACTAGATGCTAGGTCACTGCTCACGAATAGATAGTCTACGTCATTGTAACGACGGCGGTCTATTACTGCTGCACTTACTTCCATATCTGATTCAGGTATATGGTATGGCTTTACACCAAACTCATTACCTAGCCTCTTCATAGTGCTTTCAGGTACTCTTCTCACTACGAGGATATTGCGCTTTCGTAGATACTGTACTACTGTATCATGTACACCATCACGCACTATCACGACATTAGCACCGCTGTCTACGATGTGTTTTGCTGAGTCAAGCAATTGCTCACGACCAACATTTTTCAGTGTACTATATGAAGCAGCATCAACTTGAACCTGAACATTACCATCTTGCTTCTGTTCCTCAAGACCGTTATTGATTAGAAGAACACAAGTGCTATCACCATTTAAATCACCGTCACCTGTAGTTACATCTTTGTTTAGAACTACACCGCTGAATAGATAAGAGTCAGCCAATGCACCACCGGGCGCTGCTAGAACACGAACGTCTGAAGCATCACCTACTGCATTGATTGTATCGACACATAGTTGAGCGACCTTTTGGTCTGAAGTTTCTAAAGACTTACCAGTGATAGCAGTCTTAGCGATAGATTGTAACTGTCTCTCGCCTTCAACTGCAAGACTAGGTAGGAATGCTTGTACCATGTCTCTTGCTTTACTGTAGCCTTTGTTTACCACATTAGGATGAAGACCCTTGTCAAACAATGTCTCAGCGTTACTTAGTAACTGACCCGCTATGACTACGCTACTTGTAGTACCGTCGTAACAATTAGTCTCCTGAACCTTAGACACTTCTACTATCATCTTAGCAGCAGGGTGGGCACTATCTAACTCACGTAGGATAGTAGCGCCATCGTTTGTTACTATGACGTTACCACCACCGTCGACCATCATCTTGTCCATACCCATAGGCCCTAGTGTAGTACGAACTGTACTCACAATCCGCTTCACTGCCTCTATGTTCATCCTTTGTGCATTGTGGTTTTTATTTTCACTCATTTCCAGTTCACCTCTATTTCTACAACTGACCCATCTTCCAAGGAGCGACTCTTAATCACTCCATTTTCACGGCCATATTCGTATAGGTCGTAGGTCAATTGAGAATCTTTCAGACAGTATTCTGCTACCTCTAGGTAGCGACCTGCTCTCCATGCTTCAGGGGCATCGTGGCTTGACATGCTCTTACCGACATCCAGTGTATTACGAGCCAGTAGTTCTAGGCTCGTAGCGATGTTTTTACCACCGGCTTTGTTTACAAGTAATTTAGTATCAATTACATTTTCTGCTTTATTCATTAAGTCTCCAGCAGTCCAGCAGTCTAGTGCTGCATTAAGAACAGGCAGGTCGAACTTCTTGATGTTGTGACCTAGGATGACACCACCTCCGTCTATGTGCTTCTGTAAGTGGTCACCTAGTATACGTGGGTGTAAGTCATGGACTTCAGCCCCAACCATTTCAATGTCTTCTTTACTAAACACATGACCGTTTTCACCATCCCATGTTGCTACTACTGTAGGTTCAAAGAGAGAGTGTTTATCCCACCCTCCTATCTCATACGAATAGTTACCAGTCTCAATATCTAATGCCATTACCTTACTCATGCTTCAGCCTCCTTTAGCCTGATGTAAACAACAGCACCGTCCTTTGCTGCGTTGAACATATATGCCGCCCAATCGTTAAACTTCTTGAACCCTGTGGCTTTGGTGATGTGATGATTCTGACAATACTGTTGGATGACTGCTGCCTTCTTATGCCAGCCGTCACCACGCTTGTCTAGTTCTACAGAAGATACTGCATTAAATGCCGCTAGCCAGTCTTTCCTGTGTACTTCCTTCTCCATCTTCTTAGCGCCGACTTCTACTTCTCCTTCTAACCATTGGATTAGATTCTTGAATAAGTCGTATAGAATATCCTTAGCCATGTCAAGATGCTCACCAGTAACTACCCACGTGTCATCCATCATCGCTATGTGTGTAGCGAGGATAACTGAGTAGTTCTCCATAGCAGGTACGAATGATGCAACAACATCAGCGATAGCGAAGTTAAGGTCTTTCAGTAACCCATAGAAGTCTTCTACCACGTCGTATGTAGCGGCGTAGAATGAATCATCAACAGTGAACATTTCATGCTTAATTGATTGTACTAATTCTTCTTGGTCAGGGCGAGACATCTCAGTCCATTCAGTAAAAGTAGTTTCAGTTAGATTCAGAACACGGTCACGTAGGCGCTTCTCTAATCCAGTAAAGTAAGCGACGATGTCATCGTATGATACGTCACCACCAGTGCCTTTAGTGAACGCCCGGTTCATACGTATCTGAGAAACCTCTTGTCTCCTGTCCATGTCCCAGTGCGACCAGTATAGCAGGACACGTTGGAAGATACCCTTAGTTAGAACGTACTCCTTAACCCCCTTCGGTGGGTAGGTAGTAATCCATAACGAGGCTAGTGACTCAGTCTCTATCCTCCTACCACTCAAGTGCTTTACTAACACGTTGCTGTTACTACCGATTGGGTTACAGGCTGACTGTAGATAGAGTACAGTCTCTTGACTGTGCTTACCGGGATTGAGGATGATAGAGCCTTCGTCGAAGTTCAATGCCTTCTGCCCACCTAGCATACCGTCTGTCTGCACCTGTACCTGTTCCTTCTTACCGTCTTCGTTAACACGGACTTCAGAAGTTACACCACCTACTAGACCAGCATCTGACCCAGTAGTATATGCGTCACTATCTAAACCGCAATCCTTCAGTACGTCACCTACGAACTCCCAAGCAATTGACTTACCAGTCCTAGAAGGTTGAATCCAAAAACAATGTACACGTGGGTCAAGGTGAGTTGAGTCCCACGGTATGCGTACATAGGGCGCTGCTACCTGTCCTTGTATGAAGAAGAATGATAGCATCGCTGGTATGTCATTGTCTATACTTACTCTACCGAACTCCTCCACGTAACCCTTGAAGAAGTCGAACTTGTTGACCACTTGGTAATCTGTTGCTTTGCGCATATTCTACCTGACAGGCTACCTATACTTAAACTAAACTAAAGGCTATACAACCTATACATCATACAACACCGATGCTGCTTTAAGTAGTCTCCGAGGGCACTACTTTTCCAGTAGAAGATTTTGTGTAATTATTTACCGTCTCACCGTTCTTTGGATATGAACAGCCTCTTCACTGGTGAGAACATTGACTATCATCTGCCTTCGTTGTTCTCCTAATCCCTTGACTTGCTTCAATGAATCAGGGAACATCATCTCCTCTATGTTACCACACTTGTCTAGTAGACGGTCTACTAAGTCAGGGCCTATACCGGGTATAGCCAGTAGGACATCCTTACGAACATCGTTAGTAGATACTCTCCTTACAGCCTTAGCACCGTGGCTACTGGCTGGCTTGTGTAACTTGTCATGTAGTTTAGTTACGAACAGCGCAGCCTCACTGACGTTAGGAGTATAGAATACCTGACAGTCGAAGTCAGCCATGATGCGAGCGATAGTACCAGTGAGTTCATTCTGTACCCTAGTATGCGTTAGACGCTTGCCGTTATTCTTGGCAAGGGCTACGTGCTTCGCTACGCTCCCATGTACGAGCAGGAAGAATCTTTCATAGTTAGCATCCATGTTCTCTAACTGTCTCCAAAGATGACCGCTATGACTTGATTGGAATAGGTCGCTAATACTCTTGGCTTCTACACATGCAGCCCCAAGTAAGTAGTCACCTACTACTAGAGCCTGTCTAGCAACAGAGAGTCCTGACTTCTGTGCCTTTCTTAGGATAGAGTCACATAGGGGTCCACGTTCGTTACTGTCTATTATTAGGTCAGGTTTCATCATTCTTCCTCCTTTGGTTTATGAGCAGAGCAGAACTTATCCCCTACTCTTCTTACCCATTTAGTACATCTATCACCCTTCTTTCGATTTCCACGACTTGATTTAGTTATACCTTGACATCGCCAGTCAGAAGGGGGTTTACTCTTAGCGCATTCTAAGCACCTACAGTAGTATGTTTTATCTTGAATATATGCTGGTCTAGCGTAGACATGTTTACTACAAAAGCGACATTTCAATCTAGGCATTATTCCATCTCCTGTATACTTCCGTCGTAATATCTACAACGCCCAGTGCATAGTCCATCGTACTCTAACTTACCACATGAGGAGGCTGAGTACCCCTTGTTAGACCCACTACCTATTACTATGCTTTCAACATGTCCTCTAGTAATATCGGGATTGTAATCAACCCATTCTTGTTTTTCTATGATGTCACATATACGTTTTACGTGAGTAGTCTTAGTTTCATCGTCTACCGCTTCGGGTGAAAAGAACCATCTGAAACGGGCTGCTAAGTATGCCGCTAAGTGGAAGCGTGCTTTGTGAATAGGATTACCATGACCTAACGCTGACTGCGCTAGGCATGGTAGGACAACTATGTCATCAAGAGTAACATCGGGTAGGTGGTCTACCTTCTCCACTTTACGTTTGAATGAGTTTCTTCGCTTAGGGAGTTCTATAGACGCAGCCACTGAACCATGTTCTATGTAACCAGTTCTTGCTTCTTGCGATAATTCCATTAGTCCGTCGTGTGTTAATTCTAAGACTTCTTTACTCATCAATGGTATGCTCCAGCATCCTCTTCTAGCATTGTAGGAATTAGGAATACGAATCATACCACTAGTATCGAATGCTACAGCAGGGTCATTACAACCAAGGTCTAACTTCTTGTGCCATTGAGTCATCAAGTTACGACCACCCTCTTTGATACGCCGAACTTCTTGAGGGGTAGAGGGCATGTATGATTCTGATAGAGGAATCCAAAAATGGAATCCACCGCCACTAAACCAAATGAAGTGTCTAATGTCTTCACTTAATAGATACCGATGTAGCCTTTTAACCTGCTCGTGCATATATGAGAACTCTACATCAGCACCACGTTGCTTGAAATCCTTACAGTCGAAGTCCATGATGAAGTGATGTATGACTGGTGTATCATAATCAACACGGTGATTTCTAGGGGGCTTAGTAGCACGATAACCATAGGCTGTGAAGTAAGCGTTTCCACTCCCGTTCTTACCCTTCCAGTAACGCTCTAACTCAGTCCAACTTCTTACTATGAAGCGACCACCCTGTGCCCCATTGGAGCCTATTTCTAACACTTCACGTGGGAAGTCTAGGCGCACGAATGACATACTATCACGCTGGTAATTCTTTGAGCACTAGTTTCACTATTTCATCAACTGTGTTATCGACTAAGAGTGATGTATGGATGGTAACTTCTAAGTCCCAAACATTCTTTGATGGGACACTCTTTTCCAAATCAAACCACTCATCTAGTGTCATTTGTTTAGCCGATATAGCATGTACCGCTATGTCATCTTCGGGTAGGCCATATCTAAATCTCATAGTATCATCGGGCCTAGACCACTTTACTGTCTGCTCTACTTCATCTAACTTAATTCGTAAATCTTCTCTTTTCATATCATCTCACTCCACAACATAGTCGCCCATCCATGCGGGGCACTTCTCCATAAAATCACACCAACCACATAACACGCCCTTTTTGGCGGGGAAGTCTCTTGCTAAATGAGCATCTACCATAGCCGTAAGTCGCTTCTCAATGGTCTTAGGTGCATAGCGACCACCGGGGCCGTTGACTGGTTCATAGTCCCATACAGGTCCATCTCCTCCATTGATACCACCACCGGGGAATTGCCAACCCCATCCTACTACTGGTAGGTATTCCATATGAGGGCTATGCTCTAACATCATACGATAGAATTGCATCTCCGCTCTCATCTGCGACGGTTTGTATTTAGTCCATTTACCAGTCTTTAATTCCATTAGGATGATGCCTTGTTTATCATCATCCAAGAACATACGGTCAATGAAACCTTTCATGTGTATAGGAACTTCTGTACCATCGGTAGCAGTAACTACACGAGTGGCGTGAATCTCAGCCTCATTACCTACTGGGAACCAGTCTTTAATCTCATCACGCTCGCAGTTAGACAACCTTTCAAACTGCCATTTCACGTAGAGTCTAAGTTGCTCAGGCTCACCGTAAATGTAAGGTTCAGGAGGGCGTGGTAATGTATCAACACATAGACTGTGTGCTTTATCTTTCTGCCCTGCTTCTATCAAGTCATAGACATCATCAACCACATCAGCCATAGCCTTCCACCAATACTCTACTGCATCGTGAACATTAGACCCTCGGATATGATAGTCTTGCTCTTCACCACGTAAACCAAGAATGCTTGAAAAGTAATACTGTTGAGGGCAAGTGTTGAACGTACCTGATGATGACTTAGTAATTCTTAGAATCTTATCTACCATATCAGGGTCCCAAGCATAGGTGCTCTTATCATAAGACTTGAGTAGAACTTTGTGCTCGTAAGCATCACGCTCATTGTTACCACCTTCAGGGTTAGGATTGTACCTCATTCTTCCTCGTCTCCTAATTTCTCTAGTCTACTTCTGCGAGGGAATACCGCTTTAGGAGTAGGTGAATCTATACTGTAGAACACGTCCCATCCCCTAGTAACATTCCTAAGTAAGTCACCACTTACTACACCCGCTACTCCATGAACGTCTATCGCTTGATACCATATCATACTAGTTGGTATCTTTTCTATGTCTATGTGCTTGTGTGGGCCTATGTGTAATCTGTATTTCATTCTACCATCCCCAGTAACTTCTCGGTATATACCGCCGCATCCATCAACTCTTCTTGTAGATGTACAAGCCATTCACGCATGGATAGAATCTCTTCCTCCATAGTCACGCCATACTTTTTCTTTCCTACATCAGACCTAGCCTTAATTTTCTTGCATACATTATCTTCTATTTTACTCATGTTATCACCAATATGTTTTAGGGACTATGTCCCCTGCTGCCGCTTCTATAGACCACCCTACACTTTCGTATAGGCGCATTAGTTTACGCTTCACGAAGGTATCTAGTATCTTATCCCAGTCGACTATGAAATTATCTAATTCTTCTATGTCTCTAAACGCTACATATTTTACAGGGAGACTCTCACCATTTAGTTTGTAATAGTCAGGAGTGCCTTCTTTGACTCCCTTGACGTAAGTCCATGTCACGCTGTCTCCTTCTCTCCACTTCTCACCATCGCAGTGTTGATTGTAATACAAAGCAGCCCTTGCGCCATTGGTAGGCTTAGAATACTTATCAGGTGCTTTTGTTAATCTGTTAGAGGACACTACATGACTCATAGGTATATCACCACTCTTAACAGAGAGCGATATGGCTCTCAGGGTTTCAGTTACCTCTTCCTCTTCTGCACCATGTCCTATTAGTTTCATGGCTGTCTCTTGAATCTGTTTAGTGATAGGCGCTGAACTAGATGCTTTCATCTCATAACCTGAAACTTTCAATTGCCCCGCTTCATTAGGAGGCCAAGTCTTGTAACCAAAGTATCTATTCTTAACAGACGCAGTAGTCCAGTAATCGAAATATGTTTCTAACTCTACATCCATATGCGAGAGGTCTAGTTTAGTTCGGGCTGTCTCAGTAAGATGTTCAGCGAGAGCCTTAGCCTCATCGAATGGAACTTGAATGAATGCTGAATCTGTATGACCGAATAGTGACTTGTAACCCATCTCTTCGCTTTCAGACAATAGATGCCTGATAGACTCACGAGCCCTGAAAGTGATAGCAGATGCTATGTCATTATCAATCCACATACCCTGTATCTCTTTCATACCAGTCATACCGTAAAGAGCGTTCACAGCAACCTTCGCTGCCATTTGAAGCATGTTGTAACCAAGGCGCTCCTCCTCTGTCTTAGACTCACGCATGAGGCGTTTGTACTCCTTACGTAACTCTAGCATTTCTTCTACGATAGACGGGAGTAAACCCTTCTTTGTTTGGTCCCAGTGTGTACCGTTACCTAGGCTCTTAATACCCGGCCCCGGCCCATCACGCTTAGATTCGTAAGAGAGATTGTCGGAGAGAATGATGTTAGGATATAACGAAGCGTAGTCCACTAAGGCCACGCCTCTATGACGACCCATAATTGGGTCAGGAATGTAAGCAGCCTCTAAGTCTTCTCTCGCAGTTTTACGAGAACTAGGGGCCTTCTCTTCTGTGCGCCTACCTACTAGACCACGGAAGTAACGTGTAACTTTGTGAGTGCTCCCCCACGATACACCTGCTAATTGCTGCATAGCCACGAAGAAATCAATAGCATTTAGTCGCTCACTGATGCTGCTTAATAAGGTGGTGTCCCGTAGACAGTAATCCACGAAATCATCATAGTATTCTTCCCACCCATTGAAGACAGTCATGCCTTCTACTTCATCAGTTAGTTTGGAACCTAGTTCCAGTAAACCGGCAATCGTGTTTAGTTTACGATTAGGTAGTTGTCCACGGCCTGACTTCTGCCATAGAGTTTCAAAGCCACTACCGCTTTCCCATCTAGCGGCTGAGTCCCAACATATCCTACCCCTAATCGGTTGTTGAGTTTCTTTGTAACCGTTCTCTTTGAAGGGTTTTATTGCTGTGTTGATTGGTGATAGTCTGTTAGGGTCTTTGAGTCTCTTCATCAAGTGTGGTAAATCAGCCCACATGAGAGCGTGCGCTACTAGAATATCAGGGTCACATGCTTCCATGTGCTGAAGGAATCCTTCGTGCATAGCCGCTTCGCTACCATACTCATGTAGCATGTAGCCTCCCTCTCGCTCAATGAAGTTAACACTCATCGTCTTCACTTCAGGCTTCCAAGCGAACACCATAGGTACATCAGCATGTGAATCTACTACCGCCATAACAGTAGTGAATGGATTATTCTTATCGGTATTCCATTCAAGGTCAAAGTACCATACTCTAGGGTGAAACACTGGTAACTTATCGGGGTACTTATCTAATAGGATTTGGTCAAGGTAATGTAAGTCTGCTTCATAAGTAGGGAGGATTGCTTTAACTTCCCATAACTCATTAGGTTTGTCTACCTCTAACTTGATTAGTGCTATTCCATCACGGCCTCTAGCCTTACACTTAGGATGGAGTGTGGCTGCCGGATGGCGGCTACTTAACCTATCGAGTTTCCACTTAGGGAGATTAGAAGGAATCCAGCAGAAGGGGCGAACATAACCCTCATCGTCGGGGTGTATGGTAGTGATGTCTAACTTACCATCCTTATCTCTAGTTCTAAGGTATAGTGAGGGTGCTCCAAAAGAGTCTGACCACTCAGGGTAATACCAGTCTACTATCATACGCTCACGCACGCTGGTCTACAACTACAAGCAGGTCTTCACCTTGCTCGACTACAAAGACTGTGTTACTACCCATGTGAACTTCAGCAGGGCCTTCCTTCAACAAACCTATACTCTCCATCAACCAAGCACCATAAGTAGATTCTATAGGTGCATTAGGCCCAACAGGGTCAGTTAGGGTCACCGTATTGAATAGCCTAGCCTCATGTTTCTTACCTGCTGTAATGCAAAGTTCAGATTCGCCAGCATTCACTATCACTCTAAAGAGTGGGCTAGCATTTAGAATACCCCTCATCTTCGATACTGTGAGGAGGTCAGTGACATTTACTTGACCACTAACATCTAGGGTGAACGTATGCCATTTAGTCCACTGAGAATCTTTAGACGCATCTATTAACTTCTCAATCAAAGGGACTTTACTGTAACTCACCACTGCGCTACTACTAGGAAACTGAACCTTAGTAGTACCTGCATTGATGTATAGGGTTTTACCAGTACCTAACTGCTTGATGGTGACATTCTCACCCTTAGCAGACTTGAGGAACTTGCATATCTTTTCTAATTCAGTGAAGTCTATAGTACCAGACTTCTTGACTTCACCTTCTACCTGCTCTACTTTGTGAAAGTAGTGAGACATGAAAGCAACAGTAGAGGACATCTTACCATCGAGAGCAAAGGTAACCTTCAGGTCACCTACATTCTTACCGAATGAAGATAGGAAAGATAACGCTTGCTTGCGTTTCATTACAACTTCAGACATCAAATCATACCCCTGTATTTTCTAGGCTTAGAGCCCATACCTATCTTCTCTGTAACTTCATGTATGTCCTCATCAAAGTCGATTGATAACTTAGTTTGTGAAGGTGTAGTGATGTCACCAAACTCACCAAGAGTAGACTGACGTAGCACATGTTTACCACAAAAAGAGCATAATCTGTTCGACTGAACAGGAGGCTTATGCTCCATAACTTTCTTCCAAAACTTCCATTTCATAATAATCACCTAACACAGGGAGGGAGAACGGTTAGAGGCAACAAAAAACCCCTTTACACGGAAAACCCTAGTAGCCTCGGGGGTGACCGTCGACTACTAAAGGAAACACAACCAAAGCATAACCGTTTTTATTTGTGCAAACTCCCATGTGAATAAATCAGAGTGTGCCATCATATAGTTCGGGTAATCCAAACCATTGTGGCTCCTGTCCTGCCTCCGTAATCAATGTAGTTCTCTTCTGACCTTGCAGCCTAGCATTAGTCTTACTCTTTTCAAACGTAACTTGATACTCACTTCTTATCACTTCACCAGTGTCGTCATCTAAAGTGTCCTTACGGTCACATATTAGTATCTGATAGACAAAGTTGTTACTAGCCTTCTCCCAGTCAGGTCGCCACGTAGGGTTAGAGTCCTCAGACTTACCCCACGAATAGTTAGTCAACCTCAAGTGAGTCTCCCAAAAGACACGTACACCTGATTTGACCAGTCCTCTACATAGACCAGTCAACTGATGGAAACGAGTCTTACGAATAGCCCAGTCCCATTGATGACCTACCTTCTTGTTCCAGTCAGCAGCCTCGATACCATCCTTAGCGATGTTCAAGTCCACGATACGCATACAGTTTACACATACGCTGTCCCATAAGTCTACGCCTGTCACTAAGAATCCCCATAGTCTAGTACCCTCATACTCAGGGTCACGTTGTTTATGAGCGATGTCATTAGCGAACTGTGTAATCGACATTACCCTGTCATGAGTAGCCGGATAGTCGTATGCTGTACGGTCACCTTTGGACATAACCCAAGGTTCCCAACATTTGATACCATCTTCTTCACGGTGGAATGCTGACTTGTTGGCAGCACCCCCACCTTCAAAATCCATAATCCATAGTTCCATCTGTAAGTCCTTCTCAGTGCGTTCAGGCATAGCCTTCCACTTCCTGTAAGCATCAGTAACAATAGCAGTCTTGCTAGTGTTGTCGTGACCAGCGATACCCATGAATAGGTGAGTCTGTGGTGCATTGTCCATCATCTGTAGTTCCTTATGTAGCATAGCGAAAGGGTCACTAGAAGTGCTCTTGTTAGCAGGAGTTTCTGCAACAAGAACCTCTTCTTCTTCTTTCACCTCAGCCTCTTTTGTCTTGCCAAATCCTGCCATTCATAACCACCTCATTCAAACTGACCTCTACCAGTTTCTCCGCCTGTTGCTCGTCTACGAATGCGCCTCCAATCTGCGAACACACCCATTACTTTCAAGTTAGGAATGTCTCTACCATCCTTACGCTTAACAGCAATACGGCCACACACAAGTACAGTGGAGCGTTCAGCGTATGCTATCTCCTCATCTTCTTTGTAAGCAACGAAAGGGTTAGTTAAGTCATTACATGCGCTTCCAATCCAACCCATGACTTCACGCCCATCGCTGTTGCCATGTACGCTTTGAAGTTCAGTAGATGAAAGGCTCAACGAATAGGTTCTACCACCTTCATCGTATTCACTATCACGTGCTTCTGAGGATAATCTGTTGATTGTACCTTTGGTGAAAACCACTGGGCCTGACTTACCCTGTTCACCGTTGATAGTAAAGGAGCGACTACCTGATTCAAAGGCTTCAGTCAAGTCCTCAAGAGCAGCGAAGTAACCGTGTAGTTCAGTATCTACCCACATTCTCATTGGGTTGAGTAGAGGGCGAACCTCTTCAGACACGAACTCATCAGTGTATTCGATGTTGTCTTTTATACTGAGAGATGTACCCAGTACATCCTTGAAACCTTCAGGAGCCTTCTCGTTAGGTGGCCTTGCTTCAATCTTACAAGGTTTACCAATACGCACTTCCATGTTTGCACTTTCACCTTGGCAGTCTAGTCTCCATAGTTGAATTGCATTGTCGTTAGTAAACTCAGACTCAGGAGCACCCAAGAAGAAATAGTTACGACCTATCATACTCATAGCCTTTGGTCTACCGGCCTTAGTGAGTAATACAATACGCTCACCGTCGGCTATGAAAGAGTGGTCAGGGACTTCATCCGTAGAGAACTCACTACGCTTCTCACCGTTAGAAGTGTTTAGCATCCACACGCCTTCACCTTTGGTGTAGTGACCTACAAAGCCACTTCCAACTGCGGCCCCGGAATCAAGAGTAAAGTCACGCTTTGCTCTCTTCACTAGGTTAGTACGGCGGTCACGTGAGTTAGGTTCTACTCCTACGAACATACCTACGAATGGAACGCCACCGTAGTTACCGCCACCTGAACTTTCGTTACGGGTTTCGATGAGCATCTGCTCGGCCCAGTCTGTAAGTAAATCTTCATCCTCATTAGCAGGATTCTCACATAGATATTCCTTTGCTATGTAGGCTGAGAATTGATTCTCTACTTCTACTAAATCTTTCTTAGTTCTCTCAGCGTACTTGGTTAGTCTTTCAACCACACCTGCTGGTAGTCCTGTTGTGCTGGCTACTTCTTCTGTATCTTCAATACTCTCATATTCTTCACTCATTGTGTTCAACCTCCTTCTTCAGTCGAGCCACTAGGCAGTCGACGAAGGAATAGGAACCGATAGGCCACTCATACATATGTGGAACCATCTCACCTAACACGGCCATTACCGTGAAGGTTGTATCTGAATCCATCTCAATAAAAGATGTTAAGTTGTTATGGAATGAACGCATGACCTGAGTGATAGTATGCCCTCGGTCTAGCATTCTATAGAGGGATGAACGCATGTCAAGCCATTGGCTTCCCATAGCAGCCAGTGCTGCTGCTGATGAACTTTCTTCCTCTACTTTTAATTTCAATATAGCCTCAGATGAGTCTGAATGTACCCATTTGTGAACTGCTTGGCGCATGTCACCACCTGTGTGGTGCATAAGATACATGGCTGCATCTTCACCTAAGTCTTTGATTTGTATTAACCTATCAGCACCTTCTTCCGGTGTAATAGGTTTGAACTCATAGCACTCACACCTACTCTTGATAGCAGGGCGAATCTTACTAACATCGTTAGCGGTGAGTATGAACAAACAATTGTCTGTATTAAGTTCGATGATTTGTCTTGCTGCATCCTGAGCAGCAGGGGTAAGGCCATCCGCTTCATCTAGCACTATGACTCTCCTAGAAGCACCTATTGCTTTGACACTGCTCCACTGCTTCAATTCATTCCTTACGAAGTCAATACCTCTGTCATCACTAGCATTTGTGATGACGTAGTTGATAGGGTCATAGAAGTCTCCTAAGACGGAGCGTGCCATGACTCTAGCGGCACTGGTCTTACCTGTACCCGGCGGGCCGTATAGTAGAATAGCATTAGGCCACTCCTCTTTATCTTCCCAAGAGCGAGCATCACTAATGAAATGAGCCTGACCTGCTAGGTCATCTAATGTCATTGGTTCAAACATCATCATCGTCGCCTCCTCTATCTTCTAATCCTGCTTTAAGTAGTGATGCGCTGTATGCCTCGATTTCAGCATCAAATGCTGAAGCCCATTCAGTAAAAGTTTCAAAGTTTTTTGGAGGAGGATTATCATATAACCAGCAGAACATGTGAAGTCCCTCTTGGTCTGCAAACAATGGTCGCAGTGACATCTTTGAATTGTCTGACATCAAGATAAAAGCCACCCAGCGTTGTATGTCATCCTTAGTAGTATAAGAGTGCTTCACTTCAAGACCTGCTACTGATAGAGCACCTTCTATAGTGGTGTGTGCTTGTAGTGATGGCATCTGAGTCCACCTAACACTAGGCTTGACCCTGAAACCTGCTGGTCTATCGCTGGCTTTTGTTACACTGACATTGAATGTGACTCCACCTAGAATGTAACCTATACCTAGCCATGTCTCTCGCTCATCATTCTGTATCATCGCTCATCCCCCTCTCTATCAAATCAGTAAGTTGTATGATGTCACCTATACCTAAGTTGGGTCTGTGACCAATGAATATCCCTTGATTGATGTAACCATCTGCACCAACCTCTATCGCTGCTACTTCTATCAAAGTTACATCATCCACCTTAGGGTTCTTGAAATGATGAACAGTTGGGTCAATGTTAGGCACAGGTATCTTAGCCACTGGTACGAAATCATCCAGTCCATCAAGAGCAGCGAGAGTCCAGTGACTCTCATCAATATCATGTAGGCGTAGGCGTACACGTGACCTGTGTGGGTACATTACGTAACCCATGACTTCATCAGGTTCGTAGATGCTACTACCCTCTATCAGTCTCACTGCCTGTACGTCAGGAGAGTTGAGTCTAACGTTTACCTGAAACCATGCACCTTCTTCTTGAAGTGGGATGACTTCAGCCTGAACACTGAACTGATGGCGGCGCTCATCGAAACTTCTGTAGACACTATCGTAAACGTCAATGCCTACATCTCCTACCTTTTCTAGTATCGCAGATAAACCAGCATCACATTTTCTATCAGTAACTAACTCACCATTACGATGTCTTACCTTACCAGCCCAGTGATAATGTAAGTCTCCATTAGGGATGACTACTGCGTAGTATTCTCCCTCAGGTGGTTTCAGTTTAAGCCATGGCTTCCATCTAGCGGGAGCAGGGAATAGGTTGCGATGCCTCCACCATTCGTTTAGCACGTGAATAGATTCGGGGTCATCATACATTTTAGCAAGTGTCTCTTGATTCATGTTCTGTCTAACAATCTTTGGTGGTATCTCTAAAGCAGCCGCCATCTTACCAAAGAATGACCGCTTGCTCATAGGTGGTCTATCGTTTGTAAGATAACGCCAAACTAACCTAGCCTCAATCTCATTGAACTGTTGCGCTATTTGTGTGAAGGACATATCCTCAAATGGTAAGTCCAGCACCTGTTGACAAGTCATATCTTTCGATGCTGCTTTATTACTCTCAGATGCGAAAGCATACCACGTCTCCTCATCCGGTAACATGTTGTCAACAACATCAAAGTAAAGTTCCATCTCCTTGGATAACTTACTTACTGCATTGGACCTAGATACTCTAGCCCTTGAAGGGAAGAAGAACTCATAGAAGTAAAGTGCATCATCCTTCTCAAACAACCTGCCTCTAAGTGCATCTCCTGTGATTTTGTCACCGAGTCTTAGTTGCTCATGTAAGTTTGCTAACACTCTAAACTTCATTCAATCTTCCCACCCAATATCTTCATCAATTGCTTCATACATTTCCTTGTCATGGTGGGAAATGTAATTAGCCATTCTAATCCAATCATCTTCCCACTTCTTGACTTGCTCACGCAACCGCAAGACTTCTGCTAAGAGAAGTGGTGCGTCTGCTATGAGGTCGGCAGTTTGCATGTCCATGTACATCAGACTACTAAGGTCTTTATCCAGTATTACCAATGGTACATTATCGCCAATCAGTTCGCCTTCAGCGTTCCATTTCCACGGCGCAGGTGCGTGTGTTATATATTTCTCTGTGTCAATCATTCAATCACCTCTACATACTTACACGGTAGTTCGTGGTCAGGATAATGTTCGTCTAATCTAAATCCACATAGATGACACTCACCATGCGAATCGAATACTGCTCTCATTCGCTTGACTTCTGCAAGGAGAAGCGGTGCGTCATTCAGTAGTGCGGCAGTAGCCTTGTGTTGTTCAATTGTTTCAGCATTCTTGAGCATCCAGTTCTTCCAAACCCAAACCTGTGAGTTGTCCTCTACTGCTTTGTCTATCAAGTGTCCTTCGTATTTGTCTGTGTCAATCATTCTTCCAACCACACCGCATAATCATTCAATTCCTTGATGCTATTTTCAAATGTGTATGAATCATTGTTCACCCACAACTCAGCCTCAAACAGTTTTGCTTTCAGTCGCTTGACTTCTGCGAGCAAATCTTTGTAGTCATCTACTGAAAGATTAGCATATCTCTCAAGTATTTTTTCATTCGTCATTCCATATTTTTCTGTCATTTTTTCTGTCATACATATTCCTCTATTAGTTCTTTGAAAGCATTCTGCCATACACTAGGTCTTGGTTGAGTACCTACACCAAACAACTCCAGTGTTAGTGCTCTGACCTTGATGGCACTGACCTTCATACCTGCTCGCTTCGCTGCTAGATAGATACAGTCAACCATCAAACCATGTGGACTACGAGCAGCAGTCCATATAGATGAGCGTTCTACTTTCATCTGTAGTATCTTCGCTGATGCGAATTGCTCTACAGTTAAACCCATACTAGTTGCTAACTCAAGTGCCCTGTCATCTCTACCGTGTGCATCATAAGCACGCCTTAGTGCATCTGCTTTCTCACTCATACTCAGTCCTCATCCCTCTTTGTGTAGACATCAACAAGACTGTTAGTAACTCTCAGTGCTTTGATTAGTGCCTTATTCTCACGCTCTAGTTGAGCACTGTATTCTTCTAGTGCTAATATCTTGATACGTGCTTTGCTTAACTCATCTTTACATACACCTAATTTAGCCAAGGTATTGTATTCTTCCTTTGGTTCCTTTGGTTCCTGTGGGAAGTACGGGCGGTTATTCGTCATCATTTCGTAGGGACTTTTTTGCTTTGATGGGAACGCTGATTGCTGTAGCATTTTATCATCATTGTTACCAGTGCCTTTTCTAAACTCATTACCAAAGGGAGGTCCAGTACCACTGTGTCTCTTGGCTATGTCTACACCTCTCCTACGGAGTTTAGTGCATCTCATACTAACTGAAGCCGAAGTACGTTTCAGTTGAGCAGCAATTTCTATGTTGCTAACTCCATCACGCCTCAAGTTTATCAGTTTCTCTTCATCGCTTTTAGTCCACTTACCTTTGTGTGTCTTGCCTCTTTTCATATTCTTTTTCTTCATAATTCATTCACCTCAATTCTTTCTTTCACTTCAGCACTGATTGCGCTCACGTCCATGTGGGCAGTGCTGAGTGGAATGGCTTGCATCTTGAGCAGGGTATCTCCTGCTCGTGTGGACATTGTATGTCCTAGTATTTTTTCGAGTGCTTCATTCAAAGCAGCCTCGTGTTTAGTATCATCTTCTACTGTATCATCAGTGATGATAGCAG
>Ga0098059_1000169_pt1 | contig 51071 bp, 47 predicted proteins | sample 20_taG_FD_92580 | JGI IMG/M metagenome (GOLD analysis project Ga0098059, IMG submission 92580) | Marine viral communities from the Subarctic Pacific Ocean - 20_ETSP_OMZ_AT15318 metaG | ecosystem: Environmental > Aquatic > Marine > Oceanic | place: Subarctic Pacific Ocean | collected 2015-01-19
AAGTTAAGCTCTGCAGCGCCGATGGTACTGCAATCGTGGTAGAGTAGGTCGCCGCCTTCTTTTTATTTTTTACCCTAAACCCTTTATTCCAACCGAATAAAGGGTTTTTTTATGCCCTTTAGTCTCTGGAAATTTTATTCATATTCTACTATAATTTATAAACTAGCTATTTAAACAACTTAGCATTGCAATAAACCATGCATATAAATTGTTTTTAATGAAGCTAACACAGCTTATCCCGATTAATATTGGTATATTTAGCTTGATTACATGTAACTAAGATATTTATACAACGCAATGAAATTGAACTTCCAAGAATTTATAAATGAGTATAAAAATCGCTTAGCCGATATATTCTCAACGGAAGAAGAAAAACATGAAGAAAGTTTGGTTAGAGGTATTAAAGCAGACACCTATAATCAAATCATGGACCTATCTCCTTTAGCCGCTTTTATCCCATCTCAATACGGTGGATTTGGTGGGCATACTGCAGAAGCACTAAAAATGCTTGAAACCAGCTCTTATGAGTCTTTACCTCTATCTTTAATGATGGGTATTAATGGTGCTCTTTTCTTACAGCCTATCGCTAATTATGCATCTGAAGAAGCTAGAAGTGGGGTGTACGACCGAGTGATTAATGCCAATAAAATGGGCGGTTTAATGATTACTGAACCGGATTACGGTTCAGATGCACTTAAAATGCAGACTTCTTTCACGGAAGAAAATGGTGTATATCGCATTAAAGGTACCAAGCACTGGGCTGGCCTAACAGGTATGGCGGATTACTGGTTGATGACAGCACGTGGTGTAGATTCTAAAGGAAATCTAAGTAGAGATATTGGTTTCTTTATCCACGATACAAGAAATGGTGGTATTGATGTTAAAGAGTACTACAACAACCTTGGATTGTATATGCTGCCATATGGCCGAAACCATGTGGATATTAAAGTGGATGAATCTCATAAATTAAACCCTTCTAGTACAGGTATTACTATGATGTTGGATCTACTTCACAGAAGTAGATTACAATTCCCTGGAATGGGAATGGGTTTCCTAAAACGTATGATGGATGAAGCAGTAAATCACTGTAAAGACAGGTTTGTTGGTGGACAATCATTATTCAACTACGATCAGGTTAAAAATCGTTTATCGGAGCTACAGGCATATTTTACTGTGTGTTCAGCGATGTGCAACTTCACAAGTACGAATGTTCCTTTAGAGCGTAACACCGCAAAGATGGATCTTGAAGCAAATGCTATTAAATCGGTGGTTACTGATTACATGCAACGTGCTGCTCAATCACTACTTCAACTTACAGGAGCTAAAGGTTATAGATTAGATCATATTGCGGGTAGATCTGTAGTTGATAGTAGACCTTTTCAAATTTTCGAAGGCTCGAATGATATTCTATATCAACAGATTAGTGAGTCGGTTCTTAAGATGATGAGAAAAATGAAGCGTACTAATTTGTATGACTTCTTAAGCACATACGAATCTACAAGTAAAGCAGCTGATTACTTTAAAGAAGCCCTGAATTTTGAAATCAACGCTAAAATGCCTCAACGTAAGTTAGTTGATCTAGGTAAGGCTATTGGCCGTATGGTATCGATGGAATTTACTCTTGATTTAGGAGAGCAAGGTTTTAATAAAGAGCTAATTCAAAATGCTCTTAAAAACATTCAAGATGATATCAATGCTACTATGTGTTTATTTAAACACGGTGGTGAAGGTGATGTTGTAGAAGATTATCAGATTGATAGTTCTTGGTTTAATCTCCAATTAGTAAATGCCCGATAAAAAGCATTTAGTAGTACTTTCCGGTTCTGGCATTAGTGCTGAAAGTGGTTTAGCTACTTTTAGAGACTCAGGTGGATTATGGGAGGGGTATGATATATATAAAGTAGCCACTCCCGAAGCTTGGAATTCAGATCCTGAACTTGTGCTAGATTTCTACAACATGAGAAGGTCTCAACTACAGGAGGTTGAACCTAATGCAGCTCATGTTGGTTTAGCAGAATTAGAAACACACTTTGATGTATCTGTAGTTACTCAGAATGTGGATGATCTTCACGAAAGGGCGGGTTCTTCAACTGTTTACCATTTGCATGGTGAACTGATTAAAGCAAGAAGCGTTCTAAATGAAAGCCTCGTTTATAACATTGGTTATAAACCTATTGCTCTAGGCGATAAGGCAGATGATGGGGGACAATTACGCCCTCATATCGTTTGGTTTGGTGAAATGGTGCCCATGTTAGAGGAAGCGGCTGCTATTGTGTCTAAGGCTGATATATTGGTTGTAGTTGGAACTTCCTTAGTTGTTTACCCTGCGGCGAGTTTAGTGAACTATTCACCATCACATTCCAAAAAATATATCATCGATCCTTCCATGCCAGAGTTATATAGTTATGATGGTTGGAATCATATTAAAGAACCAGCTACCACTGGTATAAAAAAATTAGAAGAAGAGTTAAAAGAAAATTATGTCTAAAGCATCCGACGAAATTAAATCCATTTTAGAGCAGTTTACAATACCGTTTCTTCATTTGAATAAACGATTTCCATTACTGCCTGGTAAAGATAGTGTGGAAGCCGAAGCGTCTCTTATGGGGCTTTCAATAGATGAGTTGAAGACCTATCGTCAAAATATATCTGAAAATGCAAAACAAGCAGCTTTAGAGTTACTTAAAGAAGATGAAATTGTAGATTTAGTTGATAAACTTCCTTTCGACGGTTCAGAGACTATAGCTGTACTTGGAGATTCTATTTCAGAAGATGGACAAGGATGGTTTGAGATTCTTCATCATTTGCTGTCAATTTCAGTTGAGAAAGCAGATTTCAATTTCATAAATGCTGGTGTTGGCCATAATACAACTTCAGAAGCACTTCGAAGATTAGATAGAGATGTGCTAATTCATGAACCTGATTGGGTATTCGTTGCTTTAGGTACATATGATGCGCAACGCTTGAACTATGTACAAGAACGAACTATCAGTCCACTTTCTGAAACTTGGGAAAACTTCGAGTCTATACAGAATGTAGTGAACGATAAAGTTTCAAATCCTATCGTTTGGATTACACCCGCTCCAGTTATCAATGAGTTATTGATGCAAAATGCTTTGTATGAATTTTCAATTGAAGAGGTAGATCTAAAGCAGGTACGAGAGCTTGTTGCGAGCAAATCTGGAGTAATCATTGACTCGTTAGGAAGAAGAATGGGAGAAGAAGGACCTGAAGCGTGGAATTACATTGCTGATGGTTTGCATCACTCATTATCTGGGCATATGAATACTGTACGTCTAGTACTTAAAAAGCTTTCTGAAGCGGAAGTATCGACAGATTAATTCTCGACGAAGTTTTTTAGATTCGTTTTGAAAATACGAACTGCGGGATACTTTCCTTTATAATCATAGTCTGATACATATAAGTTGTAGTTCTCATCCAAAAAGTGAGGAATGATTGAAAAAGTGTTTCTATCACTTATAAAGTCGACGGGATGGTTCTGAAGAGGAATGGTGGTTATGAACTTTCCTTCATTATTAAAAATATTGAGGTATGGTTCTATTTTCTTACCAACATACTTCCCAAAAAATTGAAGTAACAAATTACTATTCCCTACAAGACCAAAATTAGAACCTTTGAGCTTGAAGAAATATTTCCCTTGTTGAGTTGAAAGAGACGCATAACCTGTTTCACCTCGTTCGCTATATGAATTCTTTTTATTCCAATCATATAATTTTATGTGATCCTGAATAGGATTCCCAATTAGAGCTTCACGCTTGGTATGCTTGTCGAAAATTGCAAATGTGCCAGTGAAAGTGTCGGAAAAGATAGCCACTTTATTCGTTCCAAAGGTTGTACTCAAGTAAGCAGGCCGCTGAGAAATATTGAATTCTAGAGGATTACTGGAATCATAGAAATACTTGAATACATCAACAAAGCTATTCAAAGTGGATTCAAAATTAGTGTCAAAATTCAGGATTAAGTGGCTATTCTCTTTCGATTGATAATCACGATATAATATATAATGAGTGTTATCGTCAGTATTTGTATACAATGACATCGCCGAATTAACAGGAATACTTTGACCTAGTGAAATGGTATTCGTAACGGTACCCACTGAATCGAAATAAGTAACACGATTTAAAAAGCGATCAAGAACAACAATGCTTTGATCATCGAGTATTTCAAAGGAAGTAACTTGTAGAAATTCACCAGGACCTCTTCCTCGGCCACCAATTTTAGATAGAAATTTGCTTTCAGAATTAAATACTCGAATTGAATTATCACTCATATCGGCAACAAATATTCTAGAGCCGATTTTTGTGGATTTTATCAGGCGAATTCCACTAAACATTAATTCAGATCGATTTGAGTTACCCTCACCAAGTACTAAAATTTGATCTAATTTTAATGAGACTGATTGTGCCTTTAAATTAAGGGATAAGAATAAGGAAAAGACTAATAGTATAATCTTTGGCTTCATAAATTAAATAAAAGCGTTTAGATAATTATTACTTGTTTTGGAGTATCACATACAGAATTAGCCCAGCTATATATTCATTAGGCATTAGAGGGAGTCATGTGCTAAAAACACATAAACCTACCCTCATTATGAATAAAATCAATCTATTTATGATATCAAAAAAGTATAAAAAACAGCTTCTATTAGAAGTTGACTCTAAAGTTCACCATCTCTAAGGCAGGCTTTATTGATGATGTAAAGTCTGAATTTGAAAAGCTTTTAGTTTGAACCAAAGTAGGGTTAAAGAAGCCAAAGCTAGTTTCATTATTAAAGTTCACACCAATGAGACCGCTTGCATTGTTTGAACTTTGGGCGATAGCTACAGGTGCGTAAACTCTTTCGGATAGAACAAACGTATCAAATATTCCGAATCCGAAGCCTACCCATGCACCAATTCCAGCTCCATATTGTAAGCCTGTTGTAATGGGCTCGTTAGCAACTAAAGTAACGGCAGTTACCACGATACTACCAAGTGCAGCTCCATAAAAAGTGTCGAGTAGTACAATGATGCTACTATTATTGCCATCATTGAATAGACCAGATACTAAAAGTTCTTGTCCGCCCCCGCTTGAGATATCAACAGCACCCATACCAACTCCATATAAAGTACCCAAGCCTACTCCAACACGAAGAGCTGCAAAATCCTGATCATTAGTAATGGCCATGGTAGCACCACCTAATAATGTTCCTTGCACGGCACCATTAAGGGTGTTACCGGCAAGTAATTCTACTGTTTGCGCTTTTGCTTCGAATTGTGTGATACCAAAAAATAGAATAAGAGATAAAAGGCTATAAAGTGATTTCTTCATAATAGGGGATTATTTTTATGGCTTAAATTTAGGCATAAAGAACACGCCTTTCCAAGGCTTATTCGGGATTATTTAATGCAACAGGAAGAATTTTTCCGTTATAAAATTGGTGTCCATTTAATAAAAATTCTGCAATATAGTTCCCCATTTTTTCTGGGCCAACGGGAGCTGTATAACCAGGGAAAGCTTCTTCAAGCATTTCAGTTTGAACGGCTCCTAAGCATAGACTATTCACAGCAATATTTTCACTTGCAAATTCAGCACTTAAGCATTCGCTTAAAATAGATAATGCTCCTTTTGCTACTGAGTAAGCGGCTAGACCTGGGAACTTTGCTGACCCTTGAAATCCACCCATGCTACTGATGTTTAAGATGTGAGCTTTGGCATTAAGTGAAGGTTTTATCGCTTTAATCACTTCGATAGCGGCAAATAAGTTAACGTCAAAAACCGACTGCCACTCAGCTTTACTCGTTTCCATAAATGGTTTGTTGAGCACCATCCCCGCATTATTCACAAGCCCATCAACTTTACCAAGAGTACCCACATGTTGAGCTAACTTCGCTAAATCTTTTTCTTGGGTTATATCACATACACACAAATGGAGTGATTCACTTTGAGCTTCTTCTTTGAGCTTTTGCAATTTGTCTTTAGATCGGGCAACAGCAAGTACTTGGTGGCCTTGTTTTATGAGCGTTAATACGGTTTGATATCCAATGCCTCTACTTGCACCGGTAACTATGAAATTTTTCATACTCTGATTTTTGAACTTTTAACGAAGTTAACGAATGGTATTTGCTAACAAAAGTGTAAGTTAATTAGGATACGTTCCCGTGAATGGAAAAAGCGTAGATTTATAGATATCTTATAAGACTTAAAACTATTGAGATTAAAATATAAGAATGACCGATTCGAAAAGTTCTCCGTTGGTTCCTAAAAATATTGAAGATTTAAACCGATATGTAGCTGGTAAAACCATAGCTGAAGTTCAAGATGCATATCAACCCGCAATGATTGCAAAGCTGGCTTCCAATGAAAATAGACTTGGGTTTAGTTCACATGTACAGCCGGCCATAGAGAAAGCCCTTCAGGTTATTCAAGATTATCCAGATCCACTAGCAACTAAGCTTAGAGTAGCTATTGCCAAGAAAAATGGAGTGGATGTTGATAATGTGATCGTTACGGCTGGCTCAGAGAGTTTAATCTCAATGCTATGCAGAACCTTCTTTTTGAATAAACAGAATGTAGTTACGGCGGATGCTACTTTTGTTGGGTTTTTTGTTCAAGCAGGAGTACGTGGGGTTCATGTAAAGAAGATTCCAGTGACCTCGGAATATAAGTATGATGCTAAAGCCATCGTAAACGCGATTGACGACCAGACCAAGATGGTATACATCGCGAACCCGAATAACCCAACGGGTACGTATTTAGATAAGAAAGAATATGAATGGCTCATCAATAACATTCCAGAGCATGTTTTGATTATTGCAGATGAGGCATATTACGAGTTTGCAAAGGATGTAGCAGACTACCCACAAGCTCTTGAGTATAGACGTGATAACATTATTGTGCTTCGTACTTTTTCTAAAGCATACGGGTTAGCAGGTTTTAGAGTGGGTTATGCTATCGCTAGAAAAGAAATCATAGACAATTTGTTAAAAACGAAGCTTACGTTTGAGCCCACGGCATTAGGGCAAGCTGCAGCTCTGGCGGCGTATGCTGATGAAGACTTTTTAAACCGAAGTATTGAAGTGGTTAAGAAAGGCAAAGAGCGTTTGTATGCCTTTTTTGATGAACATAATGTTCAATATGCGCCATCCATTTCGAATTCAGTATTAATGATTTTACCAACCGAAGAAAAGGCGATTAACTTCACACAGTTAATGCTTGAAAAAGGTGTTATTTTAAGAAGGGTGAATGCCTTTGGCCTCCCGAAATGTGTACGCATTACCATTGGCGTAGAAAAAGAAATGGATCACTTTGAAAATTCTTTCAAAGAAGTGATTAATAGAATTTAGAATAGTTAAATAAGTAGATGGCTAAAAAGAAGAAGACCTCCAACGACGAGCTAAATGTAGATTGGAAAGATGTAGCACGATTAATGCTAACTTCCCGAGCTATGGATGAGAAAGAAGAAAATGAGTTAGTACCTCAAAAAAAGGTGCTTTATCAATTCTCAGCTCGTGGACATGAGTTAGGACAAATTTTATTGGGTAAACATCTTACAAATAAGCATGATGCTGCAAGTGCTTATTACCGTTCACGTCCGTTGTTATTATCGATTGGTCTAGATCTTGAAGATGCTATGGCTGCACCTATGGGAAAGTCGGGTAGTTACAGTGATGGTAGAGATATCGGTGTTGTATGTAATAAGCCTGACGCAGATGCTCCCAAAGTATTGCCAATGGCCGGTGATGTAGGTTCTCAATACACGCCAGCTATCGGTTGGGCTCAAGCTATTGAGTATCGCAGAAACGTATTAAAGCAAAAAGAATATGAAGGTGCGATTGCAGTAATCTTAGGTGGTGATGGTTCGGTTGCAACCAATGGTTTTTGGTCGGCACTTACTATAGCTACTACTCAAAACTTACCAGTATTATTCTACATTGAAGATAACGGATATGGTATTTCGGTAACGAGCGAGTTTCAAACGCCGGGTGGGGTAATCACTGATAACCTCCGTTCATTTAAAAATCTCCGAATTTTAGAAGGTGATGGTACCGATCCTGAAGAAGCGGCTAAGCTGATGGAAGAAGCTGTTACTTTAGTACGTGAGCGAAAAGGACCTACTATGATTCGCTTAAAAGTGCCAAGATTAAACGGCCACTCGTACCAAGATAATCAGGCGTATAAGCCGGAAGATTTTGTTAAGGAAGAAATGAAGCGAGATCCTTTAGTGAAGCTGAAGGAATATCTAGTGCCGAATAAAATCACTAAGCGTTCATGGACAACCATGGAGAACAAAGCTAAAAAAGTGATTAAAGAAACGGCAGAAGCGGCTTTAAATAGACCTTCCCCTGACACATCAACGATTAAGAAGCATGCTTTTGCAGATGATTTGCAAACCATTGGTGGTTTAGCTGTTGAAGGCCATGAATTTCCTGAAAGCAGTGAAGAGCCTAAGCCTGAAAAACAACGAATCAATATCGTTGAAGCTATTCGTAGAACTTTAGCATATGAGTTAGAAACGAATAAAAAGCTATTGGTATTCGGAGAAGATGTAGGTCTAAAAGGTGGTGTTCATGCAGCAACCATGGATCTTCAATCTAAATATGGTGAAGAACGTGTATTTGATACCTCTCTATCTGAAGAAGGTATTATTGGTAGAGCTGTAGGTATGGCCTATGCAGGTTTGATGCCGGTTGCTGAGATTCAGTTTAGAAAGTATGCAGATCCAGCAACCGAGCAGTTAAATAACTGTGGTACTGTTAGATGGAGAACGGCCAACCGATTTGCGGCTCCTATAGTTGTTCGTATGCCAGGTGGATTTGCAAAATGTGGAGATCCTTGGCACAGTATGAGTAACGAAGTGTTTTTTACTCATGCCATTGGTTGGCAAGTAGCTATGCCGAGTAATGCTGAAGATGCCGTAGGTTTATTAAGAACAGCGATGCGTTCGAATAACCCAACCATGTTTTTCGAGCATAGAAATTTATTAGATGCTAAATACGCCAGAAAACCATATCCAGGCGATGACTTTGTCGTTCCTTTTGGGAAGGCTAAGTACTTGAAAGAAGGTTCTGATGTTACCATCATTACTTGGGGAGCGATGTGCGAGCGTAGTGAGCAAGCTGTAGAAGAATTAGGTGTATCTGCAGATGTAATCGATCTTCGAACATTAATGCCTTGGGATAAGGATGCATGCTTGGAGTCTGTTAAAAAGACCAACCGATGTCTTATTGTTCATGAAGATAATCAGACAGCAGGTTTTGGTGCTGAGATTGCAGCATTCCTTACGAAAGAAGCATTCCAATATTTAGATGCTCCTATCGAAAGGTTAACAATGCCTGATATTCCTGTTCCATATAATGTAGACTTAATGGAGTCGGTATTACCGAACGTACAATCAATTAAGGAAAAACTAGAATTGCTGAGTAACTACTAATACAATTGTTACATGAGGGTTTTATAATTCTCAGAAGTAGTTATTCAACATAGGTTTAAATACCTTAATTGAAAAAAATCGGCTCGGTGGTATACATTGAATCTGGGAAGAAAGATAATATCTAGCTTTATCCTGCTATCTATCTTACTAATTGGTATTGGTGTTATTTGGGAAATCTATTATTCCAAAAATACCAATAAGCAATTTAATGAAAGTAGGTCGGCTTCATCTGTTGTTCAGCATACGAATGAGATGGAAGTAAATCTGTATCAAACACTTATTTATTTAAGTGCTATTAGAGATTTATCTAAAACAGAATCAACACAAGAAGATATTCAAGAGCTTCCTACTCAGGAAGGACCGAGAAATCGATTTGAGTTAAGCTTAGCTCAATACGATCGAGCCTATATGCAGCTCGAGCAAGAAATATCCAATAGCCAGTTGTTACTGTCTCAAGTTTATGAGCTAGATAAAAGGGTAGACCTATACCGTTCACTTTCTGAAGAGTGGCTCACATTAGTAGATGAAGAGAATATTCAATCTGATATCGTATTCCTTTCTTCATTAGAACCCTACTTCATAAATAATATCCTGCCCAAGTTCGATCAAATTCGAAAAATAGCGCTCGACCAACAGTCGCTTCGAATTAACGACCTCAACCAGCAATTGAAAAGAGGACGTATCCTAAATAGGATTGCCACGCTTTTTATCCTAATGCTAGGTCTCTTAATAGCATTCTATCTATATAGATCGATTGCACGTCCCCTTAGGAAGTTAATTGACTCAGTAAATGAGTTTGGTAGAGGGAATTTAGAGCAGCGAATCAAAGTAAAGTCTGATGATGAAATAGCTCAAGTGGCCAATGCATTTAACGCAATGGCTGAGAACTTACAAAAGCAGACAATATCAACGGAATACCTAGATAATGTATTAGAGTCTATTTCAGAGGGTATTTTTGTAACGGATATTTCAGGTAAAGTAACAAGAGTTAACGGAGCGGGCGCAAACATGCTTAAGCTGCCAAAGGAATCTATTTTAGATCGCTCTATTACTGAATTCTTTATAGTTGAAGAGAAAAAGCCTGAAAACGAACGAGATGGGCTAAAAGAATATAGATTGATAACGGATGAGAAAGGGGAAATACCTATACTTTTCTCAGCGGCAGAATTGAAGCTGAATGAGACTAAACGAGGAACAGTATTTGTTGTTACCAACATTACAGAACTAAAAGAGGCTGAAGAGGATATTAAGAAGTCGCTGGTGGAAAAAGGCCTCATGCTTGCTGAAATTCACCACCGAGTTAAAAATAATTTGGCAGTAGTATCCGGTTTGTTACAACTGCAAGTGTCACAAAGTAAGAGTGAAGATGTTACAAAGGCACTTTCTGATAGTCAGCATAGAATTCAGTCTATCGCCTTGGTGCACGAAAAGCTCTATAGTAATGAGTCGCTAGCGTATATAGAGTACGATAAATACATTGAAGACTTGGTGAAAACCATTCGTTCAACATATGTATCAAAGGAAAAAGAGATACAAGTTGAAACCAATTTGGAGCCAATTTCACTAAATATAAATCAAGCGATTCCAAGCTCTTTATTAATCAATGAAATTCTGGTTAATTGTTTTAAACATGCGTTTTCAAACCAAGAGAAAGGGAATATTCATATTCAAATTCAAGAAGAGAAAAGCACGGTTGAGGTAACCATTACAGATGATGGGAAAGGTATCGATATCAATGATTTTAATGATTCAGAATCGTTAGGTGTTACATTGATTAAGACGCTCACTAGCCAGCTAATGGGAACTTATACACTTGAACCACGAGAAGATAAGCCGGGCACTATTTTTAAAGTGAGTTTCCGAAAAGAAATTTAACTAGCCATGTAAGTATTTGAGCCGAAGTGGTTCCTCAAATTTCTCGATGGCATAGCGTAACATAGTTCGGGGCATATCTCTGAAATGCTTATCTAAGAACTCCAGCTCTATATCTAAATCAAGTTTACCGATTTCACGCAACATCCAACCAACGGCTTTATGTATTAAATCGTGGGAATCGTGCAGTAGGAGGGTAGCAATTTCTAGGGCCGTTGAATATGAATTCCTTTTGATAAAGTAATAACAGGTAATCATAGCAATTCTTCGTTCCCAAATGTTAGATGAATGCGCAAAATGGAACAGCAGGTCTTTTTCTTTTTCGGTTAAATATCGCCCCAGTATTTGATGACAAGAACTATCTACCAGATCCCAATTATTTACGTATTCAAGATGCTTTAAATAGAAGTCAACCACTTCTTCCAACACAAGATTGTCAGCACGTTCAATTCTGTACACTAATAACATAACAGCTGCTAAACGAATCTCATGGTATTCACTTTGGATAACATGACTTACTTCCACTAAGGGCAAGAACTTATACTTTTTAGCGATTTTTCGAAGTGGTGGTACTCGAATGCCAACAAACTTATCCCCTTCTCCATATTCACCTGGGCCGGTTTTAAAAAACCTTTTTGAGTGTTCAGCAATGTCTGCATTACCAAGCTGAAGTATATCGTTAATCATTTGCTTACTACTCATAACTCCATCCATTTAAGAAAGCTTCATCATCATTTTGTTCGGCTTACTATCGCTACTCCCATTATGATGATAAGAGCACCCATTGTTTGAAGGCCTGTAAGAGATTCATTCAAGAATATAATAGATAATGTAATAGTTGAAATAGGTCCTAAGCTACCAATGATGGATACATTTGAAGCCCCCAGAGTACGAATAGATTCAACAATTAAAAAAGAAGGAATCACGGTTGCAAATAATGCCATGCAGAAACCAAGTACATATACTTGCCAGGGATAACTAAAAAGTGAAAGTTGTTCGGTTAATGAGTAGTGAATACAAACGGCAACGCACGAAACTATTAATGAATAAGTAGTGAGACGAACGCTTCCAACTCTATCTACTAAGAAGTTACTTCCAACAAGATATAAGGCGTAGGTAAAAGCACATCCAAATATTAACAGAGAGCCTGTTATTAAATCAGCTTTTGGTGCATCAGTGATACCGTTTGAGTCCCAGAAAATGACAAAGAGCCCTAAATAGGTTACAAGAATTGCGGATACTTGCTTAAGTGTGATGGGCTTTTTGAGCAACAAGGCACTTAACAAAAGTACAAGGGTAGGATAAATAAATAGAATAAGGCGTTCCAAACTAGCGCTAATCAAAACTAGACCCTTAAAATCTAAATAGCTTGCTAGGTAGTAACCCACAAATCCTATTCCGAGTATGTATAAAAGATCTGTTTTTGAGACAGGGTTACGATGCCATTGCTTTCGATTATAGATCCAAACCCCAAGATAAAAAGGAAGGGCGAAGGTCATTCTTAAGAGTAGTAAGGCCAATTCATCAATCTGGAATTGATAGGCTAACTTTACAAGAACCGCTTTTGATGAAAATAGAATAACTCCTGTTGCAGCCATAAGAATGGCTGAAATAGTTTGGCGTGAAATAGTAGGCTACTTAGTGGTTTTTACAGAATTGCGATGAATTAAAGATAAGTTAAGAACTTAATGTGAGTAATAACTATGCAAATTAGACTAAAGTTTTTGCTTACAGAGAAAAAGAATGAACCGATAATAGGGTATATAAGGTTTAAAAAATTTACATTAAGGGGATATAAAGTTTCTGAAAAATAACAGAAACGTTGGGGAAAAGAATATAAGGACAGAAAGATAGATCAATAAGTGTATAAAATAACTAGCTTTATTACGGGGATCATTTTATTCAATTCAATGATCTTGAACGCTCAGAAATATGATGTCAAAATATATTCTGTGAACCAAGGCTTGCCTGTAAATCAAGTTTTTGATGTAGAGTTTGATGAAGATGGATATATCTGGTTTGCTACCGCTTATGGTATGGTTCGTTCTGATGGCTCCAATTTCGAAAGTTTCGATAAAAGCTCGGGCCTAAAAGATGATTTCGTAAACGACCTATTAATTACGTCAGATAAAACACTTTGGCTGGCTACCACAGGAGGTGGGGTCGGTTATTTTGAAAATGATGGGGTGGTTTACCCTGAAGCATTAAAAGAATTATATGAATATCAGGTGTATTTCATTGCTGAAGCGCCCAATAAAGAGTTGTGGATTGGTACCAACGCTAATAAGCTGTTTAAGTGGAACACCCAATCAGAATCATTAGATACCGTAGCGATAAACTTTGAGTTAAATCTAGAACGTATTTGGGAGATTGAATTTACCGATGATGGCAACGTTTGGATAGGAGGGCAAGGCGGCGTGATTATCATGACTCCATCGGGCGAGGAATTAAAAAGCTATCGATATCTGGATCGCTATGATAATTTTACGGCATACGAAATTTACCAAGCCCAGAATGGTGAAAAGTGGGTTTCTACTAATAAAGGGGTTCAAATTATTTACCCAGATTTATCTGCTGAATTAATTACTGAAGTGGATGGTATTGAGATTGGTTCTGTGTTCAGCATTACAGAAGATGAGAAAAATCGAAAATGGATTGGTAGAAGAAGGGCAGGAATATTAGTACTAGATGAAAGCAGTCATTACGAAATCACAAAAAAGAATGGATTGAGTGGGAATTTAATCTACCGATTTGTAAAAGATGACGACGGAACCCTTTGGGTAACTACAAATGGAAATGGTGTTACTGTATTTAAAAACACAATTTTTCAGATCTATGATGATGATAGCGCATATGGTTCAAACGAAGTATATGGCAGTCTAAAATCTAAAGATGGTAGCTTGTGGTTTGGGAATGAGTCTGCAATCACCAAACATGAGAATGGCACTTTTGTGAAGTATGAGATTCCCAAAGAATTTACCACTGCAGAGATATGGGATATTGAAGAATTGCCGAATGGTAATAAACTACTCCTTTCCCCAGGAAACCCCATGCTAGAATTTGATGGGTCTACTTTTAAAGAATTCATATTTAATGAACCAATGCCCGATCGGTACATCAATGATATCTTTATTGATGACAATGGGGATATACTCTTAGGGGGCGAATTTGGTGTATTGAGGTACAATGGGCTTAGCTTTTCATCCACCACTCTCTCAGATGAGTACTGGGAAACATACGTACATGGTATTACCAAAGATAGTAAAGGGAATTACTGGTTTGGCACCGATGTAGGTGTAGTACTATTTGATGGGGAATCGAGTGTTCGCTACGGAGAAAATAATGGTATAAAAGGGAATAGTGTTTACGAAATAATAGAAGACGCTAAAGGGAATATCTGGTTTGGTACGAATAAAGGAATCTCAGTAAATAAAAAATCTTCCGAAACGGGTGTACCTGATGAGATATTCAGTTTTAAAACGGATGAAATGTATCTCTCTGAAACCATTTTCCTTCAATATGACAATAATGGAGGGCTATGGCAGGGCACGAATGGTGGTTTAAATTATTATGATTTAAATGATTATGAAGCTACTGGGAACTTTAATAGCTATCACTATCCCTTACAAGAGTTTGGAAAAGGTATTGAGTTTAATGGTGGTGCAAGTATTCTAGATGACTCCGGTAAACTATGGTTTGGTACTGCAAATCATGGAGTAATAGCTATTGAAGGGGCTTCGGCAGAAAAAATGAAAGCTGAATCACCAGAGGTATTCATTCGTGATGTTTTTGCAAACGGAAACTCACTATTGCAAAAGCTCGATAAAACTAGTTCTGAAGCTAATAATGTAGTTTTAAATCATAATGAAAATAATATCCGCATCAATTTTAGTGGGGTAAACTTCAAAGATCCACATAGACTTCGTTATAAATATAGGTTACGCGGATTAGAGGAAAACTGGGTAGAAGGCTTCAATATGAATGAAGTGAACTATAACAACCTAAAACATGGAAGTTATACTTTTGAAGTGATGTCGAGGGCACCAAACTCTGATTGGAATATAAATCCCGCTACGTATTCTTTTGAAATAGGGAAACCGTTCTGGATGAAAACATGGTTCTTCGGCTTAGTAGGGCTAATGTTTATGGGATCGATAACGGCCTACACTAAATTGCGTTTAAGTTTCTTAGAGAAGAATAAGCTGCAATCGTTAGTGGAAAAGCAAACAGAGAGCTTACAACAAGCATTATCTGAAAAAGAAGTGCTTATAAAAGAAATTCATCACCGAGTGAAGAATAACTTAGCGGTAATTTCTGGACTATTAGAAATGCAGAGTTGGTCGGTTACTGAAGGTGAATCGAAGAGTGCCCTTGATGAATCGAAATTGCGTGTGGTTGCAATGGCAAAAGTGCACGAGAGCCTTTATCAAAATGATGACCTTGCACGTATTGACTTTGCGAAGTTCTTGGACGATTTATTAGCAGGAATCGTATCAACTTTAGATACGGGTGCAAAGGATATTAAAGTTGAAACCATTGCAGAATCTACTCAGATGAGTATCAATACAGCAATTCCGAGTGGTTTAATTGTGAATGAATTGGTTACTAATAGTTTTAAGCATGCTTTTGCAAATCGAGACTCTGGACTAATTAGAATCACTTTTAAGGAAGATGATAAGAACCAATACCTATCGGTTTACGATAACGGTGTTGGCGCTGGAGATGATGTAATGGAGCGCAAGAAAAGCTCGTTGGGAATCAGTCTGATTAGCTCATTAGCCAATCAAATTAAAGCGACTGTAAGGTTCACAAATGGAGAGGGATCGCTATTCGAGATAACGATCCCTAGAGAAGAAAATTAATACAGTACGAAGCCAGATATATTACTTGGCTTTAAACTTTTTGATAAAGTTTTTAGTGTAGTCTGATAACACTAAGCGGCCACTTACTTCAGCTCGTGTTTCTAATAAATCATCCCATTCTTCAGTACCTTTCCAAAGTACCATTTTAAGCTCTTGCATTGCTTCAGGACTACTTTTCGCTAACTGTTCCGCTAAAGCATTAACGGCATTGTCTAATTCTTCAGTAGTGTCAAATTCTTGGTTAAATAATCCTCTATTGGTGGCCCATGAAGAATCATACCAAGTAGTTGCATCTACAGCCATAGCTGAGAAGGCTGAACAGCCAATAGCTCGTTCTACGGCAGGCCCTACAACAAAGGGTCCGATACCTAAAGCTAGTTCGCTAAGTTTAACTGATGCACCTTTTTTGGCAAAGGTGTAATCACCTGCTGATGCAATACCCACTCCACCACCTACGGTTTTTCCATGAACTCGCACGATGATCAATTTTGGGCAGGTTCGCATAGCATTTAATACCAATGCAAAACCCATAAAGAAGTTTTTACCTGTGTCGAAATCTTCGATGGCAATGAGTTCATCAAATGATGCACCCGCACAAAAAGCGCCTTCCCCTGAGCTTTTCAGTATGATAACTCGAATCTCATCATTCTTACCGGCTTCGGTAATGGTTTGGGCTAGTTTACGAAGGATAGCTCCCGGCAATGAGTTTCCCTTAGGGTGAGAAAACTCAATAGTTCCGATATGATTGTTAATCGACAGTTCTACATTTCCATTCGCTGACATATAAATTCCTTTTCAGACTTAAATTTTTGTTCAGTTTCTTGTTTCAGTATTAAACCAAATCAATGTCTAGTTTATTCTTTCTTTTAACCAGTGTAAGAATCGTATACTCGGCCACTAGAACCTCATCTTGATTCTTCACTTCCACATCCCAGAATACTACACCAAATGGGAAGAGATCGCCTTCACGTTGCTGGCGCACTGTTTTTCTTTTCACTACCAATTTTGTTTGAATGGTATCACCAGGGTACACAGGAGCTAAAAAGGCAAGATTTTCCAAGCCATAGTTTAAAAGAACTGGGCCTTCATCTGGATGAACAAACTGCCCAGCTGCCGCTGATAATACGAAGTAGCCATGAGCAACAATCTTACCAAATAGTGAACGAGAAGCCGCATCAGGATCGGTATGTGCATAGAAGTGATCGCCTGATAGGTTGGCAAAGTCTTCTACATCTTGATCTTTAACTTGTCGCTTGTCGGAAAGTAATGAATGCCCAACTTCCAGCTCTTCAAAGTACATTTGAAATGGGTGCTTAGGCGCTTCTTTTGTTTCAGCACCTTTCACATATTGCTTAACAATATTCATGAGTGTTGTTGGTGAGCCTTGCAGAGCAATACGTTGCATATTATGTAGTACGGCGCGTGCCCCACCAAGCTCCTCGCCACCACCAGCTCGGCCAGGACCACCATGAACCATATGCGGCATTGGAGAACCATGCCCCGTTGATTCACCTGCTGAATCTTTGTTGATGACCATAAATCGGCCGTGGTAAGGAGCACAACCTAATGTGATTTCTGCAGCAATTTCGTCATCTGCTGTAAACAGGGATGCCACGAGCGAACCATCCGCTTTATTGGTAAGCTCGATAGCTTCATCTACTGAATCGTATGGCATGATAGTCGTCATTGGACCAAACGCTTCAATTCTATGTACACCTTCAACCGTCATTGGTTGGTGGCATACAAGTACTCTAGGGTGGGTGTATGAGTTTTTTGATTCGCCATTACTGAGTATGGTTTCAGTAACTTCTGCTAATTCTTCTAATTGCTCATCAAAGCGCTGTGCTTGTAAACTGGAAGCAAGTGGCCCCATTCTAATTCCTTCTTCTGTTGGGTCGCCTACCGTAGTTCTAGATAAAAACTTCTTTAAGGCTTCAGCAACATCTTCTACTCGCTCGCGTGGGACGATAGTTCTACGAATAGCCGTACATTTTTGCCCAGTTTTAACGGTCATTTCCATACCCACTTCCTTCACAAAGAGTTTAAACTCTTCCATGTCAGGGGTAACATCTGGACCTAAGATACAAGCGTTAAGGGAATCTGCTTCAAGGTTAAATTGAACGCTGTTCTCAACAATATTCGGATGTGCTTTTAGCTTTTTCCCAGTTGAAGCTGATCCAGTAAATGAAACAGAGTCTTGGCTTCCCAAATGATCTAATAGATCGCCCGGTACATTAGCAGCAACAAACTGCACACTACCTTCGGGTAGAATTCCTGATGCGATAATGTCTTTGAATACGGCATAGGCAAGGTATGAACCTACCGGGGAAGGCTTCACGATACAAGGAAGTCCAGCCATGATTGCAGGAGCTAATTTCTCCACCATACCCCATACTGGGAAGTTAAAAGCATTGATATGAACCGCTACACCTTTTTTAGGAACACAAATGTGTTGCCCAACGAAAGTACCGCCTCTAGATAGTCGTTCAGTACCACCTTCAACATGAAAAGGCAAATCCGACAGCTCTCTACGAGCCTTACTAGAGAGCACAAACATAGAACCAAAGCCACCTTCAATATCAATCCATGAATCTTTTCGAGTAGCCCCGGTATGTGATGAAAGCTTATAATAATCTTCTTTTCGCTCCATCAAATAAGCAGCTAAAAACTTAATCTTAAAGGCTCTTTGATGTATGCTGAGCTCACGTAAAGCAGGTCCACCCACAGTTCGTGCATACTCAACGGCTGCTTTATAATCGATGTCTGATTCAACTAATTGTGCAATAGGTTTTTCGTTAATCGCACTAATTAAATCGGTTTCTTTCCCTTCCGTTAGCCATTCACCTTTTATAAAGCTTTGTACTTTCATCATTTAAATTTGATTTCCTGTTTTATTGAAATACTACTTCAGTTTAATCGTGAAGTGTGATCCTGAAGCACTATAGAATATATCACAACACGGGCATAGTTGTGAAGTGGTAAGTTGAATTGATACAACAAATATCAGCTTTTTACACGACTCTTAGTTTCAATATTGCCCGAGTCATCAGTCGAAGGTTCATCTATGCTTATTTGTCCTGAAGTTTGGTGTGTATCATGGTGTTGAAGCTCATCATAAGACTTTTGAAAGGCTTTCATTAACTCCATGTAGTTATTGGATTCTTTAAAATTAGCCTGAACTTTTCTGCTTTCATAGCTTTCATTTTTGGAGCATTTTATCATCCGATAGAATTCAAATTGTAGTAAAATTCCATCTTCATCTTCTACATACACCATACCATTTTCATCTACTGATTTAAAGGTAAATGAAGCACGAGCATAGATGTTATCCATAGAATTATTACCCTTCATATATTTAAGATAATCTACAGACTTAGCCTTCGAGTATCCTATGGCTTTAGCAACATTCCAGCAGTAGATTTTATCTCCTTCTCGCCAATGTAAAATATCAGGATAATATGTGTGAGGAGGTTTTCCAGCTTTCTTCGATTTTAAAAATCCCATTAATTTTCATCTAATAATTTAGGTTTATCTGAAGCCTCAAGTTCATTGTATGCTTTCTGAAATGTTTTCATCAATTCCATATACCCTTGTGAATTATCGATATCACGTTCAATCTCTCGATTTAGTAAGCTAATGTTGGTAGCTTTTTTGATGAATTTTTTAAATAAGACCTTATAAAGTTGACCTGTTTCTTTGTCCATTACGATTATAAGGCCATCATCTGTTATTGCTTTAAATAAATAAAGCCTGTTCACATTACCCACTTCTATAGCAGACAGTAAAGAGAAGAAACCAGAGATATTTACATTTCTAGCTTCTATTTCATCACCTTCTTTCCAATGAAGTATATCGGGATGTAGTTTATGTGGAGGTACAGCCATAAAATCTATTCAGTGTTTTTTTGTGTACCCCAAGTCGAATAGTCAACTTGCTGGTCTTTTCGATTTGCGGGGACTTCGCGTAATGGTTCACATTCCTTCAATGTCTCGTGAAGTTCTTTTGGCAGTCTTTGATACCACCCTGTACCTTCTGTTTTCCATTTCAGCATTTCATCGGAAACATCTTTCACAATTTTAGCTGGATTGCCAACCACCACTTTGCGGTCATCAATCTGAGTGCCTTCTTTCACAAAAGACAAGGCACCTACTATACAGCCTTTGCCAATATGTACATTGTCCATGATAACAGCATTCATCCCAATGAGGCAATTTTCACCGAGGTGAGCTCCATGGATAATGGCTCCATGGCCAACATGGGCACCTTTTTCTAGGGTTACTGTAACACCGGGGAACATATGGATGGTGCAATTTTCTTGCACATTACATCCATCCTCAATCACGATTTTGCCCCAGTCTCCTCGAATAGCAGCACCAGGTCCGATGTACACATCTTTACCGATTATCACATTTCCTGTAACAGCCGCTAGTGGATGCACATAGGCACTTTCATGAATAACGGGTTTAAATCCTTTGTATGAGTAAATAGCCATTCGGCTTAGTGTTTGAGATTAAGTGGATTTCTTAGCTTTTTTGAGATATTGAACATATCCATTTAATATTTTTAGGCATTCAAGAATTTGATCATTCAAATCTTGAAATTGCTCAGCGGTAATATAGCCTTCGTCTTTAGCACACATCAAGTGTTCAAGAGTTTCATAAAGTGAGCCGCGCGCAATTCGACAAAACTGAATGTTTTCTTGATAATGAAACCTTCATAACCTTCTGCTATGTTAGCAGGAATTGATCTTGAAGATCTAACAATCTGATCCTTCAATCTAAATTTTTCATCAGCAGGAAATGATTTTACTAAATCAGAAATAGCAATTCGTAATTGCCGTGCAGATTTCCAAGATTCTAATTCAGATAGTTTATACATATTAGAAACTCAATAACATAATCACTTAATTAACTTACCTTCTCTAAAACTACAGCCATTCCTTGGCCAACGCCAACGCATAATGTACACAATGCATACTTAGCGTTATCACGTTCATGAAGTTCAATAGAAGCCGTTTGTAATAGTCGGGCGCCAGTCATACCTAATGGATGACCAATTGCAATTGCACCACCATTTGGGTTTACTCGGGCATCAGTATCTGAGAGACCTAACTTTCTAGTTACCCCAAGAGATTGCCCCGCAAATGCTTCGTTTAACTCAATTACATCCATATCATCTAAACTCAATCCAGACCTTTCAAGAACTTTTTGGGTCGCTTCAACAGGACCTAAGCCCATAATACGAGGTTCAATTCCAGATACAGCCGAGCCTACAATTCGAGTGAGAGGCTTTAAGTTGTATTTTTCAACGGCGTCGTCAGAAGCTACAAGAAGTGCTGCGGCACCATCATTAAGTCCAGAGGCATTACCTGCGGTAACACTTCCATCTTTTTTGAAAGCAGGACGTAAGTTGCCCAGAATTTCAGCAGTAGTACTTGGGCGCATGAATTCGTCTTGATCAAAGATGATAGGGTCTTTTTTCCTTTGTGGGATTTCAACGGCAATGATTTCTTTAGCAAGTCGGCCTGAATCACGAGCAGCCCCTGCTTTTTGTTGACTCCAAGCTGCAAACTTATCCTGATCTTCTCGGGAAATCTGATGCATTTCAACCACATTTTCGGCAGTCATACCCATGCCATCAGTGCCATACATATCATGCATTTTAGGATTTACGAACCTCCATCCAAAGGTTGAGTCATGCATTTCTGTAGTACCAGAGTATGGAGTAGAGCCTTTCCCAAGTACGATAGGGCCTCGCGTCATATGCTCCATGCCCCCAGTAATAAACAGATCTCCTTCTCCAGCTTTAATGGCATGAAAAGCACGAACCGTTGCACTCATCCCAGAGGCACATAAACGGTTAACGGTTTCGCCTGGTACGGATGTAGGAAGGCCTGCTAATAATGCGGCCATACGAGCCACATTCCTGTTGTCTTCCCCAGCCTGATTGGCACAGCCTAAAATCACGTCTTCAATGGCTGTTGGATCGATTTCAGGATTGCGGTTCAATAGCTCTTTGATCGGAATGGCAGCCAAGTCATCAGCACGTACACTCGAAAGGCTACCTTTTAGTTTCCCAATTGCGGTTCTAATTCCATCAACGATATAAGCGTTTCTTGAAGACATAGATTATTCAGTTAGTAGAGTGAAAATTTGATTGTTGAGTTATTTGCCACTATTAGTTCTGTATACGGTACCTCTAAACTCGGCTACCAATTCATTTCGTTGATTGGTTACCCGAACCGAATACACGCCAATGGTTCGTCCATTTTGAAGTTCTTCGGTAGTGGCCGTTAAGGTATCACCAACCTCAACTTTTTTGGTATAATTGATATTGTTCTCTAAAGCGAGTGAAACATGATGCCTAGAGTTTGAAGCAAAGGCTAAAGCACTATCCGCAAAGGAGTAAGTGATTCCGCCATGACATACCCCAAATCCATTCGCCATTTCTTTACGAATGGTCATTTCTAGTTCAACAAATCCCGGTTCTTGCTTCAAAATTTGAATGCCCATCCATTGCGAGAATGGGTCGTTGTCCATCATTTGTTGAACGATATCAGCATGAGTGTTAGGCATAAAAGCTTTCTCCGTTCATAGCCATGCGTTTTAATAGCGGATTAGGGCGGTAACGGTCTTCCAAATACATTTCGTAAAGATCATTCATTCTTTTCAGGATTGCATCCAAGCCTGTTTCTTCAGCCCATTGTAATAAGCCCTTCGGGTAGTTTACCCCATTCTGCATCGCGAGGTCTACATCTTCAGCGCTTCCGATATTCATAAACACAGCGTCAAATGCTTCGTTCATTAGCATCGCTGTGATTCGATCTACAATTACTGCACCTAAGTTCTGATCGGTGTTTGGTTCAGGGTTTGAGGCATCTTCACCATAATTGTAGAAACCTTTCCCGGTTTTTCTTCCAAGCCAGCCTGCTTCAACCAATCGCTTTTGAGTGAAGGATGGCTTAAAACGAGGATCGTAATAAAATTCACGGAATACGGAACTAGTTACTTCATAATTCACATCGTGGCCAATCAAATCCATTAATTCGAATGGTCCCATTCTAAAGCCACCAATTTCTTTCATCGCCCAATCAATAGTAGGAACATTGGCAATGCCTTCTTCAAGGATCCGTATAGCTTCAGAATAAAATGGGCGAGCAACTCGGTTTACGATAAAACCAGGAGTATCTTTCGCAATCACGGTAACTTTACCCCAGCCTGCTATAAAGGCTTTTACTTGCTTAGCTAAGCCAGTATCTGAGGCAACACTTGGAATAATTTCAACAAGCTTCATGAGGGGAGCGGGGTTGAAAAAATGAATCCCTAAGAAACGGCCTGGTTTTTTTAATGCCGACGAAATAGAGGCTATTGAAAGGGAGGAGGTGTTAGAAGCAAGTACGCAATCTTTAGGAACTATTGCTTCGAGACGTTGAAAAGCATCTTTCTTAATGTCGATGTTTTCAATAATGGCTTCGATAACCAGTGAACATGAACCAAACTTTGTTAAATCATCAACGAAGTGAATGCGGTTTAAAATACCATCCACTTTCTCTTGCGACATGCGTCCTTTTTCAACTTGGCGATTTAAGATTTTTTCTAAGCCAGCTTTAGCTTTAGGTAGTTGTTCGGCATAGGCATCATATAAGTAAACAGTGTGCCCATTTGTTGCGGCTACTTGTGCAATTCCGGCGCCCATGGTTCCGGCTCCGATAATACCAATAACTGATTCGCTGTTGAACATAAGAACTTTTAAAATGTTTAGAATTGAAGGTTCTATTTAAGATAAGGAATATGAAAGGGAATGCAGGGTAAAATCCTGCATCAATTTAAGTACAGCAATCTCCATTTTGAATGGGTGGACATGCGTGCTCGGCATAGGAACAGAAAACACAGCAATCGCCTTGCTTGGGCTTAATAAGCTCGAAACAATGCGGGCACTCCCAAAAATATAAACAACGATCTGTGGGCATAGTTTCAGTGCTATCCATCGAACATTTTGGGCAGCATATGGTCGTTTCTGTAATTAATTCCATCTTATTTGCCGGTAAAGGTAGGCTTTCGTTTTTCTAAGAAGGCCTGAACCCCTTCGTTGTAATCATGCGTTGACCCCGCTTCGGCTTGTAAATCTGCCTCAAGATTTAATTGTTGCTCAAGGTTATTACTGAAACCGGCGTTAAATCCTTTTTTTGTTAACCCGAATCCACGCGTTGGCATAGCGGCAAAACGTTCGCATAAAGTAATGGCTTCATCCAGCAGTGAATCGGCTGGTACTGTTTTATATATCATGCCCATTTCAACTGCTTCCGGTGCTTTAACTGGGCGACCCGTAAAGGTGAGTTCAGTAGCACGAGCTAAACCAATAAGGCGAGGCAGAATGTACGTTCCACCACTATCCGGAATTAAGCCAATATTAGAAAACGACTGAATGAACTTAGCTTCTTCAGAAGCAATTACCATATCACAAGCTAAAGCGATGTTAGCGCCTGCTCCCGCAGCAGTCCCGTTAACAGCACAGATTACAGGCATTTCAAGCTCGCGAATCGCTTTAATGATGGGATTGTATGTATGATGAACCACTTCACTTAATTCACGATTAGGGTCTTTTGAAATCTCTGTTACTTCTTGAAGATCTTGTCCCGCACAAAAAGCACGACCATTTGCTGTAAGTAAAACACTACGAATCTCATCATTACTGGCAGCTTCTTGAAAGGCAGCTTGTACTTCTTCAGCCATCGCATAGTTAAAACTATTTAGTACATCTGGACGGTTGAGTGTAATTCGGAGTACTGAATTAGTTAGTTCTTTTACTATAAAGCTCATGAAAACAATAATTTAATTAATTGATTTAAAAGGAGTAAACGGCCTTTGAATCTAGCATCTATTCAAAGAACATGCAGAAAAAAGTAACCAGCAGCGCAGAAGTTATTTGGGGAATGAAGTTAAAACTTCACGGCAAAAGGCTGAGATCGAAGTAAATAGGTATTCTGTATATAAGATTGATAGGAACTTACATTTGGCGACTCAATCTTTCGAATATCAAAGGGTGGGTGAGCATTGAATTCATCTACAGCAGAACGGTACTTAAGACCTTGTAAAAGAAAGCCAACACTTTTTAATGCTGTGGAAGATTTGCGTTGAAGAAGTGTCGCAGAGTCAAATTGAACTAGTTCAACAGGAGCGGCTTGATAACTAAATGTCAAGGGCTGCTCTTGTGATTGTGTTGAAGTTAGATTGGCACTTTGAGCTATTGCATGTAATGGAAGTGTAAGTAAGAATAGACTAAAAATTATGGAAAGAAACTTCATGATAATAAGAATTCATGTTTTCGTATCTGATTTTTAAATAAACAATAATTCGTAAAGAAGTAAATGTACCTGAAGCAATAAAAGTGTTAACGATTTTGTTTTATCTAACAATATTATATACTTAGATTAAATTCTATAAACAAAATAGCGTAAGCCTCCGGTCGTGCACGCCATGGAATTTAGCTGAATAATGAGTCATTATGTATAAGGGACTTTTATCAATTATTTATGTCTTCGTAATCTTTTCTCGAAGTTGGTATCCACTCGGAGAAGCAAGCGAGTCGCTTTTTAACCCAAACCACATTGTAGTTTTAGAAGAGGATAGAATTCTAGTAAATGATCCTGTTGATAAAGAATACCCGATTCGCAGTATAAATTTTATTTTAGATGAAGAGGTTGCTCATTTAAGAGAAGGAAGAGGTCCGGGAGAAGTAAGCCCAATGTTCTATAAGCGATTTACCAAATTCTCGAATGGGGACATACTAATTTGGGATGCTGGACTAAGCCGGATTGGTGTTTTTACCGCGAACTTAACGCATAAAAGGGATCTAACTTGGAAGACATTCGAGGCTAAGATCTATCAGGCTGCACTAATTAATGACTCTACTCTCGTCACCATTGATTATTCTGAAAACTTTTTAAAAGCCTGGCGAATTAATAAAACGGGATTCAATGAATCTGATTTATTATGGCAGCATTCTTTGAGTAAGTCACCTGAACTAAAGGCTCTATCGAATCCATTAATGCTTCAAACGTTACTCTTTGCAAATGATGGAGAAAGACTTTTAATAGCATTTAAATATTCATCTTTGATCATGAATGTGACTGAAGCTGGGGTTCAATATTTAACTGATGGGCCGGAGAATATTCCCATCCCTAATCCACAGATAAATGGAGGCTTTAGTTTACCTGATATAAATATACATCCAGTCGGCGCCATAGACATTTCGGTTGGTGAGGATTATATCTACGTTGTTTTTAGTGGGAGAATAGTATCAAAGTCGGAATTACAGGAATATGCCTCCGATATTGATTTACTACTCGAACAAGTTGAGCATGCGAATCGATTGTGGGTATTTGATAAATCCTATGGAGACTTTGTTAAAGAAGTGAATCTGCCTAAGTCTGCAAAGTCGTTTCAAGTAATAGGAAGGAAAGCATATTTACTTAATACCCTTGAAGATTATCCAAAGATTACCAAGTATCAATTACCTGATGACTTGTAATTTCATGGCATTAGATAATCTTAGATACACTTAAAGTGTTCAAATGGTTGATGACAGCCATTGCAGAAATATTGAGCTTTGCAGGCTGTTGAACCAAATTGGCTTTGCAATTCCGTTTCAAAAGAGTCGCAATAAGGGCAGGGTACAATCTTCGTGCTACTTAAGCTCGTTAGGAAGTCGTCGTCGTTGGTAGATTTTTCTGGAGGAGCAATGCCATAATCTTTTAGCTTGGCTTTGGCCTCTTCTGTCATCCAGTCGGTAGTCCATGCTTCAGAGTAATCTAAAATCACCTCAAAATTTGGTACCGATTTATCGTGAAGCTTATCCCGTACCGATTGCTCTATGGCGTTCATGGCAGGGCAGCCAGAATAAGTAGGGGTGATTTTAACGATAACTTTATCGTCTACAATCTCAACACTGCGAGCGATGCCCATCTCAATGATATTGAGAACAGGTATTTCAGGATCATTAACCTCGGTTAAATACTCCCAAATTTGGTCTTCAGTATGTAAGACAGTTTCTGACATAAAGTATTTAGTAGTTTGAGTGAATAAAAAAGCTCTTCTAATGGAAGAGCTTCTCTTTACACTTATTTCCAAACAGCATCAGGATGTGAGCGACGCAAGAACTGCATTTGAGCCAACATATGTCCTAAATGCTCGGTATGCATTCCATTACGGCTTCCGCTCATCATAAACTGTTCCCAATCCGGGATAGTTAAGGTCGCCTCAGTAAGGGTTTCCTCAACAAGCTTCTTCCACTCATCCTTGAACGTAGAAGTGTCAACGGCATTGCCTTCTTTGATGATGGTTTCATCTACTTCGTCCATGTAGAATAATTCCCCTACATACATCCAAAGTTCATCCATTGCATCTTGCATACGCTTGTGGCTTTCTTCAGTGCCATCACCCAAACGAAGTACCCAATCACGCGAATGACGTAAATGGTATTTAATTTCTTTGAGGTGTTTATTCATCATTCCATTCAACTGCTCATCCTTCACATCTTTTAGTGCAGTGTATTGGAAGTAGCTAAACGAGCTAAATAGGAATAGTCGAGCTATGGTAAAGGCAAAGTCGCCATTAGGCAGTTCACACAACTGAAGATTGGTAAACTCATCGTCATCTCTGAAGTAAGCAAAATGATCTTCATCATGCCCTTTGTCTTCAACATCGGCCGCATGTGAATAAAGTGCAGCGGCATGGCCAATTAAATCTAAAGAGATATTAGCTAATGCTAGATCTTCCTCTAGAACAGGACCATGTCCACACCACTCAGACATACGTTGACCTAATATAAGTCGGTCGTCGGCTAAACGAAGTAGGTACTTTAAATAAGCGTCTTTTTTTGTCAAGCTATCTGTACTCATGATCTCTTTTTAACGGCTCTTGGTACACTATAAAATTGTGGGTGGCGGTACGGCTTATCGGAAGCGGGGTCAAAAAATGGGCCCATATCTTCTGGCGTCGAAGCCGTGATCTGATCAGAAGGAACAACCCAAATTCCGATTCCTTCATTACGACGAGCATAAACGTCGCGAGCGTTTTGAAGTGCGTTTTCGGCATCTGCAGCGTGTAAACTGCCAGCATGTTCGTAAGGTTTGCCGTTCTTAGGTTGATAAAAAACCTCCCACAGAGGCCATTCTTTTTCGTTCGTTTCAGACATTATAATTTTTTGTTAGTTGATGGATTGAGCCAGACTTCAATACAACAGCTCAAAAAAGGAGCTAAATGAAATCCATTCATGGTTGAATGACCTATTCCATTTAGCTTATTAATTCGTTCGTTAAACTAGGATGCTTTTTCTTGGGCTAGTTTCTTCTTGTGAGCATAGGCTGTAGCTGCTTCACGAACCCATTGGCCATTTTCGTGTGCATTACGACGAGCCTTGATGCGCTCACGGTTCATTACGCCATTTCCTTTCACTACATCCCAGAATTCATCCCAAGGAATTTCACCAAATTCCCAGTGTCCAGTTTCTTCGTTGAATTTGAGATCTGGATCGGGTAAGGTAAGTCCTACGGCTTCAGCCTCCATTACCATGCGGTCAACAAAGTGTTGGCGCAATTCATCGTTGGTATTGAGCTTTACTTGCCATTTAATGAGTTCAGCACTGTTCGGAGATTCCGAATCGTTTGGACCAAACATCATCAAAGTTGGCCACCATAATCTGTTTACAGCTTCTTGTACCATTTTGCGCTGTGCAGGAGTTCCACTAGCTAATTTGGCTACCATCTCGTAACCCTGCTTTTTGTGGAAACTTTCTTCTTTACAAATTCTGAGATTTGCACGAGCATATGGTCCGTAAGAAGAATGTGCTAATTTAGTTTGGTTCACAATCGCGGCGCCATCTACAAGCCATCCGATTACACAAACATCCGCATAGCTTAAAGTAGGATAATTGAAAATACTTGAGTATTTCGCGCTTCCATATAAATATTGATCGATTAGCTCATCACGGCTAATACCTAAGGTTTCAGTAGCGCTGTAAAGGTATAAACCATGGCCAGCTTCGTCTTGAACCTTAGCAAGTAGTACGAGCTTGCGTTTTAAGGAAGGAGCTCTAGCAATCCAGTTCCCTTCAGGAAGCATACCCACAATTTCTGAATGTGCATGCTGGCTTGCCATACGGATTAATTGCTTGCGATAACGCTCAGGCATCCAATCTTTTGGTTCAATTTTTTCGCCCGCATCTATACGAGCTTGAAATGCATCTAATTGCTCTTGTGTTTCCATAGTCATAAAATTCTTTATTTATCTAATCAACAGCATACCGATTAGAATAATTCATAATATATATTTTTTGAGGGTAAAAATCTTATCCCTCATTGGCCTCTATAATCATGGTGAGGCCCTTTTAAAAAGCTTTACAAGGCTTTATCGCCAATGCTTGCACCAATGGTGAAAGCTCCCCATCTTCACAGCCTAACTTAAAATAAGGTCCATGAACAGAATTAACATCTATCTCAGTGTATTATTGGCTTTGCTTACTACATTTTCAGTAGCTGCCCAAACTCCAATTAAGTATGAAATATCGTTTGAAAATGCGGTACATCATGAAGCTGAAATTTCGATCACCTTCCCAAATCTTGAAAATAAGGTGCTTCAGGTAAGAATGAGTAGAACCTCACCGGGGCGTTATGCATTACATGAATTTGCCAAGAATGTATACAACGTACGAGCTACCGATAGTGAAGGGAACGAGTTAGTGGTAACACGCCCTAACCCACACCAGTGGAATGTGAGTGGCCATGATGGCATCGTAAACTTTTCTTACACCCTATATGCAAATAGAGGCGGTGGTACCTATACCGGCATTGATGAGACACATGCTCATTTAAATATGCCAGCTACTTTCGCATGGGCTAGAGAGTATGAGCATAGACCCATAGAAATCACCTTCAATAAAAGAGATGATTTGAACTGGGAAATAGCTACTCAGTTAAAGCATTTAAAGGGGAATACTTATTACGCCCCTGATTTCCAATACTTCTTGGATAGCCCCACTGAAATCGCTGACCTACATTTTAGAAATGAGAAGGTTGACGGACAGAATATTCGTTTAGCCTTACATACACCAGCAACTGATGCGGAAGTAGATGAATACTTCAGTAAGGTAATGGCCATTGTTAAAGAACAGGCAAGGGTGTTCAACGAAATGCCAAACTTCGATTATGGAGAGTACACTTTCCTTTCTTGCTATGTACCAAATGCTAGCGGCGATGGTATGGAACACCGAAACTCTACCTATGTTGTTAGTTCAAAGCCCAAAGATAGGCCACTAGGCGAAACTAGTATTGGCACTATTTCTCATGAGTTTTTCCATGCTTGGAATGTGGAGCGTATTAGACCAGCATCGCTCGAACCCTTCGATTTCGAAGAAGCCAACATGAGTGGTGAGCTTTGGTTTGCGGAAGGGTTTACCAGCTACTACACCAACTATATCTTAGCTCGTGCAGGTATTAGAACGGCTGAGCAGTATGTTGAAGGCCTAGATGGTGGACTTAATTATGTGATCAATTCACCGGGACGTCAATATCATAATCCTATTGAGATGAGTTACCAAGCTCCATTTGTTGATGCGGCACGCTCTGTAGACCCAGTGAACAGATCAAATACGTTTATCTCCTATTACACTTATGGAAGTGTACTTGGTTTAGGCCTAGATTTATCTCTTCGTGGAATGGATAAGGGGCTAACATTAGATGGCTTCATGCAGCATGTATGGAAAAACTATGGTAAGCCTGAAGTGCCATATGCTGTACGAGATTTACAAGAAGCTCTTGCTCAATATGCTGGTGAAGACTTTGCGAATCAGTATTTTGAAAACTACATCTTTGATAGCAAGCTGCCCGATTATAAGGCATTGCTAAATGATTTTGGGGTTACACTCGAATTGGCTGAGCCAGGGAAGGCTAGCTTAGGAGGTACGATCAGAAAGCAAAGTGGCCAATGGAGGCTTACCGGAAATGCAACCGTAGGTAGCCCAATTTATAAAGCGGGTATTGAGTCGGAAGATGTATTCGTTAGTATTGCAGGAAAAAATTTAGACGATGTAAAGAGTGTAGACGAAATTCTGAAGAATTATAAGCCGGGCGATAAAATCGAAGTCGTGATCAACCGATGGGGCGATGAACTCAAGAAAACCGTTACACTTGAGGAATCAAATCGCTTGATGACAACATTAAATGCCAATGCTACTCCGGCTCAAAAAGCCAGAAGAAACGCTTGGTTATCAGGGAACTAACAAAAGGGCTAAATACACATGAAAACATCTATGAAAACATTTTATACACTGCTATTAATGCTGTTCGTGGCAGCGCCATTAGCTCAAGCTCAGAATAGTGATCTTGAAGTCTTGCCAATGCGAGAACGCGCAAGAGTAATCGATGACCTATTAGAAGACCGCATTAAAACTGTATTGCCTGATTTGATGCGAAGAACAGGCATTGATATGTGGGTTGTGGTTTCTCGAGAGTATAACGAAGATCCTGTAATCGAAACGTTGCTCCCGGCTACTTGGCTTGCAGCTCGACGAAGAACCATCCTCGTGATGTACGATAGAGGTGGAGAGCAAGGTATCGAGACTTTAGCTGTAGCACGTTACGATGTAGGTACAACCTTTAAAAAAGCATGGGATAAAGAACAGCAACCGGACCAATGGAAACGATTAGCTGAGATCATTGAAGAAAGAGACCCTAAAAAGATTGGTGTAAACCAAAGTAAGCATTGGGGACTTGCCGATGGTATTGTAGCTACCGACTTAGAAGAAATGAAAGCGGCCATCGGTAAAAAGTATGCGAATCGTGTGGTATCGGCTGAAAAACTTGCTGTGGGTTGGTTAGAAACACGCTCTGAAAAAGAGATGGCCATCTATCCACATATAGTTCGTATTGCTCATGAAATTATAGCGGAAGGATTTTCAGACAAAGTGATTCAGCCCGGCGTTACAACTACTGAAGACTTAGTTTGGTGGTATAGAGAACGTATTCGTGAGTTAAAACTCATTACTTGGTTCCACCCAAGTGTTTCCATTCAACGTGCCGATCCAGAGTCGTTCGATCACCTGAGATCCTTTTCAAGTAGACCAGAAAATAATGTGATTATGCCTGGCGATTTACTTCATGTTGATTTCGGAATCAAGTACTTGCGTTTGAATACAGATACTCAGCAGCATGCCTATGTACTTCGCCCAACGGAAACAAAAGTACCAGATTATCTCAAGAAGGCATTTGATAATGGAAATCGCTTACAAGACATCTTTACCAATAACTTCAAAGAAGGAAGAACAGGAAATGAAGTGCTTAAATTGTCGCGTGAGCAAGCTATTGCTGAAGGGATAAAGCCATCTATCTATACTCACCCTATTGGCTTTCATGGCCACGCGGCAGGAACAACATTGGGAATGTGGGATGCACAAGGTGGTGTTCCAGGAAGTGGTGAATATCCGCTTCACCTAAATACAGCTTATTCTATTGAGTTAAATGCTGCAACCTATATCGAAGAGTGGGGTAAAGAAATTCGAATTATGCTTGAAGAAGACGCTTACTTCGATAAATCTGGAGTTTGGTACATCGATGGTCGCCAAAAAGAAATTATGACCATCCCTCGAGTTCCTGCTACTCAATAACCAACGAAAGTAATGATTTATAACCATCGGACGGATTGGCCGTTCGATGGTTAATCAACAGTGCCTTCTTACTTCCTTTCTACAATCGCTAAGGTGCATTTAGAAACACACACAAGCTTGCCTCTTTCATCCTCAATTCTGGTTTCCCAAACTTGAATCTTTTTACCCTGATGAATTGGAGTTGCGGTTCCGCGAACCATCCCACCTTCTTTTACCGATCGAATATGGTTGGCATTAATCTCCACTCCAACCGCTGTTTTAGAATCCTCATCTAAAGAAAACCAAGCTCCAACAGAAGCTAGTGTTTCAGCTAAAACCACCGAAGCTCCACCATGTAAAATTCGAAATGGCTGAACCGTATTTTCATTCACTGGCATCGTAGCAACAAGCTTATTCCGCTGAATAACTTCAAACTCTATCCCTAGTGCATGCCCCATATGAGTACCCATCTTATGAAAGTATAAATCAGCTTTTGGTTTTAGCGACTCTTCGATGATCATAAAAAATAATTTGATTAACAGTGTTAAGTTTGTACAATAAGTACATGAAATACTTTTAAATGTACGCCGAAAGTGTTACTTACCAAAAGACAAGAACACGATTTGGAAGATTATGGAATATACACCCACTACCATATTAAAAACTGTTGATGAAGGCCTGAAAAAGCGCAAATCAAACGTTTATGCTGGAGTTAAAAGAAACGGCCAATGGATTGAAACATCGGTAGATGATTTCATGAAACAGGTTAAACATCTCGCCTTAGGGTTACACCAACTTGGTGTAAAGAAAGGAGATAAAGTTTCTATTCATGCCGAAAACAGTACGGAATGGTTAATTGTTGATTTAGCTGTGCTTTCGTTAGGGGCAGCCTTAGTTCCCATCTATACCACCCAGCCCGGTGATCAAATCAAATACATATTAGAGAATTCGGAAGCGGTTGTACATTTTGTATCCAACGATGAAGTATTCGCTGAGACCAAACCACTTATCAAAAGCATTGATACCGTTAAGGCAGTGGTTTCCATATTAGGCAGTAAACACCAAAAGCTGCGCACCTTTGAAGAGTTAAAACAAAACGGTGCAGTTCTTGATGAAGAAAAGCCGGGACTTTATGAGGAATTGAAAAATCAGGTACAGCCCGATGATATAGCTACGCTTATTTATACCTCAGGAACTACAGGGGTGCCGAAAGGAGTAGTTCTGACACATGATAACATTGCGGGTAATGCGCGTGCTTCATTCGAGATATTTCCATTTAAACCTGATGAGATAGACGACCCAAAAATATTGTCCTATTTACCATTGGCGCATATGTTCGAACGCACAGCTTCATATATCTATGCCTTTGGGGGTGTGCCTGTTTATTACATCGAAGATATTGAGCAAATACGGGAGGACTTTCAAACCATTAAGCCAGTGTATTTTGTAACAGTACCTCGATTACTCGAAAAAATTGTAACGGGTATAAAGGTTAAAGGACAAGAGCTGAGTGGACTTAAAAAGAGATTGTATTATTGGGCGGTTAATTTGGCGGAGAATTATGACCCTGAGAATCCTCCACCATCTTTAAAATATAAGCTAGCAGATAAAGTGGTGTATTCTAAGATCCGCGAACTATTTGGAGGTCGGTTGATAGGCGTAAATGTAGGTGGAGCGGCGCTTTCACCAAATATTGCCCGCTTTGTGAATGGAATTGGGGTGTATTGTGGCCTTGGTTATGGTCTTACAGAAACCTCACCTGTACTAACAGGTCCGCCGGTAGGTGAGCTACGCATTGGATCTTCAGGTAAAGCATTGCCATGTGTACAGATAAAGATTGCTGAAGATGGCGAGATCCTTGCTAAAGGTCCTAATATCATGAAAGGGTATTACAAAATGCCTGAAAAAACTCAAGAAGTGTTTAATGAAGATGGCTGGTTTTGCACGGGAGATATAGGGCATCTAGATGAGGATGGTTGGTTATTTGTAACGGATCGTAAGAAGTCGTTATTCAAACTAAGCACCGGTAAATATGTGGCTCCTCAACCCATCGAAAATGCTTTGGTAAATAGTGGGTTTATCGAACAAGCCGTGGTGGTAGGGAGTGAGCATAAGTTTTGTGGGGCCCTAATCGTACCGAATTGGGATAACATGAAAAAACGATTTGAAACCTCTGGACATGAATTCCCAACAGAGAATATCACAGAGAATGAGTTCGTGTTAAAACGCATTCAGAAAGAAGTAGATAAAGTAAACGAGGACCGCTCAAAGTGGGAGAAGATCAAACGATTTACCCTCTTGAAAGATCAGTTTACTATCGATAAAGGAGAGATCACTCCAACGCTTAAAGTGAAGCGAAATGTGATTAATAAAAATTATAAAGAGATCATCGATAGCATGTATGCCGATGAAGTAACATAAAATACCTATTCATGAAATCAGGAAAACGAAGAATTCGAAAAGTAGCCGTACTCGGATCGGGTGTAATGGGAAGCCAAATAGCCGCTCATTGCGTTAACGCTGGCCTTGAAGTAATCCTTTTAGATTTAAAAAGTGAGGATGCTAAACAACCTAATAAGATGGTTGAGGACAGCTTAAAGAAGATTCAAAAGCTGAAACCTGCACCTTTCGGAAAGAATGATTTCATACATCGTATTGAAATAGGCAATTTTGACGACGACTTTGATAAACTCGCTGATTGCGATTGGATATGTGAGGTAATCATCGAACGCATGGATATCAAAAAGTCGATGGTAGCCCGCATAGATGAAATAAGAAAAAAATCGGCCATTGTAAGTTCTAATACTTCTGGCTTACCCATCCATGAGATAGCAGAAGATTGTAGCGAAGATTTCAAAACCCACTTTTTAGGAACACATTTTTTTAACCCACCTCGGTATATGAAATTACTGGAGGTGATTCCTACTCAAGCTACCGATTCAAGCGTCACTGAATTCATGCAAAGATTTTGTGAGAAAGTATTGGGCAAAGGAGTAGTAGTTTGTAATGATACCCCAAACTTTATCGCCAATAGAGTCGGGATTTTCTCCATAGGTAGCATGATGCCTTATTTCTTTGATGGAGATTTCAGAGCCGAAGAAATTGATCTACTCACGGGTACTTTAACAGGCTATTCGAAGGCTGCGACTTTCAGAACGGGGGATATGGCTGGTTTAGATGTAACTCTTCATGTTGCAAATAATATTATTCCAGCCATTGAACATGATGAACGCCAACAAGTGTTTGACCTGCCTGAGAAATTCAAAGAAATGGTAGCATCAGGTAAAATTGGCAATAAAGCTGGAGAAGGATTTTATAAGAAAGTACAACAGGGTAAGAAACGTGAGTTCTTAGTTATTAATCCTGAGACTTTAGAATATGAAAGCCAGCAAGAGCTAAACGATCCACTTCTGGATGAAGCACAAAAAATCAAAGACACTCGTGAACGGCTAAAATTCCTAGTAAATAGCGAAGGGCGTATTGCTGATTTTATTTGGCAAACTCAGAAGGATTTATTGTTATATGCTGCGAATAGAATCCCAGAAATAACAAGCTCACCATTAGCGGTAGATCGTGCAATGAAATGGGGGTTCAATTGGGAATTAGGCCCATTCGAGCGTTGGGATGCATTGGGTGTAGAAGACACTGTTGAACGATTGAAATCTGAAGGAGAGGAGATTCCAAAATTGGTTCAAGAACTCCTTGCCAAAGGCCATTCTTCCTTTTATAAAGATGATCAGGTGTATGATGCCGACGAATCTCAACAAATACCGATACCACCAAAAGCAGTAGGGCAACTCACAGTTTCAGAAGTGAGAAGGTCTAACACACCAGTATTTGAGAATAACTCTGCAGCTCTGCATGATATGGGAGATGGGGTTGCACTGTTCGAGTTTAAAACCAAGAACGCTACTTTAGGCTTTGAGTTGGTTCAATCACTTGAAAAGAGTTTAGACCTTATAGCAGAAAAGTTTGATGCACTAGTACTTGGGCATGATGGAGACAATTTTGCATACGGCGCCAATTTAATGGAAGCCCTTCAAGCTCACCAATCAGGAGATTGGGATAAAGTGGTAGAAGCCGTAACAGGATTTCAACGTACAGCGGTGAAGTTGAGATACAGCCCCTTCCCAGTGGTAGCAGCTGCTCATGGTAGAACCTTAGGCGGTGGAACAGAATTTTGTTTGTATGCCGACAAAGTAGTAGCACATCATGAGTTATATATGGGCCTCGTTGAAATTGGGGTGGGATTAATTCCAGCTGGAGGTGGAACTACAGAGCTCTTAAAAAGAGCCATGAATAAAATAGAAGGTGAAGCCGATCCACTACCGTTTATAAGAGAAGCATTTAAAGTGATGGGTATGGCAAAAGTTTCTGAAAGTGCTCATCAAGCTAAAGAAATGAATTTTCTTCAAGACACTGATCTCATCGTTATGAATAGAGATTTACTGTTAGCGCAGGCCAAAGAAGCAGCACTTAGTATGGTAGAAGAAGGCTACCTACCTCCAGCTAAAACCAATATACAAGTGTTAGGAGAAACTGCATTAAGTGCATTAAAATTGATGCTATATGTTATGCACGAGTCTAAGTTCATAACAGATTATGACAAAGTTGTAGCTGAACGCCTAGCCTTTGTACTGGCTGGGGGTGATCTAAGCGAAGCACAAAGTGTTCCCGAAGAATATCTATTGAAATTAGAAAGAGAGGCTATTCTGAATTGCTTAAAGGATGAACGAACACTCGCCCGAATGGAGCACATGCTTAAAACTGGAAAACCCCTAAGAAATTAAGAGAAGATTATGTCGAACTTAAGAGAAGCTTATATAGTTGCAGCGAAAAGAACGGCTTGTGGTAAAGCAAACAAAGGCTCATTGAGGTTTACACGTCCGGATACCTTAGGGGGTGAAGTAATCAAAGATTTACTATCGAGTATTCCTTCAATTCAGCCTGAGATGATTGAAGATGTGATAATGGGATGTGCGTTTCCGGAAGCCTCACAAGGATTGAATATTGCTCGCCAAATTGCACTGTTAGGTGGGTTACCCGATACGGTGCCTGGTGTAACCGTAAACAGATTTTGTTCCTCAGGATTGCAGACCATTGCAATGGCCTCTGAACGCATAATGGTAGGAGCCGCAGATGTAATGATTGCAGGCGGTGTGGAATCTATGTCGCTTGTGCCTATGGGGGGTATGTCGGTACAACCGAATCCAACTTTAGTGAATGAATCACCCGGTATCTATATCAATATGGGCCTTACAGCTGAAAATGTAGCTTCTAAATATTCAGTAAATCGTGAGGATCAAGATGAGTTTGCATACCATAGTCATCAAAAAGCGATAAATGCATGGGAAAGCGGTCGCTTTGATGAGCAGATAACTCCAATTCAAGTTACCGAGAAAAAGGTAAGTGCAGAGGGTAGGATCATCGAATCGAACTTTACGTTTCAAAAAGATGAAGGCCCAAGAGGGGATACTTCCGTTGAAGTTCTAAATAAACTGCGTGCGGTATTTAAAGCAGGTGGATCTGTAACGGCGGGTAACTCTTCACAAATGAATGATGCGGCTTCGGCTGTACTAATAGTGAGTGGCGAAAAAGTAAAGGAACTTGGGTTAACACCTATAGCTCGTTATGTGGGATTTGCTGTGGCAGGAGTTGCCCCTGAGTACATGGGCATTGGACCTGTTGAGGCTATTCCAAAGGTGATGAATCAAACAGGGTTAAAACTTTCGCAGATAGATTTAATAGAATTAAATGAAGCTTTTGCCGCACAATCGCTTGCTGTAATGCGTGAACTAGATATTAACCCAGCCATCACCAACGTAAATGGCGGCGCTATCGCAATGGGACATCCTCTAGGGTGTACAGGTGCTAAATTAACCACTCAAATTCTTCATGAAATGCAGTTACGGAAATCTAAATATGGATTAGTGACAATGTGTATTGGTGGTGGAATGGGTGCAGCAGGAATCTTTGAAAACCTAAAACGATAACTATGTTTAGTGAATCTACTCTAGCAAATAATACCATTTTAATTACAGGCGGTGGAAGTGGATTAGGCCTTGCCATGGCTAAAGGGTTTTGTCGTTCTGGGGCTAATGTAGCTATCTGTGGACGTACAGAAGAGAAACTTATCAAAGCTACTAAAGAGATAGAGAACGAACGTGAAGGCTCGAAAGTAGGCTACTATATCTGTGATGTAAGAGATCATGATGCCGTAAGTAAAATGATTGAAGCGGTCGTGGCTGATTTTGGAAGCTTAGAAGGGCTAGTGAATAATGCAGCGGGTAACTTCTTGTCCGCTTCGGAAGACCTAACCCCGGGCGGCTTTAAAGCGGTAGTGGATATAGTTCTGCATGGAAGCTTTAACTGTACACATGCTTTTGGTAACTACCTAATCGACAATGAAAGAGAAGGAAATATTCTGAACATCGTTACCACCTATGCTGAAAGTACAGGGTGCGCATTTGTTCTACCATCGGCGTGTAGTAAAGCGGGAGTATTAGCTATGACTCGATCTTTGGCCTTTGAGTGGGCAGAATACGGAATACGTGTAAATGCCATTGCGCCAGGTCCATTCCCAACAAAAGGGGCTTGGTCGAGATTAGTGCCTTCCAAAATATTTGAAAAGAAGTTCATCAATAAGATACCGATGAAACGCTATGGTGAACATGAAGAGCTGGCGAATTTAGCTACCTTCTTGATGTCAGATTTAGCTCCATTCATCACCGGTGAAAGTGTGGTAATTGATGGCGGTGAACGATTGCAAGCAGGTCAATTCAATTTTATAAACGATTTGATGTCGCGCAAAAAGTTAAAAGCAGCATTTAAAGCAATGCGCCCTAAAAAATAACGGCTCGCTTTAGAACATTTTTAAGCGCTGTTCTACTTTCTCCACTAGCTGAGATAGTTGCAGGGCATCATAGCTTGAATAGGCTGTTTCTGTATTCAGTTGAACCGCTTTCAAGAAGAGGAGAGCGGCTTTTTCAGCTGCTTTGGAAGGGTCAAATTCTTGCTTTCCAAAAAATAAATGGCTTCCATCGTTAAGCCTTCCAATTCGAATTTGCTGTTTGGATACATTACAGTCTAAGACTTCTGTTTTTGAGCAAACAATTCGTTGATGCTGGTTTTCATCAGAGGCCGCATAAATAGAAATGTTAGCCGATGACCCATTATCAAATCGAAGTGAAAGAATGATAGCTACAGGGTTAGTATCGTCTAAATACTGTTGTTTCGCTTCAATATGATGAATGCCACTATTTATCCATTTTAGAGCTAAACCGAGTTCGTCAACCCATGCGTTTCTAAACTCTGATAAGGCATCAATCATAGTATTTCGATTGATATGCTTGGAACTTACAAGTAAGGATGGACGATGCATTGAGTTCATCATCCATTGAGTGGCAGGCGCGAGTGTAGGCCAATGCGAAAACTGAACTTTAACTCCGGCTTCTTTTGAGGCCCGATGGATGCGTTCAAGCATTTCCCCTTGTGTGGGCTGCTTTGCAATTAGAAAAGTATGATATCCGTGTTGAACGGCATTGAGAACAACTTCTATGTTGTTTGGAGTATCATTTAAAATGAAACAGGCATCAACCTTTCCAAGCTGTTCTACATTCGATACTAAATCTACCTCACTCACAATGGCATGTGGACGTAAATGCTTTTCCCAAGCTACTGTGCGTGTTGCGTCACCAACTAAACCAACTTTCATATGCTTAAAAATTTGTTGGCCTAAGATGCTAAGAGAAGGTGTATTAAACAAGAAAAGCTCAGCATAAGTATATGTGAGCTAATAGGGTTTAAAAAAAGAGTGTAATTAGTCGGGCATTACAATGGCCAAGATAAAGTAAGCAAGGATGGCCATTCCATAACTGAAAGCGAATATCACGAATAAAATACGAACAATGGTTGGATCCCATCCTAAGTATTCAGCTATACCAGCACAAACACCAGCAAGCATTTTATCTTTTCTAGACTTTCTTAATTTAGCAGGCATATCATATAAAAATTAATTGCAATCGGCTCTTGTTACGAAGCCTTTCTGGTAAGGTTTCAAAATAATATAAATAAAAAAAAGAGGAGCCTAAGCTCCTCTTCACCTATATATATGCTACTATGTAATAGATGTATTATGAGTATTTAGAACTCAGAATCAGTTAGTTTAAATAGAATTGGTAGTGACATCTGAAGGGCTACTTTTCTGCCGCGCTGCTCACCAGGTTTGAATTTAGCTTCACTTACCACTCGCAATGCTTCCTCATCACAACCAGCTCCAATTCCACGAACTACTTTGGGGTCGATAACGTCCCCTTCTTTAGAAACTACGAACTGAACCGTAACTCTACCTTCAATGCCCTGATCAATCGCTTCTTGTGGATAGTTTACTTTGCTTTGGAGACCTGTCATTCCACCAATAAGTTCAGGCATGCTTTCAACTATAATGAAAACCTCTTCATCGGTAGGCTTTTCTTTAATATCGCTGATTTCCTTTAAGCCATATTTCGATTCAAAGGATCCATCTTGTAAGTCGGTATAGGCAATAGTCATGAAACGAACATTCTGATCTGATTTTGCATAAAGCTTAGCCCAAACTTTCATTGGTACATCAGAGATTTTGCTAGCTTTATTTTGAATTTCAATCGAGAGTCCTTTCACACTAAGATTGATGGTTTCGTCTTGAATTCTTCCCGCTTCCTTTCCTCCTTCAAAAGGTTGAGTGGAAAGTATAAGCGTTCCTAAACCACCCATATTAAAGCCCATCCCGCTTAATGCGTTTACTTCAACTTTATCGTTTATCAAGTTTTCTGAAGTAGCTACTTCATTTCCATTCACAAAAATGGTGGGATGGTCGATGTTCAAGTTAATGGCGTTTAGTTCTTCAGGGGCTAATTGGTCACTATTGCGCATGTCGGTACAGGCAATAGGTGCTACTATAGCTAATGTCATAATAAGTAAGAGCGACAGCCCATGCTTAAAAGACGATTTATGAATGTTATGTTGTTTCATTGTTTCGATGCGTTTTTTTATTGTTGAGTTATTTAAAGCCATGTTCATAATGAGTGATTCATGACCTCGATTTATCGTTATTAATTCTAAAAGTAGTTGAGCGTAATTTTTTGGGTTCACATCTGTAGTTCGAAGCACTTCAATATCACATGAAACTTCTCTGTACGTTTCGATTTCAGTATTACCAAAACGAACCAGAGGGTGGAACCAAAACAGTGATTGAATAACTGAAAGGGCGAGATTAAGTAAGTAATCTCCACGTTTAATGTGGATCAACTCGTGCTGAACAGCCATCTGAACTTTATCATCATTTTGTTTAAGGCTTTCAGGGAGTACAATGAGAGGAGCTCTCCAACCAAATGTAAAGGGACTTAAATTTTGAGGATGGTAGGCTACAGATATTTTCTTTTTCGAAGCCCGTAATGATAGTTCATCGCCCTTTAATTCCTGTTTGTGTAAGCTACTTTGTAGCTGATGAAGCTGAGTATAATTGAACATCAGCTTTATCAATGAAAGGATGGATATAACAACAAACACAAAGGTTACAAATCCAATTAAAAAGTTGGGTTCCATCCAGTTTGCCTGATTGGATACGAGCTCAGATATACTGGATTCAGAGGGGGTGCCAATAGGATTATTAAATATGATAATAATCGGACTAAAGGCCTCTTTCAGTTGATTGGCTGGCTGTATGTAATTCAATAGATAAGTAGCCATTAAACCCGATGGCAAAGCAAATAACGTTGCTACACGAATGTGGTAGTGATACAAAGGGTCTAAATTTGGCAGACGCTTTAGCACGAGAAAAGTAATGGCTGCTATAGCCGACCAAACTAATACAGGGAACCAAAGGGTGTCGAAAACGAAAGCACCAAACAGTTGAAAGTAATCATACAGGCTACTCATGATTCATCCTCCATTTTAGAAATAAGGTCTTTGAGTTCCTTTATATCTGCGTCTTCTAAATTTTCAGCTTTAACCAAAGTCTGAACAAGAGCAGATGCAGAGCCTTTAAATACCTTCTTCACCAGTTGATCCACTAAATTTAGCCGAACATTCTCTGGTTTGATAGCTGCTGTGTAAATGTACGTTACACCCTGCTTTCTGAATTTTAGATACCCTTTGTCGTTGAGGTTTTTCATTACCGTCATTACGGTAGTGTATGCCACTTTTCGTTTAGCTAAGATACGTTTTTGAACATCAGCAACGGTCGCTTCACCAAGCTCCCATACATGATGTAATACTTCCATTTCAGTTTCGCCAAGAGGGGTAAGTGATTTTCTCATAATTACATAATTTAGTTCCTACTAATATAATAGTATTAAATACTAAGTCAATAGTAGGATGTAATTATTTGTTACGAGCTATCTTAGGCGAGCGAGGGAGACCAAGTAAAGTTTGGGTCTCCGAATTTTTTTAATGTCTTATAATGAGATTGAACAGCTTCAGTAAAAGTATCATGGCAGTTATAAGGAATGCCGAATTCTTTGGCTGTTTCTTCAACAATAGGACTGATTTTTGGATAATGAATGCTACACACTTTAGGAAATAAGTGGTGTTCAATTTGGTAATTCAACCCACCGATGTACCATGATAATACCTTGTTTTCTCTAGCAAAATTATTGGTAGTCAACATTTCGTGTATCACCCAATGATTCTCAATCATGTTTTGCTCATTGGGAATAGGGTGTGTGGTTTCTTCCACTACATGAGCTAATTGAAAGATGATACCAAGTATAAGTCCTGCAGTAAGGTGAAGGCTTACAAAACCGATGGCGAGCTGATACCAAGTTATATCCAGGAGTAAGTATGGCAATACTAGGGTGTAAGTGTAATACAGAGCTTTTGTAACAATTAGTATCACCCATTCCTTTAAAGGATGCTTCTTGTTTTCATAAGGTCCTAATTCGGGTTTGAAGAAGTACCAATAGTCTTTCACAAAAACCCAAAATAAAGTAGCAAAGCTATAAGCGGGGAAGGCTAAAATATGTTGAAGCCGATGAATTGGCTTGTATTCAGAGTGCGGTGATAATCGAATAAACTCAGCTACTTCTAAATCTTCATCATGCCCGTGAATATTTGTATAAGTATGATGAATGATGTTATGGGTTATCTTCCAGATGTAACCATTGGCACCAGCAAGGTCGAAGGTGAGCCCAATGAGCGTGTTTACTTTATTACTGGAAGAGTATGAGCCATGCAGCGCATCATGAGATATTGAGAAACCAATACCAGCCATGCCAATACCCATTACTAGGCAAAGTACCCACATTGTAGATAGTGGCAGTCCCCCAAATAATATTCCTAAATAGGCACCCACATACACTATTAATATGATGAGCGTTTTTAATACCATCTGAACATTGGCATGCTTCGAAATGCCTTGTTCATCAAAATATTGTTGTACTCTGTTCTTAACCGCTTTGCTGAACTCGCGATCAATTTTATTATTAAAGCTAACTTTTTGTGCCATTGCCATCCGTATTATATATCAAGATAATACTAATTCGAAGGGGGGATAGAAAGTTCAATACTAAGTTTTATAGAATTCTATAATTCACGATTAAAATGATATTTATACTGCACAATTTTGGAATGCGAATGCATAGTATTTAGTTAGATTACTAAGAATTTAATAGACTGAGAATGAAGAATATAAATAGCTACAGGAAGTTTGTCCGAAACGATCATGACCCTAATAATGATGGTGATTATGTACTGTATTGGATGCAAATAAACAGACGGTTTCGATATAACTATGCCCTTGAATATGCCGTTGCTTTAGCTAATAAGCGCGGAAAGTCGTTATTAATCTATGAAGGCCTATCAATTGATTACCCCTGGAGTAGCGATCGTTTCCATACCTTTATTATGGAAGGGATGAAGGAAAATCTAGATTATGCCAAAGAGCATAACATCCCATACTACAGTTTTGTGGAGCCTAAAAAAGATGCGGGTAAAGGGCTATTCTATGAGCTTGCTGAAAAGGCATCAGCAGTCGTTTCTGATGAATACCCTGTTTTTGTGGTTAGGCAACATAATGAGCGTGTAGCTGATAAAATAAACGTGCCTTACATCACCATAGATTCAAATGGGATTATCCCCTTAGGTGTAACAGATAAGGCACCTTATTCGGCCTACCTTTTTCGAAAGACAATGCAGAAACATTTTAAAGAAGGGTTCACAAACCCACCTAAGAATAATCCATTGGATGACTTAGTGGAGAAAGAATATTCATTGCCTAAGGACTTCTTAGAAAAGTACCCAGCCGCCGATAGCATGTTGGAGGATATCCCTAGTGCTGTAGAATCTCTTGATATTGATCATAGTGTTCCTGCTACCGATGTAATAGGGACTAGAGCAGCGGCTCTTGGGAAATTAGGTCAATTTATAGGGAACGCATTGTCAGATTATGAAGAAAGGAATCACCCTGATAAAAAGAAGGCAAGTGGGTTAAGTCCTTGGTTACACTATGGAAAAATAAGTGAATATGAGATTGTTCGGGCGGTATTAGAACATCAACCAGAGGGTTGGGACTTAGATCAGTTAACACCGAACGGCGGAAAAAATACAGGCTTTTTTAATGGTGACGATAGCATCCAATCGTTTTTGGATGAAGTGATTACTTGGCGTGAAGTGGGTTTTCATTATGCACATCATACAGAGAACTATGATGAGTTTGATTCCCTTCCAGATTGGGCACTCAAAACAATGGAAGAACATAAAAACGACGAACGTGAATATGTGTATAGCTTTGAGGAGTTAGAGCAGTCGAAAACACATGATGAAATCTGGAATGCAGCTCAAAATCAGCTTCGAGAAGAGGGCATAATCCATAATTACCTGCGAATGCTTTGGGGTAAGAAAGTTATTGAATGGACTCCAGATCATCGAACAGCCTTAGCATATCTAATAGAGCTTAATAACAAATATGCATTAGATGGCCGAGACCCAAACAGCTACTCGGGTATATTTTGGTGTTTTGGTAGGTTTGATAGAGCTTGGCAAGAGCGGCCAATATTTGGGAAACTAAGATATATGACGAGCGAGAGCACTCGAAAGAAAGTGAAACTAGACGAATACCTTTCCACCTATGGCAATCAAAAAGCGCTGTTATAACTTTGCTAAGGGTTTATTATAAACATATATTGTACATGTAATTACAATTATGATATGGACTTATTTAACACCGATCCTTCTGATACTTCCTCCGATCAACCTTCAATGTCTAAAACAGATTCTAGTGAACCGTTAGCAACCCGAATGCGTCCACAGTCATTGAGTGAGTTTGCAGGCCAAGAGCATTTAGTTGGTGAAGGGAAGATGCTTCGTAGAATGATTGAAAGTGGGGTGATCGGATCATTAATTTTTTATGGCCCACCAAGCTCAGGAAAGACTACACTTGCGAATGTTATCTCAAAAGAGATTAAGGCTAGTTTCCAGGTAATCAATGCCGTGCTTGATGGTATTAAAGAGCTGAGATTAGTTGTAGAAAAAGCGAAGAAACTGAAAAAATTGAATGGCCGGAAGACTATTCTTTTTGTGGATGAAATTCATCGATGGAACAAGGCTCAACAAGATGCTTTATTACCTCATCTTGAATCAGGCATCATTACTTTAGTGGGAGCAACTACTGAGAACCCATTTTACTCTCTGGTAAATCCATTGCTTTCGAGATGCCAATTATTCGAACTACACCCACTTAACCAGGGGGAAGTTCGAAGGATGCTAGTACGAGCCTTAGAGGATGAAGAAAAAGGGCTAGGAAGCGTTGATATAAAGGTGGAGGAAGAAGCACTTGATCATTTAGCTGAATATGCGGGTGGGGATGTAAGAAATGCACTAAATGCTTTAGAAGTGGCGGTATTATCTACCAAGAAATCCGAAGATGATAGCATTCATATTACACTTAGCATTGCAAAGGAAAGTATTCAAAGACGAAATGTGAGATATGACCGAACAGGTGATGAACATTATCACTATGCATCTGCTTTTATAAAGTCGATGCGAGGGTCAGACCCAGACGCTGCATTATATTGGATGAATGCGATGTTAAATGGGGGAGATGATCCTAATTTTATATTTAGACGCCTCCTAATTTTTGCTAGTGAAGATGTGGGTATTGGCGAACCAAATGCATTATCAATCGTGAATTCATGCCATGAAGCATTCTTAAAAACGGGTATGCCTGAAGGGATGTATTTTTTATCTCATGCCTGTATATATCTAGCGCTTTGCCCGAAGAGTAATAGCACAAAAGCAATATTCGAAGCCCGTTCCGAAATAGAGAATTATGGAGTACAGGAAGTACCGGCCTATCTAAAGGATAAAACAGCAAACAAAGTATCGGCACGATATATAGGTGTTGAAAATGCTTCTAAAGACTATAAGTATCCACACGCTTATCCGGGAAATTGGGTGGAGCAGAAATACCTTCCACATAAAATAGATCATAAGAAATTTTATGAAGCAGGGGTAGAAGGGAGGGAAGGTCTACTTATAAAAAGGCTCAACGAGCTAAAGAAAAGAAGTACCTAAACGGTGATTAATCGGGAGAATGATATACATTAGGAAGAGAAATATAGAAGGTAGATCCTTTTCCAACTTCACTTTCTACCCATATTTTACCGTTATGTAACTGCACAAGTTCATGACATAAGCCAAGTCCAATTCCTGTTCCCTGTTCTTCATTAGTTCCTCGGGTACTTTGAAAATTATCGTTGGAAAAGAGAAGCTCTTTTTGAGCAGGTTTTATACCAACGCCTGTATCAGAGACACTTACCACCACTTCATGTTCATGATTGTGGCCTTCTATAACAATTAATCCGCCTGCTGGGGTAAACTTTAACGCGTTTGATATTAGGTTGCGTAATATGGTAAGCAGACCTTTGGCATCTGCTTGTATCTGAATGTTCGTATTCTTTTTCCGAATATGAATCTCTTTGCTCTTTTTATGTTCACTAAGCAAATCTATCGATTCATTAACGTACCGATCTAAATCTAATACACTAACGTTGATTTCTAATTTACCCGATTGCGTGGTAGCCCATTCTAAAAGGTTTGATAATAGGTTACTTGTACGAGTTGTGGTTTGAGAAATAAGTGAAGAGTATTCTTCAACTTGATCTAGCTCTCGTCGTTTTGCTGCTGTTTTTATCATTTCGCTCAACCCTGAAATACCCATAAATGGTGATTGTAAATCGTGTGCAATGATTGAGAATAATTTGTCTTTAGTAGATACTAAAGCGGAGAGTTCATCACTCTGTTGGTTAAGGAGCTGGTTATTCTTCTTGAGTTCAGTGATGAGCGAATCGCGAGCTTCGTAACTCTGGTCAAGGGTTTTTAATAGAAAAAATATTACATATACATACCCTGTAAATACACAGATTAATGTGATTGCACTCTCTCTTAAAAAAGGATCATTCGATAAAAATATTACTGAAGTAAATTGAATCAGGTAAAATATTAAGCAAGTCGCAAAAACGGGTTTACTAATAATTAGCCCCAGAATAGGCATTATTACCCAAAATATGAGTGAATTCCTCATATAAAAGGCTGCAAAATTTGTGTGAGTAAGCTCTAGGTAAGGAGCTACCATCAAATTGAACATCAATATGATGATGAAAGAAGAAAGAGCTACTTCAATGCTCGGTTTTTTGATCCAAAAATATAGTAGTGAAATTACTGTGAGGCCTGTAGTAAAGTAATTCAAATATACTGTGCCTTCGCTCATGTAAAAAAAGACGGTATCAGATACATATCCAATAATCGCAACAATTCCTATGAACGACACTACCCTCGGATCTTTTATGAAAAGATGTGTCATCACTTGTACACTACTTTAGCTATCTTAAAACTCTCTACTACTAGTTGTATAAAACCTAAACTATTATCGGCTATATAATCGATAATTAAGGCTTAAATTGGTAGTAAAAAGTAAATTTTATTATACAATGCGAAATAGGAATTATTTTCGGTAGGAAATGTTCCGTGTATTTAAAAAGAAAGAATGAATTTAAAGATCATCAGTGCGACGGATAGGCCTAATTCTTGGGCTTTACGAATTTCAAAATATGTTTCCCAATTATATACCAATGAAGGAGTGAACGCTGGAGTTGTTTCATTGGAAGATTTCCCTTTAATGGATGCCGTTGGCGGGAAGTACGGCAAGGAAAGTGATCGCATTAAATCTTTTAGAGAACCTGTGCTTAATGCAGATGGTTTAGTGTTTGTTATTCCAGAATATAATGGAAGCTTTCCGGGGATTTTAAAACTATTTATCGATTATCTGCCTTTTCCTGAAGCCTTTCAAAAAATGCCTATGGCTTTTATTGGTGAAGCATCCGGAGCCTTCGGTGCATTGCGAGCTGTTGAGCAATTTCAGATGGTAGCAAACTATAGAAATGCGCTTCAATTTCCTGAACGAGTGTTTATACCTAGGGTGAGCAAGGAGTTTGATCCTGATACTGGACTCAAGGATGATTTCAAGCAAAACCTGCTTGAGTCTCAAGTATCAGAGTTTATCAAATTTGTAGCAGCTAATACAGAATCTTAGCTGGTTTTGAGCATATACCCAACGCCATGCAGGGTAATGAGATAGCGAGGATCGTCGGGGTGTACTTCAATTTTAGCACGAAGCTTTGAAATGTGTACATCAACGGTTCTCGTATTCGTGCTATATTCATAGCGCCATACTTTTTCTAGGAGCTCATCACGCGATACAGGACTGTTGGCATTCGAAAGTAAGTATCGAATTAGCTCAACTTCACGAGCAGTCAGTTCAACAACTTTGTCGCCTGGGTGATATGCTTCGTTTTCAGATAAATCGATTTTTACTTCCCCTAACTTCAAGATGTCTACTACATCTGTGTTAGAATAAGTACCAGAACGTCGTAAACGAGCCTTAATTCGGGCTAGTAGTTCCTTCACACCAAACGGCTTTGTAAGATAGTCATCCGCGCCTAATTCAAGACCTTTTACCTTGTCTGTTTCCTGGTCTTTGGCGGTTAACATGATGATGGGGAAAGTAAACTTTAGCTCTCTGATCTCTTTACAGATATCATAGCCGCTTTTACCTGGTAGCATGATGTCGAGAATCATGAGGTCTGGGCGGTGTTCTTTCACAAGATCCACAGCGCCTTCACCTTCTTCACTAACTATAACTTCAAACCCTTCACTTTCTAGGGTATCCTGAAGTGTGAAAATTAAGCTAGGCTCATCTTCAACAACTAGGATTTTATTTTTCTTATCACTCATGAAATGCTGTCCTTAAAATTTATGACGCTGATTATACCATTTTTTCCAAGCATTTTACAATTTCTCAGTCTTTTATCTTGGGAAATGCAATCTTGAAAATAGTACCCTTTCCATATTCACTAGATACCGAAATACGCCCTTTATTTAATTCTATGAGGCTTTTTACGATGCTAAGTCCTAAACCATGGCCTTTTGTTTTAGCCACTAAGGTTTCTTCAACTCGGTAAAATTTCTTAAAAATATTCTTAAGCTCTTTTTTCTGTATCCCAACTCCATGATCCTCGATCTCAATAATGATGTGAGTTGTATCCGTAAAGATTCTATAAAGAATCACTTTTTCGTTGTTGCTATACTTAATAGCATTCTCAGTTAAATTGCTTAAAACTGTCTCGATGCTATCGCTGTCTACAAGCACTGAATAGTCTACATTAGACACGTGTCGGTATTCAATTTCAAACCCAGCTTCCTCGATATATTCTCTATTCTCATTTAAATACTTTTCAACCAATTGTTTCATGTTATGGGGCACTAAGTTCATGGCATTCTGCCCAGCATCGTACTTAGCCACATCAAGAAGTTTTTCGATCATTTTTCGAAGTCGAACAGATTCATCATAAATATGCGATCCATACCTTTTTAGGCGCTTAGGTTCTGTAACTCTACCATCTGCAATATTCTCTCCAGCGGCCTGCATTACAGCTAGTGGAGTTTTTAATTCATGGGTTACATTAGCTAGGAAACCCGCCTGCCTTTGGGATAAGGCGCGTTCTTTTTGAGCCGTATAAAACATGAATAACAATGATCCCATCAAAAAGAGAACTGCGGTTCCTAGCACAATGATATTTTTCAAGAATGTTTCTTGATATGCGGAAGAAATCGGAGGGTTAATGAAGGCTATTTTAATATTCCAGTCACCAAAAAATCGTGGAAATCGAACGCGTTGATCTATTAGGTCTACATCAAAAGGAACCGAAGGGTCGCTACTAGCAAGTACGATATCT
>Ga0098059_1000170_pt1 | contig 51039 bp, 52 predicted proteins | sample 20_taG_FD_92580 | JGI IMG/M metagenome (GOLD analysis project Ga0098059, IMG submission 92580) | Marine viral communities from the Subarctic Pacific Ocean - 20_ETSP_OMZ_AT15318 metaG | ecosystem: Environmental > Aquatic > Marine > Oceanic | place: Subarctic Pacific Ocean | collected 2015-01-19
ACATATTTTTTATATTTTTCAATTAACTAATTAATTCAGTCTTTGCTGTTTTATATCTGTCTCCATCTGGCGCACGCGTGTCGAGTGTGCCTATCTGCAACAAAGCCCAGCTTGCGCGCGCGTTTTCCCCAGCTGGCGCACGCGTGTCGCGTGTGTCCATCTACAAAACCTCAATCTATTAATTTACAAAATCAATCTCCAAAACACCCTTCCCACCACTATAATCAATTGCACTACTATATTTCCAATGATGAGCTTCATTCACAAATCCTGCAACCACTGGATTTTGATGAATGTAATTAACTTTTTGATCAATGACGGCATTACTATACAATTCTATCGGTTTATTATTATGTTGCCACAGTTGACTCCCTTTTACATTGCTACTCTTTGAGGCTGCTCTTTCTAGCATCCAAAGTATCCACTCCTTTCGACTTTCTTGTATATTTTCCTTTATTGCTGTTTGTAATTGTTTGGAGGTAAATTCTTTAAACCTACCTAAAATTTTTTCTGGATTATTTTCTTTAGCTCTGAAAATCAAATGTAAATGACTTGGCATGATACAATAACAATAAATTTCCATTCCCTTATTTTTTCGGCAGAAATCGAGACTATCAACAAGGATTGAAAAATACAGTTCTCTTACCATCAAATCAATCCAATATACAGTGGCAAAGCTCACAAAATATAAGCCTTCTTTATTGTGGAATTTATACTTTCTACTCATATGCAAGCTAGGTTAAGGTTGACAATAAATATTTTCTCAATAATTGGCTGACTTTTGTTTAGACACATTGACACACGCGAAAACGCGTGCGCCAGCGCGTGGTTTATTATTGCAAATCCAATCAGTTCTATATTGACTATAAATACTAAAGTAATTATACAGTAGGAATTAGCAAATTACTTTAGCAAAAAATATATTGAAAGAATTAAGTAAATATTAATGATATATAGACTTTTCTAAAGTATAGATAGCAGCTGTTGGCGCACGCGTTTCGCGTGTGGCCATTTGCTAATCCTATGGCTTAAATTTCGAACCGAGCGGTTCTCATCCGCTGGAAAGATTGTGCATAAAAAAACCTCCAACAGAAAAAATAAACTGCTGGAGGTAAAAAAAAGAGGTCACGAGCGGATTCGAACCGCTGTGGATGGTTTTGCAGACCACTGCCTAGCCACTCGGCCACGTGACCTTATTCGCTTTTGCGATTGCAAAAATAGACATATTATTGCGCTTGTCAAATAGAGAACAAGAATAATTATTAAATAATTTGACTTACTATATTACTAGTTTTATTATTTTGATGATAACTCTTTATTCCTATAAAACAACAACCCCGAAGCCCCTTCTATAATACTACTAAGTTAATATTTGAAGCTTCATCTTTTTATACAATCTAAAAAATAACCTTGGTTATTTTCTTATGTGCTCTTTTGTTACTTTGTGGTGGAAATATGAAATTGTTAATAGAAAAAGCTAACATTTCTCTTTACCACAAAAGAGACAAAAGAAAACAAAAGGTTTTTCTCTAAAGCGAAAAACTTGTTAGTCGAATAATTTTAACTTGTTAGCATTGAAGCCTCAAGGACAGTCGTTCAAATTTAAATCCGTGAAAAACAAAAAAGCCATCTACTTTTCAGCAGATGGCTTTCACATATAGTATCAAGAATTAGGAATTACTCCTTATCTTCTTTTTTATCTTCAGATTTAGCCTCTTCTTTTTCTGCTTTAGCTTCTTCCTTTTTGGCTTCTGCTTTCACTTCGTCAGCTTTTGGCTCTTCTTTCTTAGCTGCTTTCTTTGCTTCAGCTTTTGGCTCTTCCTCTTTCTTAGGAGCAGCTTTTTTCTTGCTTCCGCCTTTAGCATCATCTTCCATTTGTGTTTTCAATGCAGATAATGCATCTAAATCACCTAATGTAGATGAAGAAGCTTGTTGCTTAGGAGCTGATTTCTTCTTACCACTTCCAGTAGCTGTTGGCTTCTTCTTAGGAGCTGCCTCTTCTACTTTAGAGTGTGTATGTAAGTGAGACAATACAATACGCTTGTCATCTTTAGAGAATTCTAATACTTGAAATTCTAAAGACTCTCCTACTTCCGCCATTGAATCATCCGCTTTCTTCAAATGCTTAGTTGCAGCAAATCCTTCAATACCATATGGAAGCTCCAATACAGCACCTTTTTCGTTTTTGCTCAACACAGTACATTTATGCTTAGAACCAACAGTAAATACTGTCTCGAAAGTATCCCAAGGATTTTCTTCTAATTGTTTGTGACCTAATGCTAATCTTCTATTCTCAACATCAAGTTCTAAAACAACTACATTTAATTCCTCTCCTACTTTCACGAATTCAGACGGGTGCTTGATTTTCTTAGTCCAGCTTAAATCAGAAACGTGAACTAATCCGTCAATACCTTCTTCCAATTCGATGAACAATCCGAAGTTAGTCATATTTCTAACCACTCCTTTATGCTCAGTACCAACAGCATACTTCGTTAATACTTCTTTCTTGTTCCAAGGATCTTCAGTCAGTTGCTTGATGCCTAATGACATCTTACGCTCTTCTTTGTCTAAAGTAAGAACAACCGCCTCTAACTCATCTCCAACATTGATGAAATCTTGTGGATTTCTCAAATGCTGTGACCAGCTCATTTCAGAAACGTGAATCAAACCTTCAACACCTGGAGCAATTTCCAAGAATGCACCGTAATCAGCAACATTAACAATTTTACCTTTCACTTTAGAACCTACATCAAGGCCTTCAGCCAATGAGTCCCAAGGGTGAGAAGTTAATTGCTTCATACCTAAAGAAATACGTTTTTTACCTTCGTCAAAGTCAAGTACTACTACTTTCACTTTTTCGTCAAGCTTCAATACTTCTTCCGGGTGGTTGATTCTACCCCATGAAATATCCGTAATGTGCAATAGACCATCAACACCACCAAGGTCAATAAATACACCAAAGTTGGTCATGTTTTTGATCACACCTTCTAGAACCTGACCTTTTTCAAGGTTGTTCAAGATTTCAGCTTTTTGCTTCTCTAGATCTTTCTCTATTAATACTTTGTGGGAAACTACTACGTTATCGTTGCTGTAGTTGATTTTCACCACTTTTACTTCCATTTTCTTACCTACAAATACATCGAAGTCGCGAATAGGCTTCACGTCAATTTGAGAACCAGGTAAGAAGGCTTCAACACCGTGTACATCCACGATTAAACCACCTTTAGTTCTTCTTTTTACTAGTCCTTCGATGATTAGATCTTGGTCAAGCGCTTTTTGGATTTTGTCCCAAGCACCTACAATTTTTGCTTTTCTTCTGGATAAAACTAATTCCCCATTTTGATCTTCACGTTCTTCAACGTAAACTTCCACTTCGTCACCAATTTTTAAATCAGGAGTATCACGGAATTCATTGGTAGGAACCAATCCATCAGACTTGTACCCAACATTTAATACCACGTCACGATCGTTAATCGCTACCACAATACCTTTTACTACTTCCTGCTCAGCCAAGTCAGTAGCAACATTGTCGTACATTGCTGCTAATTCTTCTCTTTTTGATTTTGAGTAGCCTTCACCAAATCCTTTGGTTTCAAATGCTTCCCAGTCGAACTCTTCGTTCTTTACGTTTTCTTGATTTTCTGCCATAATGTGTCAGGGCTCTTTAATTACAATGTCAATCCGAGCCAAGATTTCCATCGTTTTGGTTTACAAATACTTACCTGTTCAGATAAGCCCATTCACTCGAACGGATTGCAAAGGTACGATTTATTTGGGAAGTCACAATATGTTGGCATTCAGATAATAAAAAATCTATTGATTTAACCAATAAATTTTCTCTGAGGCTTTCGAAAAGTCCACTAAGGTTTCACTTTGTGAAGCAAAACCAATCTGACCTTCGCTACTGACCAATAAAGACAGCCAAAGGCTGCAAAAATTTAACCACAAAGGCACAAAGAAAAATAAAAAGGAGAGACTATTTATCCCGTATTCATCGGGAAAGTTCTAGAACTAACCGCATAATTTATTCTGGGTATCTTAATGTAGTAATTAAATGAATTTCAGCTTTGCTGAAATCCCTTTGTTTCTTTGTGCCTTTGTGGTTCAAAAAAACCAGCTTTAGCTTTATAGTTAAAAAGAAGCTAATTGGTTAAAATCAACCTTCTTCTAATTCGAATAGATGGGATTCAGGGAACACAACCTTGTAGGTTTCCCCTACTTTATATTCTGATTGAGTAGATTTTACAATCAGTACTTGATTTTTAGAAATTTGGAATTGATAACGATAATAATTACCAATAAACAGCTTTTCTGTCAGCTTAAGATTCAATTGATGTTTTGAATCATTCTCAGTATCGATCAAAATATTTTCACTCCAAACCCCAAGTAAATTAGACTGCCTTTTCCCAAATGTTCCATTTGGAATAAGGTTTACTTCCCCTAAAATATTCGCAACTGATATAAATTCAGGATTTTGGTAAATAGCTGTTGGGGTATCGCTTTTAATAATATCGCCACCCTTTTGTATATGAATAATATCTGCTAAATAAAATGCCTCGTAGAGATTATGGCTTACTAAAATGATACTGGTATCCAATTCATTTTTTACTTCCTTTATAGCATCAAGTAAAATTTGGCGAGTTGGAAAATCAAGTTGTGTAAATGGTTCATCAAGCAATAAAACCGCAGGCTGAGTAGCCAAAGCACGAGCTATTGCCAATCTTTGTTTTTCTCCTCCTGATAATAATTCAATTTTATGCGCCTTAACTTCTTCCAAGCGCATTAGCTGCAACAATTGATTGATTTGTTGCCGTGCAAAATCTTCTTTAAACGCTAAAAGCGCATCCTTTAAATTCTCTAGAACCGTTCGGTTGTGCAGGAGATTAAAATTTTGTGCTACATAAGCCAATTCTTCATGCCCAGCAACCAACACCTCCTCAGGATTATCTAATTCTTCTCCTTCAAAAATGACTTTTCCGCTATCGGGAGCAGTCAGTCCAGCTAAAATCTTCAGCAAAGTCGATTTACCTTCACCACTTTTCCCCATTACCACATGCGTTTCGCCTTCCTTAATTTTCAAATTTACTTTTGAAAGAATAGGCTTATCAAATGATTTGGAAATATTTACAGCTTCTAATATAGTTTTAGACATTTACTCGGTTTAATAGCTTATCCAATAATAAATCTGACAGGGTTACTTAAATTAATCCTTATAATCTCTAGTCGGTGTGGAACCATGGTTGGTGGCACACAAACCGTTTGAACCCCTACTAAAAACCTGTCAGCTTTGAAGTAGTAAATACCGCATAGAGTCTGACTTCCTGATACTTTTGAAGTTAAACCTGCCAGGTTTAATTACCTATACCACCTACAAACAAAAAAAGCGAACTGATGTTCGCTTCATTATTATATCTGTAAATAAAGAAAAGGTATTAATCTTCTTTTTTGTCTTCTTTCTTCTTGCTAGCCTTTGGCTTATCATCAGTTTTAGCTTCCTCTTTCTTAGGAGCTGCTGCCTTTTTAGGAGCTGCCTTTTTTGCTTTCGGAGCTTCTTCTTTCTTTTCAGCTTTAGCAGTTTCCTCTTTCTTTGCAGCAGGCTTTTTCTTATCTGCTTTTTCAAATTCTGCTTTAACAGCTTCTATATCAACATTTTTTATAACAGGTTGTTGTTGCAATCTTTGAATGCTATCCACTCTTTTCTTTGCTACTACTCTGTTTTTTCTTGCTTTTCTTTTGAGACTTGTTCCTGCCATGATTAGTTCTTTGTCAAAATTGGATTGCAAATGTATGCCTATTGTTCTTTTAATCAAAATATAACGGCAATATATTTTTAAATATTCAAAAGCATCTACTAAAATAATTTTCAATAAATGCTTTTGAATTACTTTTAATAACACTTTAAATTTTTACTTTGACTCTCCCTCCTCAGAATTTGATTCCGTAGATTTATTCTTTACATATCTCTCTAGCCATTCGTGCTGCTCCCAAAGCATATGCAGAATGCTCTCTTTAGCACTGTAGCCATGACTTTCTTTAGGCAACATCACCAAACGAGCTGTAGCACCTAAGCCTTTAAGCGCATTAAAATATCTTTCACTTTGCAATGGATAAGTTCCTGAATTATTATCAGCCTGTCCATGAATTAATAATAATGGCGTTTTCATTTTATCTGCATGCATAAACGGAGACATATTATAATAAGTCTCTGGTGAATCCCAATAAGATCGCTCCTCGCTTTGGAAGCCAAAAGGTGTAAGTGTTCTATTGTAAGCTCCACTTCGTGCGATTCCTGCTGCAAATAAATCTGAGTGAGAAAGTAAATTGGCCACCATAAATGCTCCATAGGAATGACCGCCCACTGCCACTCTGTCCCTATCAATATAGCCCATTTCATCCACTGCATCGATGGCTGCCTTGGCATTATCTACCAATTGCTTTCGAAATGTGTCATTTGGTTCTTCTTCTCCTTCTCCAACAATTGGGAAAGCAGCTCCATCCAAGACTACATAACCTTGCGTTACCCAATAAATTGGGCTTCCATAATAAGGGTAAATAAATTCATTTGGATTAGAGGTATTTTGTCCTGCACTGCTTTTATCTTTATACTCTCTAGGATAAGCCCATAAAATCATTGGCTTTTTTTCTTTTTTAGCTTTATCATAATCAACTGGCAAATACAAAGTCCCATCTAATGATAAACCATCTTCTCTTTTATAACTAATCACCTCCTTATGTACATTTTGCATGCTCTTAAAAGGATTTTCAAAAGATGTGATTTGCTTTAAATCATTTTTTTTCCTGATATTCCTGAAATAATAGTTTGGATAATCTGTTTGGGATTCTATTCTTACCAAAACGGTTCCTTTCTTCATATCAATAGAAGAGTAAAGATTCTCTAGCTTATCGGTATATTCTGACCTGTAAAGTCTGTTTTTCTTTTGTGTTTTCAAGTTAATCTCATCGATAAATGGAAATTGCCCTTCGGCTGTGTAACCATCTCCCATTAAGAAGGCCTTATCTCCATCTAACTCCAAAACATACTCATTAAATTTGTTTTTAGTAGACACAAAACTCCCGGGATCGCTGTAGCTGTCTTGATAATTTCTATCAAAAAGAATTTTAGGTGCTTGCTTGTTATCAGATGGATTGAAAGTATAAGATTTCATATTCCGAGTATTCCACCAGTAATCATGAGCAATGGCCATATTATCATTTCCCCATTGAATATATCTATATCGGTTAATTGTTTTTAATAACGGTTTGCCTTCTCCTGTAAATGGCGCTTCCAATTGATAAACTTCATCTCTAAACTCCACTTCATTTTCAGGATCCCCTTCATCTAAAGCCATAGCATAAATTAAAGTAGCAGGCTTATCATTTCTCCAATTCATACTTCTTCTGCCAGTTCTGACGGACATAAAGCCCTTCGGTAAAACTTCCTGTAAAGGAACATCGTTCACCTGGCTAATAAAATTTCCTTCTAAATCATAAATGTTCGTTTCATTTGGGAATCTGTAATATGGCACTATATAAGAGAAGGGTGATTTAATCTTACTCACCATAACATACTTCCCATTTGGAGAAACTGACATGTCGGAATACATGGCAGTTGGTAAGAAATCAGTAGCGTTTCCTTTTAAATCCAAAGAAACAATTTTAGATAAAGCCAATTGTTCAAAGTTGAATTCATCATTAGGATTGCTCAATAAATCCTGATAGGTTCTGTTTTGGGCTTTCTCTCCATCGCTTACTGAAATAACGGGGCCACTCGGAATAGCTTCACCCGTATTAATAAGTTCTTTTCTATCTTCAGGTAAAACATTAACTAAAAGTCCGGAATTATCTTTTTTCCAAACAATTGGATTACCCATATTAGCTTTGGCAATGCCTTCCATCAATCGAGTTGCTTTGCTTTCATTAATATTTAAAAGCCAAATCTCCACTCCTGTTAAAGTGGTATGAGTAAAAGCAATCATTTTTTCATCAGGCGACCAGTTAAAGTTGGCCAATCTAGGAGTTTCAGGCAAGCCCTCTACTTCTTTAATATCTTCTTTAAGCGCCTTTTTCGTTTTTATATCATTATAATAACGTGTTCGGCTTCCAATATTCGTTTTGGGATTTATCCGCAGCCCTCCTAACCTCAATTCTTCTTCTGAAAGTTCAGCAATAGATTTGTATGGGTCTCTGTAAATCAAAACCACATTCTCACCTTTATTATCTATCAAGACTGATGGTGCTAAGGGAGCATCTACCAACTCCAATATTTCCTTTGGAGGTTTCTGGTAATCTAGATTCTCTTGGGCTGTTAAGTTCCAACTGAAAAATGTCAGTAGAACTAGGTAAAGTATTTTTTTCATGGTGTTTAGTTTTTAGTTTAAATTAATGGATGTAAAAACAGTCATGTAGAATTTACTCATTTTTAAAAAATAAATTCTATTCATACTTTAAATTATATAAAGCTGGTGGGATTTACTAATTAGAAATACTTTAGTGGAAAAACTAAATGTTTAATGGTAAATTAAAGATTCTATATACAGCCATTATGATTCAATTGAAATACTAATCGATTTCAACTATGACTATTATCCAAATAACTAGAAAAGCTTCTCTTTACAATAGGAAGAAGTGTTTCTTCATAGGGATAAGGCTGTAAAGCAACAACCCTGAAGGCTGAGTAATTACTTACCAATTGAATATTTTTTAAAACCTGGATTTTAATTTGTTCTAGTGTGGTTCCAATAGACTTTCTAATTCTATCAATAAAAATCGTTTGAAGCCCTCTTACTCTTTCTTCTGCAGCTTCAAAAATCGAAATTCTATATCTATATATATGATAAAAAGGATCATACTGTGGGTCTATTAATAACAGGCCTTCATTTTCTTCTAATGCTTTTACACCTACCGGCTCAATGATTAATTGCTTCTCTACAGCGTCAAAAATATTTTTTCCAAGCGCAATATGGTTGCTTAATTTATTCATCGAAAAATCAATGATATCTTCCAGCTCTGTTAATTGATCATCTTCCGCTACTTTTGATTCAAAAAACAATCTAAAATTTTTTAAATCCAGTTGAGTTAATTCTTTAGGAAAAGATTTCCATAATTTTTGCTTTCCATCCTTTAGCTGAGCAGCATTTTTATAATGCATAATTAAATCAGCAAAAGAAGGGTAAAGTTTATGTTGTTCAAAAGATTTACCTACATTCTGCAAATAAGCTAAAAGAACATACTTTTTGTACTCAAAATCTAGTGTACCTTTTGTGATCCAATCATCTGCTAACTTTTCCATATTAAATTGACTTTTACTTAAACTGACATAGAAATATAATGATAATCTGTCAAAAGTTCACAAACGATAATAGGAATAATCTTACATGACAAATTTAAAATGAAAAGCCTGCAATTTTGACACGCTTTTACAAGTGGCACATTTAATGTTATCTGAAATCCAGATTAACAAAAAATCAAAACATAAATTATATTAAAATGTCAAACGTATCATTTAAACCAAACGAGGATAGGGTTCTAGTAGAGCCAGCTCCTGTAGAAGAAAAAACAGCATCTGGTATCATTATTCCTGACACTGCAAAGGAAAAGCCACAACAAGGTAAAGTAGTTGCTGTAGGTCCAGGAAAAGATGATGCTCCTGTAACCGTTAAGGTTGGTGATTCTGTATTATACGGCAAGTATTCAGGTACAGAATTTACACTTGAAGGAAAAGAGTATTTAATTATGAGAAACTCCGACATTTTCGGTACTATTTAAAAGTTAAACTAAAAACATTATAATATTATGGCAAAGAATATTTCATTTGACCTAAAAGCTAGAGACGGCTTAAGAAAAGGCGTTGATAAATTAGCTAACGCAGTAAAAGTAACTTTAGGACCAAAAGGTAGAAACGTAATCATCGATAAGAAATTCGGTGCTCCAACTGTTACAAAAGATGGTGTTTCTGTAGCTAAAGAAATCGAATTGAAGGATCCAATCGAAAACATGGGCGCTCAGCTTGTGAAAGAAGTTGCTTCGAAAACTGCTGATGAAGCTGGTGACGGTACTACTACTGCCACTGTTTTAGCTCAATCTATTTTTAAGCATGGTTTAAAAAACGTAACTGCGGGTGCTAACCCAATGGACTTAAAAAGAGGTATTGACAAAGCTGTAAAAGTTGTTGTTGAAAACTTGAAGAAACAGTCTAAAGATATTTCTAACAGCAACGAAATTGAGCAAGTAGGTACTATTTCTGCTAACAACGATGCCACTATCGGTAAGATGATTGCTGAAGCAATGGACAAAGTTGGAAAAGACGGTGTGATCACTGTTGAAGAAGCTAGAGGTACTGAAACTGAAGTAAAAACTGTAGAAGGTATGCAGTTTGACCGAGGATATCAGTCTCCATATTTCGTGACCAACACGGAGAAAATGGAAGCGGAACTAGACAATCCTTATGTGTTAATATACGATAAGAAAATTGGCAGTATGAAAGAATTACTTCCAATCTTAGAAGCAGTTTCTCAAACAGGTAAGCCTTTATTGATTATCTCTGAAGAAGTAGAAGGTGAAGCTTTAGCTACTTTAGTGGTAAATAAAATCAGAGGTTCTTTAAAAATTGCTGCTGTTAAAGCTCCAGGCTTTGGGGACAGAAGAAAAGCAATGTTAGAAGACATCGCTATCTTAACTGGTGGTACTGTTATTTCTGAAGAAAGAGGCTACAAATTAGATGGTGCTACTTTAGAATACTTAGGTACTGCAGAAAAAATCACTGTTGATAAAGACAATACTACTATTGTTAACGGTGCTGGTAAAAAAGAAGATATCCAAGCGAGAGTGAGTCAGATCAAATCTCAGATGGATAACACTACTTCTGATTACGATAAAGAAAAATTACAAGAGCGTTTGGCTAAATTGTCAGGCGGTGTAGCTATTCTTTACATTGGTGCTGCTACAGAAGTAGAAATGAAAGAAAAGAAAGATAGAGTTGATGATGCTTTACATGCTACAAGAGCTGCAGTTCAAGAAGGAATTGTTGCCGGTGGTGGTATTGCTTTACTAAGAGCAATCAAAGCTTTAGATAAAGTTGATGTAGATAATGAAGATCAAGAAACTGGTGTTAATATCATCAGATTAGCTCTTGAGTCTCCTCTAAGAACAATTGTTGAAAATGCAGGTCAAGAAGGATCGGTAATTATCAACAAAGTATTGGAAGGAAAAGACGATTACGGATACAATGCACGTACAAACAAATTTGAGAATTTATTCAAAGCAGGTGTGATCGATCCAACTAAAGTAACTCGCTTAGCCCTAGAAAATGCGGCTTCTATCTCAGGATTGTTGTTAACTACCGAATGTGTAGTAGCAGACGAAGAGGAAGAAGACAATGGTGGCGGAATGCAAGGTGGCGGAATGCCAGGCGGCATGGGCGGAATGGGCGGAATGATGTAATCTCCCATTTTTTACAGAAGAAAATTAAGGCTTTGTCGATTGACGAAGCCTTTTTTGTTTATTTATTTCAAAAAAGTATAGCTTTACATTAAACATAACTAAGAAATGGACAAGCATCATATTTTCAAGAATTACGAAAGCTTTATTTTATTCCTATTGATTCACGTGGGAAGTTCAGATTATAGCCTGAAAGGCTCTGAAATTGAGGTTATTCTATCCAAAATGGAAGATTATTTCCCTGACATTGAAGATGTGGATGATCTTCAATCAAAATTTGTTACTTTGAAGGATGAATATGAAGAGCTTTCTGATTCTGACATCAATCATATCATTTATCATAATTATCTGCATTATAAAAATGATAGAATTAATGCAGAAAGAATTATGAATGATTTACAGGAGGTGATTATGGCCGATGGCTTTATTCATGATATGGAAACCAAAACCATGGAAGCCATAAAGAAATTATTGAATATTAGAGAAACCGATTTCTAATTTTACAATAAATACATTACTGCTATAAAGTGCGTTATGGTGCCAATTAGTACAAAAATATGCCAAATGGCATGAGCATATCGCATTTTATGGTTAGTATAAAAAATAGTTCCCAGCGTATAACTTAGCCCTCCTCCTATTAATAATAACAGTACCGTAGTGGAGAGTTCATCAAATAATGGTTTAGCAATAAAGACGGCTATCCATCCCATTCCTAAATAAAGAAACAAGGAGAGTTTAGGAAACCGATGAGTGAAGAATATTTTAAAAACAGTTCCGAATACAGCAATTCCCCAAACAATCCCAAACATCAACCAACCCATTGTACCACCAATTCCTAAAATCAAAAAGGGTGTGTAGGTCCCAGCTATTAAAAAATAAATGCTAATGTGATCAAAAATTCGTAGAATCGCTTTTGTTTTTTGGTGCTGAATTGCATGATAGAGCGTTGAAAAGGTGTACATCAACAAAAAAGCTCCTCCAAAAAAGCTACTACTGATAATATGCAATACGCTGCCCTCCAAAACAGAAAAAGTGATAAGGAGTGATATGGCTACTACACTAAATAAAATCCCGAAGCCGTGTGTAAGGCTATTAGCTAATTCTTCTTCTATTGTTTGAGGCCTTTTCAAATTATATATGGTTTTAGTGGAACCAAAAGTAAAACTTATCGCTTAGCATTACAAGAATATAAGTTACCAGATCCTGTCAAATAATAGTTATTTTGAAAGCTTTTTGGTAGCTTTGTTGTCTTTCAAAGCAAGTTTGACCATTTGCATCTATCTTTTTCAGATACCTTCCCATGGTTTTTCTCCTTTGAACCCCTCTCAAAAGGGATTTTTTAAATTCAAGTAAAATACTTGTCTTACACTACTAATTAAAACCCTACTTTATGGCAAGATCGCAAAATAGCTTTATCAAAAAACAAAAAGAAAAAAAGCGCATGAAGAAAAAAGAAGAGAAGCAAGAGAAAAAAGAAATGCGTAAAGAACAATCAAAAGGCGGAGCTCTTGATGACATGATTGCTTATGTTGATGATTACGGAAACATACTAGATAGCCCACCAGAAGAACCTAAGAAAGACAAGAAAAAAGATAAGGAAGAGAATTCTGAAAACAAAGAGAATTAATTCTTTAAAAGTTACTACCCCGTAAAAATCAAAAGGCGAGCTTAAACTCGCCTTTGGGGTGATAATGACGGTATTTCGTCAATAATCCTACCTCTTGATAACGTTTGGGAAAGAATTCTCCCGACTCGTTGATATGAATATAGAAATTCATTTCGATAGTTACAAGCGTAATCAACAATATTTTCATTCAGATAATGGCACTAATATTTTGAGAATTACTAGAAGATGCGTTAAATAGCATAAAGTTAGATTCCATTTCATCAATATTGAATCAAAAAACTAGTATGAAAAAAGAATGTCCTTCTTGCGCTATGATGATAGAGAAAAATGCTCAAGTTTGTCCCATTTGTCAATATGAGTTTCCGAGAAGCAGTTACCAAAAACAATTGAAATGGATCGCCATTTTACTGGCTTTACTCTTCTTATTAGTTATTCTTCTATAAAAGAAACATTATGAAATCAGAATTTCCATTTGCAATTATTAATGTATTTTCAAATTCAGCAATAAGTGCTTTAGGTAATCCATCAGCTGTAATTTTACTTGAAGCAGATTTAACTGCTGAAAAATTACAATCAATTGCCACTGAATTAAATCAACCTGCAACAACTTTTCTTTGGAGAACTAATAAAGAAAATGAGTTTCTAATCCGTTGGTTTGCTCCTGATGCTGAAATTGGTTTGTGCGGTCATGGAGCAATGGCAGCTTCTGTTTTTCTTTCTGATAAATTCCCTGATACAGCAGTTGACCAAAGCTTTAAGCTGATTAAGAATGATACAATAATTGAAGCTGGAATTAATTCGGGGGATAATCATTATATTATTTTAGATAATATATCTAGAGAAAGTAAGCAAAATCCTCCTGAAGGTTTGGAAAAAGCTTTAGGTCAAAAGATTATAGAATACTATCCAACCGAAAACAAACATATTGTTGTACTAAAAAATGAGGAGAGTTTGGCTCAAATGAAACCAGACTTTGAGGCACTAAGAAAAATAGAGGTTTTCGGCTATTCCGTTACCGCTCCTTCCTCACAAGAGGATGATTTTGTATGCAGAACCCTTGTTCCGCATGTTCAGCAACTAGAAGATCATGCCACTGGCTCCACACAAGCAGTGTTAATTGATTTTTGGGCTGAAAAATTATCGAAAAACAAGTTAGAGTCCAGACAACTTAGCCCCAGAGGTGGTTATTTCAATGCATTACATAATTCAAAAAATTTCAAATTAATAGGCAACTCTAATTACTCAATTAAAGGAACTTTTTTCTTAAATTAGAGATTAAATTGATTCTAAAATACCTAACAAAAAATCGTTAAAATGAAAAATTCACTATCATTTTTTATACTTATTAGCATTTTAATATTTTCTTCCTGTAGAAATGAAGAACCAGAACCAGAAACCTTTGAGAATGGTACAAATGGATATGTAAACAATTGGATTTATGATAATTTAGACCTTTACTACTACTGGACTGAGGACTTACCTGACAAAAACATCAATGAAGAAAATCCAGAAGATTACTTTTACGGACTACTATCCAATCAAGATCGCTTTTCATGGATTCAGCCAAATTTTCAAGAATTACTGAATTCATTACAAGGAATCACTTTAGAATCAGGATATGAGTTTATATTATATAATGATCCTGATGTTGAAAATGGAGTGATTGGTCAAATTGCTTATGTAAAAAATAATTCTCCTGCTAAAGATGCTGGACTCAAAAGGGGTGATTTATTCACTAAAATTAATGGAAGTGCTTTAACGATAGACAATTATAGAAACCAACTTGCTAAACTTGGTCAAAATCACACCCTAACAATAGATAGATACGATTTCCAAAATGAAACCTTTGAAGAAATCGGTGACTTTGAGTTAAGTGCTATTCAATTTGCAGAAAACCCTAATCACCTCGATACAGTCTATACTAGAAATGGTAAAAAGATAGGATATTATGTTTACAACTTATTTGCAGTTGGTACTGATTCAGATAGTTCTGGTTATGCAGATGAGATGGATGAAATCTTTGAAAGCTTTAAATCAGAAGGAATAGATCACCTCATAATGGATTTAAGGTATAATAGCGGAGGAGCTGAATTGGCAACTATTAATCTTGCTAGTTTGATAGGCTCAAATATTTCAGAACAGGATATATTTGTAAAAAGAGATTATAATGAAGGCCTAAAGCAAGCGCTTATAAATGAATATGGTGAGGAGTCTTTGAATAGAAAGTTTGTAAATAAGGCGGAAAATATTGGAAACACTCTTCAAAGCCCTCAATTAACCGTATTAACATCCTCTCGAACGGCCTCTGCATCTGAGCTTTTAATTAATGGGCTCAATCCATTTATAGAAACCTACATTATTGGGGATACAACTGTTGGTAAAAATGTGGGCTCTACTAGCTTTTTTGAAGAAAATAACCCGGATAATACTTGGGGGATGCAACCCATTATCACAAAATCTTTTAATAGTCTTAATCAATCAGATTATGATTTAGGATTCTATCCCGATAATCCTTTGAAGGATAATTCATTAATTAAATTAGAATTAGGAGATGTTAATGAAAAGCTTTTAAGGGAAGCACTTATTTATTTAGCTGGCTCCGATGAAGTTAGTAGAAAAATAAGTTATAAAGAAATCCCTTCTAAAGACATATTGGGAAGTATGGAATTGAAAAAGAGGTTTGGTATTTATGATATAAAATTAAACACCCCTTTACAATAAAATATATCTCATACTCAATTAAGATACACAGTGATATCTTTTAAATAAAGAGAACCTAATTAGGCCTCTCTTGATTAATTCTACTAACCTTCAAAACCAAATAATTTTTGCTCGAAGAGGGCGGGCAGGAGGACAAAAAGGCGGGCCAGCGTTGGGATGTAGCGATGAAGCATCTTTTTGTCTTGATTTTTTCTTTCTTTTTGATCAAGCAAAAAGGAAATGTAGAAACTACAATATATAATTTTGGGTGTAAATCTATATTTAATAACTAAAACCTCAGATTTCTTCTAAGACAAAGCTTTTTGAGGTTTTAGATATGATGAAATTAAAAAAAATGAGACTTTATAATTGCTATAATGATAATTAGAGTCACATTTTAATATTCAAGAGAACTCTAATTAATTATGGAATAGGAGGAAGTATTTCGAAGTTTTCAAAAACACTTTGCAAAATAATCCTGTGTCCTATTTCTAGTTTATAGTTTCTCTTTATCTTTGAGCCATGAGCATATTAAGCGCTAAAAATATTCAAAAGCATTTTGGTGATCTAAAAGTTTTAGATGGCATTGATTTTCAGCTGGATGCAGCTAAAATCAGTGCTATTGTAGGACCTAGTGGCGCTGGAAAAAGTACCCTTTTACATATACTAGGCACCTTAGATGAAGCCGATAGCGGAGAACTCTATTTCAAGGATAAAGATATTAGTCATTTAAAAGGTAGTAGATTATCCAACTTCAGAAACAGTGCAATTGGTTTTATCTTTCAATTCCATAACCTATTACCTGAATTTACTGCTGAAGAAAATATTTTAATTCCCGCCTATATTTCTAAAAAAGATGAAAAAAAATCTTTGGAACGAGCTCAAGAATTAATGAAGATTTTGGGAATAGAGCAAAGGTCTCACCACAAACCCGGTCAGCTTAGTGGTGGAGAACAGCAAAGAGTAGCCGTTGCAAGAGCCTTAATGAATAATCCTGATATTGTTTTTGCAGATGAACCTAGTGGAAATCTAGATTCTAAAAATGCCGAAGAACTCCATTCCTTATTCCTGAAATTAAGAGATGAATTGGGACAAGCATTTGTGATAGTAACCCACAATAAAGAACTAGCTGCCATTTCTAATGAAAGACATGAAATGAAAGACGGGAAGTTGAGTAGATTAGATTAAGTTGGAAGTTGGAAGTTGGAAGTTTTGTCTACTGTCAACTGTCTTTTGTCTTTTGATCTAGGTTCTCCTAAGTATTTCCCCTAGTTGAAATTTCCGTTTTCTGCTGATTTATAGGATGATGATGCACTCCATCTTTGTAATATCATTCATCAAGATAAATCATCATGAAACAATTTTTCATCATTCTAGCGATTCTAGCCCTTCAACTAGGGTTTAATATGAATTCAGAAGCCCAAGACGTTTATTTCTCACAGTTTTATGCTAACCCTGTTTACCTAAATAGTGCTTTAGCTGGCTCTGAGGGAAATCCTAGATTAACATTGGCTCACAGACAACAATGGAGCAACCTTAATGCATACAATGCTTCCTACTTTTCATTTGACACTCCTATGGGTAAACAATCAGGATTAGCCATTCAGGCTTTGAATGACCAACAAATGGATGGTGTGATTAATAATAATGCCATCGGCACTACTTTATCTCACAGGATAGAATTAAACAATAGAGCTGTAATTGGCGGTGGAATTTCCCTAAACTATTTTCAAAAATCATTTGATTGGAGCTCATTGACTTTCGAAGATCAAATGAGAGCCGGAAGTGGCAATCGCTATCCTACTGCAGAAAGATTTGGCCAATCAAGGACCAATATGGTAGATGTTGGCGTGGGATTCATTTATGCTGCCGAAAATTTAATTGCAGGATTAAACATTTCTCATATTAATACTCCTAAAGAAAGGTTCAACCCTGAATCAGATGCTATATTACCTAGACGATACACGGCTCATATTGCTTATAGAATTCAGAAGTTCTCTTATAGTAAAGAAGCCTATTCTATCACTCCTTCTATTGTTTATGAAAACCAAGCAGATATGGAATATTTAAATATCGGTGGATATTGGAATAATAGTTTCCTGACATTAGGGACTTGGTATAGAATAAAGCAAGCTATGGTGTTTACAGTCGGGTTTTCATTACAAAAATTTAATTTAGGTTATAGCTATGACTATAGTTTACAAAACGCACAAGTCAATTATGGGGCAACAAATGAGTTCACTTTGTCTTACAGATTTGAATGGAAAGGAAAAGACCCGAGTAAAAATTATAAAGGTAAATGCCCCGATTTATATAAAGGCTTACGATAAAGCAATATACTAGATCAGCAGAAGGTTTAATTTGGTACATATCCTTAAAGGACCTTTTAAAAATCTCAATAAAAGCCTAATTGGCACTATTTAAAAATATTTGAGGAGTGATGACCTCAAATGATGGATGATGATGAATAGGGCGGATTGCATAAGCAATCTGCCCTTTCTGTTTTATAGCACTCCAATTATCATAGTAAATAAAAACCATAAACAAGGTTAACAATTTGGCTTGCCATTTTTAGCTTGAGTTTAAAAAGCTTAATTTCGCTTCAGAAAAATTTATGGAAATGATTAAAACAGCATACATAGTAGATATAGCAAGAACTCCAGTTGGAAAATTCGGGGGTACATTAAGCAGTGTCAGACCTGACGATTTAGCTGCTCATATCATTAAAAGTTTATTGGAAAGACAGCCTAACTTTGATAAATCACTTTTGGAAGATGTGATTTTTGGTGCTGCAAATCAAGCTGGGGAAGATAATAGAAATGTAGCTAGAATGGCTGGGTTAATAGCAGGATTACCTATTGAAGTCGGTGGAATTACTGTCAATAGATTATGTGCTTCAGGTTTGCAATCCATTATGGATGCAAGCAGAGCCACCATGCTGGGTGATGGAGAAGCGTTTATAGCTGGTGGTGTTGAAAGCATGACCCGTGCCCCATTCGTAATGGCCAAAGCCGAAACGGCTTATTCTAGAACTCCAGAAATATATGACACCACTATTGGGTGGAGATTTATTAATCCAAAATTGGCTGAAATGCATTACCCTTTCGCTATGGGCGAAACAGCTGAAAATGTAGCGGAAAAATGGAAAATAAGCAGGGAGGCTCAAGATGAATTTGCGCATAATTCTCAAGTAAAATATGATGCAGCGCATAAAGCTGGAAAATTTAGTAATGAGCTAGTCCCTGTATCAATTCCTCAAAGAAAAGCAGAAGATATTATATTCGGAAAAGATGAACACCCTAGACTTTCCTCTATCGAAAAATTAGGCTCTCTTCAACCTGCTTTCAAAAAGAATGGTTCTGTTACAGCTGGAAATGCTAGTGGAGTAAATGACGGATCAGCTGCCAGTTTAATAGTAAATGAGGAAACGCTGAAGAAATTCAATTTAAAGCCGATGGCTAGGGTTGTAAGCATGGCAATAGCAGGTGTAAGTCCTGATACCATGGGGATTGGGCCAGTACCTGCCACTCAAAAAGCCTTAAAAAGAGCTGGATTGAAAGTTTCAGATATAGATTTAATTGAATTAAATGAGGCATTTGCTTCTCAATCAATTGCTTGTATTCAAGATTTAGATTTAAATCCTGAAATCATTAATGTGAATGGTGGTTCTATCGCTATTGGTCATCCATTAGGAGCTAGTGGAACCAGAATATCCGCTACACTTTTACATGAAATGCAAAAAAGAGAGAATGTAAAATATGGATTAGCTACCATGTGTGTTGGCGTTGGCCAAGGTGCTGCAATTATTTATGAAAAACTTTAATAAAATGGATTTAGAAAAAGCGAAACGATTTTCAGCATTTATTTATTATTTACCCGCTATTATCATAATTATGGGGCGATTGCCCATACCAGAGCTTGCTTTTATTGCATTACCTCTTCCATATTATGCAGTATTTTACTACTTGTATACTAAGACTGAAAAATCAGAGCGAAATAATATAGAGTTTGCAAGGTTGGTTTTAGTAACAGTTGCTCATATAGTACTATATTATTTAATGTTTCATGGATAGTATTTATCCATTTATTAACTTTATATATAATTTCCTTTATAACAATAAATACAAAGCAAAATGAAGCAGTATCATGAATTAATGCAGCATATTTTAGACAATGGAGTTCAAAAAGGAGACAGAACCGGAACCGGAACCCTGAGTGTTTTCGGCTATCAAATGCGTTTTGATTTATCCGAGGGGTTTCCAGTAGTCACCACGAAAAAGCTGCATTTAAGATCTATTATTCATGAATTACTTTGGTTTTTGAAAGGGGAAACGAATATCAAATATTTAAAGGAAAATGGGGTTTCGATTTGGGATGAATGGGCTGATGAAAATGGTGAATTAGGGCCAGTTTATGGCTCACAGTGGAGAAACTGGCCAACACCTGATGGCCAACATATTGATCAAATTAGCCAGATAATCGACCAAATCAAGAATACGCCAAATTCAAGAAGAATAATGGTTAGCGCATGGAATGTTTCAGATGTTCCAAATATGGCTCTTCCTCCGTGTCATGCCCTTTTTCAATTTTATGTAGCAGATGGAAAGTTAAGCTGCCAGTTATATCAACGTTCTGCAGATGTGTTTTTGGGTGTTCCATTTAATATTGCATCCTATGCATTATTGACCATGATGGTAGCACAAGTTTGTGATTTAGAACCTGGTGATTTTATTCATACTTTAGGGGATGCACATCTTTATTCTAATCATATGGAACAAACAGAACTACAACTATCGAGAGAGCACTACCCTCTTCCAAAAATGAAAATCAATCCTGATGTAAAAAACATTTTTGATTTCAAATTTGAGGATTTTGAATTAGTAGATTATCAATATCATCCACACATTAAGGCGCCAGTTGCAGTATAAATTCTGAAAGTTTTGAAAAAATTAAGCCTTGCTGTTATATTTATAATGTTTTGCTTGTCTTTAAATGCCCAGCAATATGATTGGTATTTAAATGGCCAAGTTATTAAAGGCTTTATATTAAAGCATAACGAACATGTGGGCCATTTGGCAAATTCTCATCCTTCAGGAATAGAGTTAAGTTTACAACAAAAACTTAACGGCAAACGAGAATGGGAAAATATATATAACAAGCCATTGGTAAGTTATGGCTTATCCTATTATAATATGCAAAATCCAAAATTAGGGCATTTGATTGTTGCATCTGCTGCTATGGATTTGCCACTGAAAAGAACTGAAAAAACTGCTCTATATTTTCGAATTGGAACAGGCCTAGTTTACAGCACAAATCCTTACGATCGAGAAACCAATAACCAAAATAATATGGTGACAAGTACCATCACCTATCTCTTGCAAACACGCTTTACATATGAAATCAAATTGAATGAACAGATTAGCTTAACCCCTAATTTAAATGTAACGCATTCAAGCAATGGTGCACAAAGAGCTCCTAATAGAGGTGTAAATATCATTACTGCCAATATGGGGATGTCTTATAAAATCAAAAGTCAGGAAGAAAAGGAATTTCGAGATATTACGCCTTTAGATAAAACTCCTTATCAAGTTTATTTGCTCTTGACCGGTGGTAGAAATACGCGAACTTTGCAAGTAAGAGAACCACTACCCTTTTTCAATGTACTTTTATACGGTCAAAAATATGTTAACCCAAAAAGTGACTGGGGCGTTGGGCTAGAATATTTCCACAGCTATTCTTTAAAAGAACAAATAGCAACCAATTGGTTTAGAATTTATAATGAAGAAGAAATAACTGACTTCAAACGTTTGGGATTATTGATAGGGCATGAACTGAAATTTGGTAAGCTAGGCTTTATTTCTCAAGTAGGATTCTATGTTTATAATCCGAGTAAATCGAATATGCCAGTTTATCTACGATTCGGCTTAAGGTATCAATTTCATGAAAACATAATGGCACAGGTTGCATTAAAAACCCATGCTGCCACCGCAGAACAAGCAGAAATAGGAATTGGATGGAGATTCTAAATAAAAATCTAAAATATATCTTTCTTCTCCTGTCAATCACAATTTTTCAAGCTTGTGATTCAGAGGAAGCCTTCGATTGCTTTAAAAAATCAGGTGAAGAAACCACAGTGATAATCGATGATTTTCCGGATTTTGCTGAATTATTAATCCATGATGATATTGAACTGGAAATAGTCGAAACCAATCAGGAATATTTTGAATTGACTTACGGGAAGAACCTTATCCCAAAAATTGTGTTGGATCATGAAAATGATTCCTTGCGCTTCTTTAATCAAAATTTTTGTGGTTGGACTCGAGATTTTGAAAAGCCAAAATTAAAATGGTATACAAATAAAACTAAAATAAATATTTATTGCCTTAGCAATGGAAAAATCACTTCTGGAGATACCATTAGAAATGATTTTATCATTCGAATTGAAAGTTCAACTAATGAGGTGGATTTAAAAATCAATAATAATAACACCACACTTCTAAGTAATTCCTCAACCTTATTTAATGTGGCAGGAAAAACAAATGGACTTAGAATTGCAGCCTATTTCAATGATGGAAAATATAATTGTGGAGATTTATTAGCCAACAGAGCCAACGTATTACAAAGGGGATACAATGATATAATTGTAAATGTGAAAGATAGCCTGATTGGAAGTATTGAAAATGCAGGAAGAATTCTTTATAGAGGCAACCCTGGTGTAAAAGTGGAAGTTAGTAATGGAGGGGAATTAATTCATCTAGAGCAAGAGTAATTATGGACATAACAAAACCTACCTTATTACTAGATAAAAAAAAGTGCAAGGACAACATTAAAAATATGATTAGCCGAGCTAATCGGTTCAATTGTAACTTACGTCCACATTTTAAAACGCATCAGTCCATAGTAGTTGGAAATTGGTTTCGGGATTTAGGAATAACCCGATGCGCAGTTTCCTCATTAGAAATGGCTAAATATTTTTTCAATGCAGGTTGGACAGATATCACAGTTGCATTTCCATTGAATATATTAGAACACACTACTGTCAACGATTTAGCAGGAAGGATAAAATTAAATTTGTGTGTTGAATCCCGTGAGACAGTTAAAGCTTTAAATGAATTTTTAGAGCATCCTGTAGGCGTATTCTTGAAAATAGATGCAGGATATCACAGAACTGGACTTGATGCAGAAAATTATGCTGAAATAGAGTCCATATTGAAAGCTTTGGAAAGCAATCATCTTATTACAATCAAAGGCTTTTTACAACATGCTGGTCATACATACGGAGCACAAGGAAAGGCTGAAATTGATGAGATTCATGCCTATACAACCGAAAAAATGATCAAATTGAAAGATCACTTTAAAAAGCAATATCCTGATATCATTATTTCAAATGGCGATACTCCCACTTGCAGTGTAGCTGAAAATTTTGAACACATAGACGAAATGCGCCCAGGAAATTTTGTCTTTTTCGATGTGATGCAAGCAGAAATTGGTTCTTGTCAATACGAGAATATTGCGGTTGCCATGGCTTGTCCAGTAGTCGCCAAACATGAAGATAGAAATGAAGTGATTGTCTATGGAGGAGCAGTTCATTTCTCCAAAGACAGAATAGAAAAAGATGGAAAAACCATTTATGGTTTAATTTCTGAACCCCTAGAAAATGGATGGGGAAATCCGAAATCAGGTTGGTTTGTCAAAAAATTATCGCAGGAACATGGTACCATTCATGTTCCTAAAGAAGCTATAAAATCTATTAAAATTGGTGATATATTATACATTCTACCGATACATTCGTGTCTGACCGCCAATTTGATGAGTAAATATTATACGCTAGATGGTGAGGAAATTGAGATGTTTCGATATAAAAGTTAGAAGTTTGAAGCTCGAAGTAGGAAGTCACCTTACAACTAACTACTTATTAATTCTTTTCCATATAATCCAAAGTCAAATTAATAAAAGCTTTAACTCCGGTTAGCATTCCACTTTCGTCTATATAAAAATCTGGGGTGTGATGTCCGCCTAAAGCTTGTCCTTCCGCTTCGGTTTCAGGTTTGCCACCGATAAAGAAATATAAACCTGGAATTTCATTTTGGAAATAAGAGAAATCTTCAGCCCCGGTAACAGCTTTCATCACATGTAATTTCTCCTCACCTACTGTTTTTTGTAAAGAAGACACCATTTTATTGGTCAAATCAATGTCATTGTAGGTCAAGGGTGCGTTTTCTACTATTTCCACTTCCGCAGTTGCTCCGGCTATTTCTGCTATATTGGTTGCGGTAAGTTTAATTTTTTCATGTATCATTTCTCTCATACCCTCATCCAAGGTTCTAATTGTTCCTTCAAGCATTGCCGTTTCTGGGATAATATTAAAACGATTACCCCCTTTCATAATTCCAACAGTCACTACAGCCGCCTCTTTGGTCAATTCTGAATTTCTGGAAACAATATATTGCAAACTATTGATGATTTGAGCTGAGACCGCTATAGGATCCACACTAGCCCATGGAGTTGAACCATGCGCCTGCTTGCCTTTAATATTGATGGTAAATCTATCAGAAGCGGCCATTATGCCTTCTGTTTTGTATTTGATATGTCCGACTGTTGTTCCAGCATTAATATGTAAACCGAAAATAGCCTCCACATCCGGATTTTTCAATACGCCTTCCTCTACCATCATTTTAGCTCCTCCTCTTTCTCCTGCAGGCACTCCTTCCTCAGCAGGCTGAAATATAAATTTTATTGTACCCGGAATATCGGCCTTCATTTCACTAAAAACTTCGGCAACACCCATCATAATGGCAATATGCGTATCATGACCACAAGCATGCATCACGCCTGTTTCCTGACCATTATATTCAGTTACTACTTCAGATTTAAAAGGTAAATCATTTCGCTCCGTAACTGGTAGAGCATCAATATCTGCTCTTAAACCCACAACTGGACCTGGCTTTCCACCTTTCAAAATAGCAACAACTCCAGTATGAGCAACTTCAGTTTGAACATCTAAACCTAGACCTTTTAAGTGCTCAGCTATTTTCTCACCCGTTTTAAATTCTCTATTTGATAATTCTGGATTTTGATGAAAATGTCTTCTCCATTCAATTACTTTCTCCTCAATATCTTCTGCTTTTTCTAGAGCAATTTTGTGTAAATCCTGCGAAAAGGAAAGTGAAGGAATAAAAAACAAGGCAATGAGAAATGTATAAAGCTTTTTCATAGAGTTTAATTTTTATCAAGCTTAAATATATTGAAATAATTTTAAAGAATTAGAGGAAGAATTAACAACCTAAAAACAAACTTTAAAATAGGCAAAAAAATAAAATTAAGTCCTATGATCTATGGTTAGCTATTCGCATACATTAGATTGCTTCGTTCCTCGCAATGACGGTTATTACTATCAATATCAGTTAATAACAAACTCTGATTGCTTTTATCGTCATTGCGAATCCCTATAGGGTGAAGCAATCTTAAGCTCGTACAAGCATTTAATTCAACCTCTTTTAAAAGCCAACTTTGCTTCATTAGAATTCTCTGCATCAAAAGAGTATCCATCCAAGTCAAAGCCTTTTAAATCCTCCACTTTCTCGATTTGATTTTTGACAATATAGCGAGCCATTAAGCCTCTTGCCTTTTTGGCAAAAAATGAAACTATTTTATACTTTCCGTTATTGAAATCCTTAAACTCAATATCGATAATTTGGAAATCCTTCTTTAATTCTTTCTTGTTGACTGATTTGAAATACTCATTTGAAGCAAGATTGACCAATATTTTGTCTCCCTGAGATTTGATATCTTTTTTAAGTTGCTCGGTAATTTTATCTCCCCAAAATTCATAAAGGTTATTGCCTTTGTCTGTTTCTAACTTAGTGCCCATTTCCAGTCTGTAAGGCTGGATTAAGTCCAATGGTCTCAGCAGTCCATATAAACCCGATAAAATTCGAATATGTTGTTGGGCATAATCATGTTCTTCCTGTGTGAAATCCTCTGCTTCCATGCCTTGGTAAACATCACCTTGGAAAGCTAAAACTGCTTGTTTGGCATGCTTTGGAGTGCGCTTTTTGAAATTATCATAACGCTCCACATTTAATTGTGCTAATTTATCACTTATGCTCATTAGCTCTTGAACCTCTTCTTCCGATTTGGTTTTAAGGACTTCTATCAGCTGATTGGTTTCCTCATTAAAACGGGTTTTAGTACTCCTTATATCAAATTGTTTTTCGAAATCCAGACTTTTGGCTGGTGACAATATTGCAATCATAGTTTTTCCTTATTTTGAAATATAAACTTAGCACTTATTAAAATGTTACGACAAAAGACTCAAGAATAAAGAATCTAAAGTCAAAACTATTTTCAATTAATAGATAAATCTTCTGGTTCATATTATATTTACCGGTCTGACCTTCGGTACTGACCTAATTCCGTGCTCTCAATTCCCATATTACGGGTTAACAGGCTTAACTTCAGACTTCCTATTTCCTTATTTCAAACTAACATTCCTACATCCATCACCCCACACCCAACTTCAAAGCATCAACACTTAAACACCTCCATACTTTAGCTTCATTTCTTCCGTAATCCGCTTAGGCCTCTTACTTTTAGCATCTAGTAAACACCAAAAAGTACGGGCTTCAGCTTTAGTTTGATCAGTTTCCGGATTGAAAATTCTGGTCATCCTTTCAGACTTTACTCCTTCCATTGATTTCACCCAAGTTTCAGCTGCAATCTTTTCTTCAGGCCTTATCTCCTTTTTATAATCTATTTCATGCCTTAAAGCTACCCATAAATTAATTTTATCATCATCCTGTGCTGAAATATGCTTCCAGTGCGCTTCTGCAACATCCTGTACCCATTGCAAATAAACTACATTATTGACATGTCCCATTGCATCAAAATCAGAGGCTTTGGGTTCTATTTTAAATTGAAATTTATTCATTTGAAAATGATTGAAGAATTCCCTTTAAGATTCCCATTTGTCACATTTTCCTCACCCAAAATATATTCTTTTGGAGTAACTTTTAAAGCTTGTGCTTTGGTTGATAGGTTATGGATAACGTGCAGTTTTTCTTGATCCAAAATCCGAGTAAATGCCAATAGATTTTTATTTTGATTATCAAATTGCTCAATTCCACCCTTTGTAAGGATTTCACTTTGATTTCTTAATTGAATCCACTTTTCATAGTGCTTGAACAATGAATTAGGATTATCTAGTTGCTGGCTTAATGGATTTACCGTTTTATCCAATGTAAATTCAGGATTCATCCAGCTAGTTCTTAAACTATCGCTTTCAGGATTGGTCCATAAAAAAGGTTCTCTGATATTCGGATCAGGCTTTTTGCCTAGCATCCCGATTTCCTCACCATAATAAATATAAGGCGTCCCAGGCAAGGTCAATAGAATAGAAGCTGCCATTTTAGCTTTCTTGATATCTCCTTCGAAATTACTCATCACACGGTTTTGATCATGATTACTCAGGAAAATAGCATCTTGATAATCTTCGGTAGCCGATTTAAAAACTTCTCTTTGCTTAATCAAACGACTTATTAAATCCTCATTTTCTAGATTCACCCATTTAGGTCCTTCAATAGTTGCTGCAACATTTTTACCTTGGATAACAGATTGTTGAATACTTCCCGCCAAATCAAAATTGAATAATGCCGGTAATCCTTTGGCAAACTCCTTCACAATTTCAGAGGAAGCCCAAACCTCTCCTACCAAATAAACATCCGGCTTAATTTTTCGCATTTCATCTCTGTACTCTTGCCAAAATTCATAGGAATCTTTTAATCTATCATCCGGAAAGATGTGCTTAGCAGCATCCAAACGAAATCCGTCCACTCCAATATCTTCCAACCAAAATCTACCGATACCATATATTTCTTGTCTTACTTTTGGGTTATCGAAATTCAAATCCGGCATTCCACCCCAAAAGAAGCCATAATAATGTTCTTTATCCTTTTCATCATCCACAGCATGCCATTGGGTAATATTATCTGAATCCTGTGTAACTTCCTTTTTGGCAATTTGATCAGCTATGCTATCACGATCAGCCCATACGTAATAATCTCTATATGGATTATCTTTACCTCTTTTAGCTTCTTGAAACCAAGGATGATCAGCAGCAGTGTGATTTATGATCATATCAATCACCACTTTGATATTTCTTTTGTGAGCTTCAGACAGGAAAGTTTTAAAATCTTCCATAGTCCCATAATCAGGATGAATGGCTTTATAATCAGTGACATCATATTTATGGTAACTAGGCGAAGGCATAATAGGCATCAGCCAAACTGCGGAAACGCCTAATTCTTCCAAATAATCCAGTTTTTGAGTAGCTCCTTTGAAATCCCCTATTCCATCCTCATTTCCATCTGCCCATGATTGAATGAAGATTTCATAAGCCACTCCATCAGGAAAGTCCACTATTGATTTACTCTCATTATATTTCATTTCTTGAGCATTGCAGGCATTTAAGATTAGCAAAAAGGAAAGATATAAAATTGTATTAGTGAGTTTCATGAAATGAGAATTTCTATTTATGTAAAAATAGTTTTTATTCGATTCTAGAAATAAAAAATCTAGTAAAAATTGTATCTTGGATAAAGTCAAAATAATTAAATATGCAAACTATTAGACTTAGAGTAAATGATAAAGTTTATGAAAAGCTGGTATGGCTTTTAAAAAAATTCAATAAAACTGATATTGAAATTATTTCTGAGGATGAAAATTATCTAAAGGATAAAGCTTATTTACAGCGTGAGCTTAATGAAATTGATAATGGAAAAGCCGTATTCTATTCACTTGAAGAACTTGAAGATGAATTAGATAAAGTTATCTCCAAGCATGAAAATAGTATTTAAAGACACTTTTCTATACCGGCTCGCTAATCAAGTTGATTTTATCGCTTAAGATTCTCCCAACCGCGCCAAGAACTTTAAAACCAATTATTAAAGGAAACAAAGAAAATAAAAACATTTCCTTATAAACACAGGCAATCTATATATTTTGAAGATAAAAATATTAGAGATTTAATTTATAAAGGTTATACCGTAGTTTACCGTATTAAAGATGATGAAATTGAGGTCTTCGGTTTTTTAAAAAACCAAAACAATCCTACTGATTAATATTGAAAGGTTGACTTCCACACAAAAAAAGCACAAGCTTCTCGCCTGTGCTCTTAATCTTGGTTCTAAAATCTAAGTTCTAGACTCTATCAATTACGCCAATTTATTCAAGCAATTCAATTCTTTGAAAGCTTGTTTTAATCTTACGATCATGCTTTCCTCTCCCTTTCTTAACCAAGCTCGTGGATCGTAGAACTTCTTATTTGGTGCATCAGGATCATCAGAAGTACCAATTTGCTGCTGCAACCTATCTTCGTTTTCGTTGTAGTAATTTCTTACCCCATTCCAGAATGACCATTGCATATCGGTATCAATGTTCATTTTTACTGCGCCATAGCCAATTGCTTCTTCTATCTTTTCTGGCTCAGATCCAGAACCACCATGGAATACAAATAAGACTGGTTTATCTCCAGTATTATGTTTCTGTTGGATGTGGTCTTGAGAATTTTTCAAGATATCAGGACGCAATTCTACATTACCTGGCTTATAAACACCATGAACATTACCAAAAGATGCCGCAATAGTAAAGTTATCACTGATTTCTTTTAATTGCTCATAAGCATAAGCTACTTCCTCCGGCTGAGTATATAATCTGCTGCTATCCACACCTGTATTATCAACACCGTCTTCTTCACCACCTGTGATACCTAATTCGATTTCAAGGTGCATACCCATTTCAGCCATAGGCTTCAAGTATTTTTTACAGATTTCGATATTTTCTTCTAATGGCTCCTCAGAAAGGTCAATCATATGGGAGCTAAATAATGGCTTTCCATGAGTTTTGTAAAATTCTTTACCAGCTTCCAACAATCCATCTATCCAAGGCAATAATTTCTTAGCACAGTGGTCAGTATGTAAAATTACCGGTACGCCATATTCTTTTGACATTAAGTGTACATGGTGAGCGCCTGCAACAGCTCCGGCTATAGCTGCTTTTTGGTTTTCATTTGAAAGACCTTTACCAGCATTAAATACAGCACCTCCATTAGAAAACTGAATGAAGACTGGAGAATTTACATCTCTTGCAGTCTCCAGCACTGCATTTATAGAATTATTGCCAATTACATTTACTGCTGGCATTGCATATTTATTGTCTTTAGCGTGATGAAGCAAATTCATCATTTCATCTCCGGATAGTACTCCTGGTTTAGCCATGTTTTTATATTTTAATAAGTTAAATTTCTTTTCGAACCCAAAAATGCCAATAATGGCAGAAATATAAAAGTAAAGACGGGATAATGTTCATTAAGTTACTATACTAAAGGGTTATCAAGCATCCAATTAATGGTCTAGAAAAAATGAAAAATCAAAATTGAACCTAAATTTAAATCTCTACAGCTAACTCAGTTGCTTGTTTAATGGCTTTTTTGGCATCCAATTCAGCCGCTTCGAAAGCGCCACCAATTAAATGCGCTTTTATTCCATTTTCTGTAAGTTCATTAAACAGACTCTTTTCTGGTAACTGACCAGCACAAAGTATGATATTATCTACTTCCAGTAATTCTTGTTTCCCATCTCTGGTTATGTACAGTCCCTTATCATCAATTTTTTCATATTGGATATTAGTCACCATTTTCACCTGACGGTTACGCAATGAATTTCTATGCACCCAACCAGTGGTTTTACCTAGCTTTGCTCCCATTTTACCTTCAGAGCGCTGTAGCATAATGATCTCTCTTGGAGCGTCAATTTTAATGGGTTTACCTTCAACTCCTCCTCTTTTTTCGAAATCCATATCCACGCCCCATTCTTTAAAAAAGGCTTGTAGATTATCATGATTTTCTTCCTCAGGATGAGTAAGATATTCCGCTACATCAAAACCAATCCCTCCAGCACCAACTATGGCTACTTTTTTACCAACTGTTTTGTGCGCTTTTAATACATCAATATAAGAAAGAACTTTTTCATTTTCTTGTCCAGGAATTTTTGGATCACGTGGATTGACGCCAGTGGCCACTACTACCTCATCAAAATCTTTTAACTCTTCAGCAGAAACTTTTTTACCTAACTGTAAATTGACTCCCGTCAATTCAATTTGCTTTTTAAAATACCTAAGCGTTTCATAAAACTCTTCTTTCCCTGGAATTTGCTTTGCCATATTAAACTGACCGCCAATTTCATTAGAAGCGTCAAATAAAGTCACTTGATGACCTCTTCTGGCCGCTTCTGTGCTGAAAGCCAAACCAGCTGGTCCAGCACCTACTACGGCAATATTTTTTACTTTTTGTAATGGTTGTGCTATTAATTCAGTTTCATGACAAGCTTTTGGGTTCACCAGACAACTACTGGTTATATTTTTGAACACATGATCTAGACAAGCCTGATTACAAGCTATGCAAGTATTTATTTCATCTTCACGGCCCTGCTCTGATTTATTAATGATTTCAGGATCAGCCAAAAAAGGTCTTGCCATTGAAACCATATCCGCTTGACCTGAAGACAAAATTTCCTCAGCTGTATGAGGCATATTAATTCTATTGGTGGTGATTAAAGGAATACTCACTTCCTTTTTCATTCTTTCAGTCACCCATGTGAAAGCTGCTCTTGGAACGCTAGTTACAATTGTGGGTACTCTCGCCTCATGCCATCCAATACCCGTATTGATAATGCTAACGCCTGCTTTTTCCAATTCTTTAGCCAATTGCACCACTTCTTCCCAAGTACTTCCATTTGGAATTAAATCCAACATAGATAAACGGAAAATAATGATAAACTCTTTCCCAACCGCTTCTCTTACTGCTTTGGCAATCTCAATCGGGAATTTAATTCTGTTTTCATAGCTTCCGCCCCATTCGTCCGTTCTTTTGTTGGTGTGCTTTACAATAAATTGATTGATCAAATAACCTTCAGACCCCATAATTTCTACCCCATCATAGCCTGCTTCTTTAGCTAATTGTGCTGATTTTGCATAATCCTTGATGGTCGATTTTATCCTTCTACTGGACATCTTCCAGGGTTTAAAAGGATTAATAGGTGCTTTGATAGCAGATGGTGCTAAACTAAACGGATGATAGCCATATCTGCCGGCATGTAAAATTTGCATACATATTTTTCCGCCTGCTTCATGCACTGCATCAGTGATGATTCTATGTTTTTTTGCATGACTTTTATTGGTCATTCGAATGGAAAAAGGCTTTAACCACCCCTGCCAATTAGGAGAAACTCCTCCCGTCACAATCAATCCGGCACCACCTTTGGCTCTTTCTGCATAAAAAGCAGCCATTTTCTCGAAGCCATCCTTAGCTTCTTCTAAACCAGTATGCATGGAACCCATTAGAACTCTATTTTTCAATTGGGTAAAACCTAAGTCTAAAGGTTCAAATAAGTGCGGATAAGTTGAATGTGCCATAATTAAATTTAGTATGCATGCAGAACAAATAGCAATTTATATAATCTTTTTTAAAAGCCTTAAAATATCGTGATTTTATCTGTAATTTCACCACCAAATTGAAAGAATATGCAAGTCATCACCAATCATAAGGTTATCAGAAATAATTTCGGAAAAGCAGTAGAGAAAGTAAATGAAGCTGATTTAGTTTTGATTCCTGCTGGTTTCAATAATCATATTATTTGGAATATAGGTCATGCGGTTGTCACACAGAATGTTTTGATTTATGGGATGTCGGGTTTAGATTTCACACTTCCGACTGATTTTATTAAGCGATATAAAAAAGGAAGCTTTCCATCTGAAATTGAAAACCCTAAAACTGAATTGGAGACTATTTTTGAATTGGGCAAAATTGCAGATGAGCAATTGGGCTATGACATAAGAGAAATGAGATTTGGTGATTATCAAAAATATGAAACTAGCTTCGGCATAACTTTAAATAGCTTTAATGATGCCTTGCAGTTTAACAATATCCATGAAAGTCTGCATTTGGGATATGTGATGGCTATTAAAAGGGCTTTGGGTTATTAAGCCCCTTAATCCCCAAAGGGGAAATTAGGTTGGCAGGTTTTTCAAATTGGGTTGTACTTGGTAGGTATTTAGATTAACGGCAAAACTTTAAAAGTCCTAGCTCATTTCTCCTCATTAGCTACCTTTTTAAAACGTTCCCAACAACCTTCATAACATGTATTCACATCTTCATGAGGCCATAACTTTAAAAACCCATCTTCCATTTCATAACGATTAAAAAGACGGGGGACAAAATCATCATATTCATCATGTACACAATCCCATTCCATATAAAGCATATTGCTTATACTATCCGAAGACAATTCAAAAAAACCGCCTTGTATACCATCAGGACAAACTCCTATTTGGGTTGTAGTAAAAGTAGAGTCTGAATTAAAAGTATAAAAATAGCCATCCTCTACTTCATAAGGATCGGACATAACTCCATCCCACTCTTCCACCAATTGCCATTTTCCATATAAAGAATCTTTATCGATTGGTTCTGGCTCATCTTCAACATTCTCTTGGCATGAAATAAACAATAGAGCGGGAATTATTAAAAATAGTAAGTATTTCAAATTTTAATTGTTTGGTTAAAAATAATTATCAATAACGTTCGGTATAAACTTAATAAGTAATTACAAACAACCCAAATACACAAGTATTAATTAAATTTTATCCCAATCCTTTGCAACATCATAAAAAGTTTCGCCATTTGCTATGCTGATAGGTGAGGTTATATTATTATGATATAACTGTCCAGTTCCCAAGCCTTGTGGCATTTTTACCCTTAAATAAGATGCTAGTTGACAAATAGCATTCAAGCCGATATTGGATTCGAGCATACTGGTCATCCACCAACCAATGTTCATGGATTTGGCTATTTTAATCCACTCCATTGTAGATTGAATGCCTCCTAATAAACTTGGTTTAAGAATGATATACTGCGGTTGTATATCCTCTAAAAGTTCAATCTTTCTTGCTTTTCTATGAATACCAATCAACTCTTCATCCAAAGCAATAGGAAGTGGTGTTTTGTTACACAAAAAAGCCATATCATCAATTTTTCCAGCTTTAATCGGTTGTTCTATAGAGTGTAAACCCATTTTGGCCAGCTCACTTAATTTATCTAATGCTTCATCAGGAGAAAAAGCCCCATTGGCATCCACTCTTAAGGTGATTTCATTTTGGCTATATTTATCACGAATGGATTTTAAAAGTTTTAATTCGGTTTCAAAATCAATGGCCCCAATCTTCATTTTGATGCAATCAAAACCTGCCTCTAATTTTTCCTTAATTTGCTTTTGCATGAACGCTTCTGTGCCCATCCATATCAAGCCATTGATAGGAATTCTTTCTTTACCTTTATAGAAAGGTGTATCAAAAATAAGTTTTTCGCCACCATTCAGGGCATCTAACAAAGCTGTTTCAACTGAAAACTGAATGGAAGGAAAACCATCTAGAGAAATATCCTTTGAAATTTCAAATGCTTCTTCCGTAGATTTCGGAACTTGTATACCTATCAATTGCTCGCAAACCTTTTCCAATTCCGTTTCCATTTGATCTAAGGACTCTATACTTAGTCCTTTTAATGGTCCCGCCTCTCCTATTCCAATTAGTTTATTTTCTGAAAATAGCTTCAAATACCAAGTTTCTTTTTCCTTTAGAGTACCACGAGAAGTACCAGCTTCAAATTTGAATTGAAGTGTATGGTGTTGGATGGAAGCCGCAGTTATTTTCATTTTCTTATAATTCTATTAATCTAATGAGCTTTTGAAACTAAATTCTAATTCATCTTTTTAAATTTCGATCAACTTTTAAAAGCATAAAAAGCTTCTTATTTAAAACTTAATGGCAACTTAAGTCGTTCCTTTTGAAAATTCTAAATAATATGATAAGAAATACGGCCATTTTCATTTTAAGTCTATTGTTTTTTGCCTGCGCAGCAGAAAACAAAAAATCTGAGATCAAAGAAACAACTACTAAAACTATACAGAATACAGAAGCCATAGATACTGCCTATTTTGCTGGTGGATGTTTCTGGTGTGTGGAAGCCTCATTTGAACAAATTAAAGGAGTAAAAGAAGCTATCTCAGGCTATTCTGGTGGTGAGGAAGAAAATCCTAGCTATAAAGAAGTAAGTTACGGAAGAACCAATCATGCAGAAGCGGTGATGGTGCTTTATGATACTTCCATCATCGATTACGAAACACTTTTAGATATATTTTTTGTTGCCCATGACCCAACTCAGCTCAATAGACAAGGGCCAGACGTAGGTAAGCAATATCGTTCTGCAATATTTTATCGCAATTCCAATGAAAAGAATTTAGCACTTAAGAAAATGAACGAAATAGCTCCCAAATTTGACGATGAAATTGTAACTGAACTAACGGCTTTTACTAAATTTTGGGAGGCTGAGGATTATCATCAAGATTACGAAAAGAAAAACCCTAATGATCGATATATAGTGAATGTATCTAAACCTAAAATTGATAAGGTTGCAAAGACATTTAAAGATCTATTAAAAAAATAGTGAACTAGATACAAAAATTTATAATCAAGACATTTTATAATGCATAAAAAAGACAACTCTTGTGAGTTGTCTTTTTATTTTAATAAATTTTTAATTGTTATTTTACATCAAAACGATCTAAGTTCATTACTTTATCCCATGCTTTAATGAAATCTTTCACAAATTTCTCTTTTGCATCATTTTGAGCATATACCTCGGAAATTGCTCTCAACTGAGAATTAGAGCCAAATACTAAGTCAACTCTAGTACCGGTCCATTTTACATTACCACTATTTCTGTCTTTCCCTTCAAAAACATCATCCTCTTTAGCAGGAGACCAAGTTGTATTAATATCAGTAATGTTCACAAAGAAATCATTAGTGAGTTTTCCTGGGGTATTAGTCAAAACACCATGCTTTGAATTATTATAATTAGCGTCTAAAGCTCTCAAACCACCTACTAAAACGGTCATTTCAGGAGCACTTAGCTCTAGTAATTGAGCTTTGTCAATCAGCATCTCCTCATCTGGAACAGTAAACGCTGCTCTTCTATAGTTTCTAAATCCATCAGCTTCAGGCTTCAACCATTCAAAAGATTCAGCATCAGTTAATTCTTGGGTAGTATCCGCACGACCTGGTGTAAAAGGAACCTCTACGCTGTGACCAGCATCTTTTGCAGCTTTTTCCACAGCTGCACAACCGCCTAATACAATTAAATCTGCTAATGAAACTTTTTTATTGCCAGACTGAGCATCATTGAATTTCTTTTGAATATCAGTAAGAGCACCTAATACTTTAGACAATTGAGCCGGTTGATTTACTTCCCAATCTTTTTGCGGAGTTAACGCTATTCTTGCACCATTTGCTCCACCTTTTTTATCTGAACCTCTGAAAGTAGAAGCAGACGACCAAGCAGTATAAACTAATTCAGATACGGAAAGGCGTGTTTCTAAAATTTGAGCCTTTAACTCCTTAATATCCTTGTTATTGATGATATCATAATCAACCGCTGGAATTGGGTCTTGCCAATCTAAATCTTCAGCTGGAACCTCTGGTCCTAAATATCTTACTTTAGGCCCCATGTCTCTGTGTGTTAATTTAAACCAAGCTCTGGCAAATGCATCTGCAAACTCTTCTGGATTTTTGTGAAAGTGCTCACATATTTTGCGATAATCAGGATCCACTTTCATGGCCATATCAGCAGTAGACATCATAATACCTACTTTCATAGATGCATCTTCCGCATCAGGAGCTTTATCTTTATCTGCTAAATTTTTAGGTACCCATTGATGTGCACCCGCTGGACTTTTAGACAATTCCCAATCATAACCAAATAAGACATCAAAATAGCTCATGTCCCATTGAGTTGGTGTTGGAGTCCATGCGCCTTCTAAACCACTTGTAATGGCATCTCTACCTTTTCCACTTTTATAGCTACTAATCCAGCCTAAGCCCATTTGCTCCATAGGCGCTGCTTCTGGTTCAGGCCCTACTAAAGCTGCATCTCCAGCACCGTGGGTTTTACCAAATGTATGACCACCAGCTGTTAATGCTGCAGTTTCATAATCATTCATAGCCATACGCTTAAATGTCTCACGAATATCATGAGCTGATTTCTGTGGATCAGGATTTCCATCCGGTCCTTCTGGATTAACATAAATCAATCCCATTTGAACTGCAGCTAATGGATTTTCTAGATCTCTTTCGCCTGTATAGCGATTATTACCTAACCAAGTATCTTCAGCACCCCAATATATATCTTCTTCCGGTTGGAAAATATCTTCACGACCACCACCAAAACCAAAAGTTTTAAAACCCATGGATTCGAGGGCTACATTTCCTGTAAGGATAAATAAATCTGCCCAAGAAACGCTATTTCCATATTTTTGCTTAATCGGCCATAGCAATCTTCTTGCTTTATCTAAATTACCATTGTCTGGCCAACTATTGACAGGTGCAAATCTTTGATTACCCGTACCAGCGCCACCTCTACCGTCACCGGTTCTGTAGGTACCAGCACTATGCCAAGCCATTCTAATCATAAAAGGACCATAATGCCCATAATCAGCTGGCCACCAGTCTTGAGAAGTGGTTAATACTTCTTCAATATCTTTTTTCAACTCTTTTAAGTTTACTTTTTTAAAAGCTTCAGCATAATTAAAATCTTCTCCTAATGGATTTGATTTTGAAGAATGTTGGTGTAATATGCCAATATTCAATTGGTTTGGCCACCAATCTTTATTCATAGAGCCATTGCCGCCAATTTTGGTATTACCACCATGCATTACAGGGCATTTCCCTACATCTCCGAGATTATTCATATGTTCCATAATAAAAAGTTGTTTTTTTGTTATTAAATGTAATTTACACTTTTACTTTCAATTATTTTTATCTATATTATTTATGTTTATATAGATTTTTATTATATCATTTATTTTTTAATTTCACTATAATTTAGAGAATTATAATGAAACTTAAAAGATTCAATTATTATCACGGCACACACATTTAACAAAAAAAAACGATCAGGATCATGACTTTAATTCCGATTAAGACAATGAGCATAAAAAAAGGTGATAAACATTAAATGCTTATCACCTTTTTTAAAAATTAATTTGAATAGAAACTTAAAGCAATTCCAATACTTTTTCAGGTGGTCTTCCCACCACTGCTTTATCTCCTTTAATAAAAATGGGCCTTTCGATTAACTTAGGCTCTGCAATCATAGCTTCAATCCATTTAGAATCGGACAAATCTTTTCCTTTGTACATTTCTTTGAAGACCTTCTCGTTTTTGCGTAGCAAATCCTCCGCCTTCATATTAAGTTTTTTCAGCACATCTTCTATCTCAGCATGAGTAGGAATGTTCTTTAAATATTCAACTATTTCAGGCTCAACTCCTCTTTCTTGTAATAATTTCAAAGCTTCTCTACTTTTCCCACATCTAGGATTATGATAAAATTTCATAGCACATGAATTTAAAAGTGTCTTTCTAAAAATAATAAAAAGGATTAAATCTTAAAAAATTATCCTATAGTTTCCACTACCAAATTATGGTTGGTGTAAATACAAATATCAGCTGCAATGTGTAAGCTCTCTCTCACTATATCTTCTGCTGATAATTTGTCTCCAGCGTGCTTTTTCAAAGCCGTGGCCGCAGATTGAGCATACATACTACCAGATCCTATCGTGGCAATTTGATTATCAGGTTCTAAAACATCACCAGTTCCTGAAATGATTAAGACCTCATCTTTGTCAGCTACAATCATCATGGCTTCAAGCTTTCTCAGATATCGATCCGTTCTCCAGTCTTTCGCTAACTCAATAGCAGAACGCTTCATATTCCCTCCAAAAGCATTCAATTTTTCATCAAATTTCTCTAATAGATTAAAAGCATCTGCAGTAGAACCGGCAAAGCCCGTTACAATTTTACCATCCTGCAGCTTTCTTATTTTCTTAACATTACTTTTAGCAACGGTATTTCCCATTGTTGCCTGACCATCCGCTCCTATAGCAACTTGGCCTTTATGTACAACCGCACATACGGTTGTTGATCTTATTTTTGACATATTAAAATTTCTTTATCTAAAATTGAAATTATTTTAAGAGAGATAAGTTAAAGAGATGTGACAAGGATTTCTAAGGTTATTAGCTTCAAATTTTATTTACTTTCCTTATTCTCTAATTTAATAATTGAAAACAAAGCATAAATTCCAGCAGCTAAAAAACTGAAGGCGGTAATAATTGCGAAAATTGATACAATATCCATTGTCACTTGATTTGGTTAATACTCTTAAATATACGGTTTACTAACCATATTGTTAATATAATTAAAATGCATATAAAAGAAAATCCTACTATGGAGATAATAATTTCTTCCAAAGCAGGATTTCCTTTTAAATATAGGGCAAAGCTACCTGCAGATATAGTTATTAAAAGCGTTATAGATAATCCCAATAACTGCCTTAAAAAAGCTATTTATTCCTTTAGCTTCTGCTCGTTCATTCTAATTTATATCAATATTCTCACTGGGTCTTCCAACAAACCTTTTAAAGTTTGTAGGAATGCTGAACCAACTGCTCCATCTACCACTCTATGGTCACATGAAAGCGTCACTTTCATTACGTTACCAGGAACTAATTGACCATCTTTCACAACAGCAGTTTGTTTGATCCCTCCTACTGCCAAAATACAAGCATCAGGTGGATTAATAATGGCTGTGAATTCTTCCACACCAAACATACCTAAGTTGGAAACAGTAAAGGTATTACCCTCCCAATCTTTGGGCTCCAATTCTTTATTTTTTGCTTTTTGAGCAAAATCTTTAGCTTCAGTTGCAATGTGTGATAATGATTTATTATCAGCAAAACGGATAACAGGTACCAGTAAACCTTCCTCAACCGCTACTGCCATACCCACATGAACGTGATTATTTCTTCTTATTTTATCTCCCATCCATGAGCTATTCACCTTTGGATGCTGACGTAAAGATGCAGCTACAGCCTTAATTACCATATCATTGAAAGATATCTTCACTGGACTCACTTCATTGATGCTTTTACGAGCTTCCATGGCCTTATCCATGTTGATTTCCATGGTCACATAGAAATGAGGAGCTGTAAACTTACTTTCAGAAAGTCTTTTAGCAACTGTTTTTCTCATCTGAGAAACTTTTACCTCTTCATAGCTTTCTTCTCCCACTACTTGTGGAATACTCATTGCCTTATCAGATGAAGAATCTTGTTTTGCTGATTCCTGAGACTTTTGCTTAGGCGTGAAGTTTTCAACATCAGATTTAATGATTCTACCATTTCCGCCTGAACCTTCTACTTCCGATAAATCAATTCCTTTATCTTTAGCAATTTTCTTAGCTAATGGACTTGCGAAAATTCTCCCTTTACTTTGACCACTTTTCTCTTTATTGGCTGCATCAACTGGTGGAGTTGGCTTAGGACTACCTGATTCAGATTTGCTTTCAGATGATTTTTTATCGTCAGACTTCTCTTTCTTTTCTTCTTTTTCTTCTTTCTTGCTCTCTCCGCCAGAAGATTTTTGCTCATGAGCTTTAATTAATTTCTCATAATCAGCACCTTCTTCTCCTATAACAGCTATAACACCATCAATTGGAGCAGCATCTCCTTCTTTAATTCCTATATATAATAAAGTACCATCTTCATAAGCCTCTAATTCCATAGTGGCTTTATCAGTTTCAACTTCAGCTAAAATATCTCCGGCTTCTACTTTATCGCCTTCTTTCTTCAACCAAGAAGCAATTACGCCTTCTTCCATGGTATCACTCATTTTCGGCATGGTGATTAAAGTCGCATTCACATCTGATGCATCAATTTCTTCTCCGCTATCTTTCTCTGATTTCTTATCACCAGAAGCATCTTTTTCTTCTGATTCCTTTTTGTCATCGGATTTCTCAGATTTATCGGAGCCTCCACCGTTTTCGATTTCTTTCAGTAATCCATCAATATCTTCACCCTTTTCACCTATGATGGCAATTACTCCATCAACGGGAACAGCATCTCCTTCTTTGATGCCTATATGTAAAATTACTCCGTCCTCGTAAGATTCTAATTCCATTGTGGCTTTATCGGTTTCTACCTCAGCCAATATATCTCCTGATGATACCTCATCGCCCTCTTTTACTAACCATGAGGCAATTACGCCTTCCTCCATGGTGTCACTCATTTTGGGCATTTTTATTACTTCAGCCATATATGTCGATTTCTATTAAACTTGTCAAAAATAATGGGATTTCAACCTTAATTCAAATTAATTGAAGTAAAGTATTAAGAATACTGTAAAACTTTCCTATTGTTTTTAAATTTAGGTAAAATATAAAAAGCCCGCACCATTTAAGGAACGGGCTAAACAATTAAATTAATCTATTTTATTCAGAAGCTTCAGCACCTGCTTTTTCATTATAAGCTTTATTTAAACCTTCAATTACTTCATTTGTAATTTCCAATCCTTCATTGGCGTACAATACATCACTACCTCTTGAGTAGGTTAAAACCAATTGAAGATTATTTGCATCACCATATTCCTTCAAATAATCACTAATGGTTTTATATAGTTCATTATTCAATTCCGCCTCTTTCTGACGTAATTTCATTGATAAATCTTCCTGATAAACTCTTAAATTCTGCTGTTTCTTCATCAAGTTTTCTTCCAATGCTTTTCCTTGAGCTACTGTTAAGTTTTGAGCTGTTCTTTGGAAATCACTGATTTCATTTTGTAAACCCTGAGCTCTATTTTGATATTCTTTCTCATACTTTTGTGAAAGTTCGCCCAATTCTGATTGAATTTCTTGCATGAAATCATACTTTGCTAATAAAGAATCAGAATGAACATAAGCAATGGCTACATTTTGATATATTTTATCATCCTTTTGTTCAGTTGAAGTATTTTCTTCTGCATTTTCGCTTCCACTGAATTTATCAATAAATAAATAAGCGACTGCAACAATTAAAATGATATTAAGTACTAATGATAAGTTTTTCATGTGTTTTTAAATGTTTTTTAAAGGTCACGGGAAAATCTAATTTCTCGTGTATTTTATTTTAGATTAGGTTTTATAACCGCATGCAAAGTTAATCAAACAAATTAAAGTGCAAAGCTTAAAATTTCCGGATTTAATCTAATTTTTCACCTTTACTTTCATTCGTTTTTTTCGATTCTTTATATTCATATAAAAACTGATGGTCAGGGTTAGTGAAATTATAATGTTCACCATCATCTACAAATTCATCTTCTTCCCAATCTTTTTCAAAATAAAGTTTTAATTCAGCCTGACCTGCGAAATCATTCTTCATCCATAAAGCCACTAAAAGGCCACTCAATAGTCCCATTAAATGTGACTCCCATGAAATATGTCCATCTTGAGGAAGGACTCCATAAAACATACCGCCATATAACAACAGCACAACAAATGAAAGCGCTAAGGAAGATTGATTTTTGCGCAGTAATCCGCTGAATAAAATAAAGGAAGCAATTCCATAAATCACTCCACTTGCCCCAATATGGTAAGCTTCACGTGCGATTATCCATACGAAAACACCTGTGACTATATAAATATAAAGCAATGCTTTAAGGGCAATTTTATCATAAAAGAAAAAAAGAATGATTATTAAAAGCATTAGGGAAAAGCTATTGGATAGCAAATGCAAAAAATCACCATGTATAAAAGGGGATGTAAAAATGCCTATTGTTCCCAGTAAATGACGAGGCATAATACCAAAATGAGCAAAATTAGTAGCAAAACCCCATTCAGCTGCTTTCACTAACCAAAGGATTAAAATAATGTAGCTACCAAAGACTACACTCTGCCGAAAAAGGGATTTTTCTTTAGACATACATTAAAGATACGAAATTCCTGAAAAAAGGTGGTGATTATTAAAAGTAGATGTCTTGAGCCAGACGGTAGGTATTCGCATGAGCCTCAATAATATGAGCAATTTTTTCAGAATAACCACCTCCCATACTAGCTACAACAGGAATCTCGTTTTCATAACAATGCTCAAAAACTATCCTATCCCTTTCTTTACAACCGTCAATCGTCATTCCCAATCTACCCAATTTATCAGTAGCCAAAACGTCTACTCCCGATTGAAAAAAGATAAAATCAGGTTGTTGTTCATCAATTAATCGAGGTAAAGTTTCTCTTAAGATTTTCAAATAGGTTTTATCATCTGTTTTGTCTTCCAGTTCAATATCTAAATCTGAATTTTCTTTATGCATAGGATAATTTCCTTTTCCATGCATACTAAAGGTAAAGACATCAGGATTATGCTGAAAAATTTCAGCTGTTCCATTGCCTTGATGTACATCCAAATCAACCACTAAAATTTTTTTGACTTTATTGTTCTTTATTAGGTAGTGAGCTGCTATTGCTATGTCATTTAACAAACAAAAGCCTTCTCCCCTGTCAGTAAATGCATGATGAGTTCCACCAGCAATATTCATAGCAACGCCATATTCTAAAGCAAAATTGGCTGCATCTATTGTGCCTTGATTAATTATTCTTTCCCTTTCAACTAAAGCTTCGGACAATGGAAAGCCCGTTCTTCTTTCTTCCTTTCTACTTAAAGTTAAATTTTTGAGTTTATGCCAATATTCTTCCTTGTGGATAGCTAATATATCATCTTCACAAAGCAGTTCAGGTGAAAAGAAATTGCTTTCAGATACTGTTCCTTCATAAAGCAACTGCTCTGGCAACAATTCATACTTTTCCATGGGAAAGCGATGATTTTCAGGAAGTGGGTGTGCGTATTCTTTTCTATAGGCTATTTTGAGCATCTAATAAACAATATATAAGGATAACCTTAGATAGGTCAGTCTGTTTAATATTTTGATTAATTAAGACGAAATTATATTAAAAAGAGAACAAAAAAAATGCCGACTCATCCGAATCAGCATTATATTATTTTATCCAAGAATCTCACACCTTGTCACCTGCCTCTTGCTAATCTAGCAATTACAGATATGACCAGTAATACCAAAAATATATAAAAAATTATTTTTGCTATTCCCGCAGCTCCAGCGGCTATACCTCCAAATCCTAATACAGCTGCGACTAGCGCAACAATTAGAAAAATCACAATCCATCGTAACATAGTGTAGATTTAAGTTCAAAAAATGATAGTTAATCAGTATTATATTCTTTTGTACGAATATAAATTATAAAAGATTAATTATATGATCTAACCTACTAAAGCCTTATGTTTTAGATTATTTGTTGGATATGAATGAGATAGTAAGTATATCTCACTTGGAAATATTCAATTCTCATCATATTCTTCCTCATCAGAAACAAATGAGTAAAGCGTATCATCAAGTTTTAGATTATCTTCATTGAAATCTGTAATAAATTTATTGATGACTGTATCATCTACCTCTTCTACATTTAATCCGATATCCAATCCGATTCCATACTCGCCACCATTGTCCATGTCCACATGCTCCTGAACCTTTACCAATTCCTCATCTTCAATATCATCTATCATTTCCGCGATGTAAAGACCAATTTCTTCTTCGACATTATCCAAGGTTCTTAAATCACCATTTTCATCTTCTTGAAATTTGATTGGCTTGAAATTAGGAAACTTTTGTGCGGCTTTATGTTCTGCCAATTCATATACTTCACTGGCATGATGAAGTCGCAATGTATAGATCACGGCATCATAAATCACTTCCTTTCCTTCGTACATTCCCGTAAAGCGAAAATGCTTATACTCATCATTGTTGTCATCGGTATCAATTAAAACAAATTTGTTTTTTTGCTGAGCAATTTTCTGCTTCAATTTCTCGATTTCAGTGGCATCGAAGCCTGGATTTTGAGTACTCATAGTTTACTGGTTAGTATTGGGGGAATAAATTACAATTTTTTTTGAGAAATCACAATAAAATAAAATTTATTCACTCTTTTTACTAACTGCTTCAAAAATGCTATTCACAATAGCTAAAATAACACCAAATAATAGCGCCCACCAAAATCCATCTACCTGAAATCCATCCACCAGATAATCTGCTAGCATAATCATTAAAGCATTGATTACCAGTAAGAAAAATCCAAGAGTAAATACCGTTACTGGAATTGTTAATATAATTAAAAGAGGTTTTAGAGTTGCACTGAAAAGTGCTAAAAACAATGAGACTACTAATGCGTCAAAAAAACCTTCAACATGGGCTCCAGGCAGAATGTAAGATGAAACAATTACTGCTAATGAGGATAAAAGCAACTTGATTAAAAAATTCATTCTAAAAAGTTTAAACTTAAAAATATCTTTCTTTTAACACCTTTTGGTGGTGCTTCCAGTGTCCAACGGTAATATACCATAAGCTCATAATGGAAATGGGCTTGCCATCGGCCTCCCCTTCTTTCGTGAGTATTTTGTCGGGCATTGATTGGAATAAAGATAAGTGACTTTTTCTTAAATGATAAAATTCTTCTGCCATTTTTGATTTATTCTGCCTGGAGTATTCTGAAGCTTCGGCATAATCATTTTCAGAAAACCCTGGAAGAGAGGAAGTTTCACCCCTAGCGAGAGAAAGTGCACGAAACACCATAATTCTCTCTGTGTCGATGCAATGCTGTACTAACTGAGCCACACTCCATTTTCCTTTTTCATATCTGTATTTCCATTTATCATCTGGAATATTATTGATTAATACAGATATTTCACTGATTTGATGTTTAAGTTCAGTTTCGATATCATCTTTAACTAAATCAACATAATTCTGATAAAAAGGAGCGTGTACTAAGTTCATAAAAATATTCTTATTCTTTAAGGGCATCCATTTTTTTGGCTACTTCTTCAGCTTCTGCCATTTTAAGGTCTGCCTTCTTTCGGTCAATACTGCTTAATTTATGATATTCTGCAAGAAGTTTCTTATATTCTTCGTTTAACTTCTCTTTTTCTGATTTCTTTTTAAATAATCCAAACATAGTTTTTATTTTTTGTCATGAAAACAGCACCCTAGTCAATTTGTTCGAATTACTTTCAATCCCTCCAAAAGAAAATAAATTAAATCCTGCTTTCTCTCGGGCATTTCATCCACTGGGAATTTAATGCTCAGCTTAATAAAATCTGTATATTTCAAATGCTCTTTAACTTCATCCGAACTAAGCTCATTTAGAAGTACGTAATTATTAGATTTATAATCGTATTCCCATGGAGAATTATTGATACAAAAATAAATACTCTGAGAATTTCTAAAGTTTTCCACCAGTTCTAAACCATATTCTTTTACATAGCTTCCTTGTAGGTGAAAAGTGGAAGAGATGAAATTACCCCAATAAAACATCGTACGAAATGCTAAAATATTATCTTTAGTGAAAAAAGCAGGGAAATCCAACATCATAAATGGCAAGCGCTTATAATTTTCTCCTTTTGATATTTTACCATTAGTCAGATTCAACTCTTTAGGTAATTTACCTTTGAAAGGCTCAAGTTCCTTTCGAATTTCCCTTTGTATTTCCTCTAGAAAATCCCATACTTTTTCCATCATTCTATATTTAATCAATAGAACAGTGGGGTCAGAAGCTAAATCTAATTCTTGGGTCGTGAATTTTGACATAAATAAAAAGGGTAGATTTTGTAACCTACCCTGTTAAATTTTTAATTCTAATTTCTAAACCTGATCAGGCTTTTGAATGATTTTCAAAACTACTTCATGTGGATCATTATCGTTATCAGTTAATTTAACTCTGACCATGGGGTTATCAGCTTTAATATTGTCCTCAATATCAATGATTTTAAACTGACTAAGCTTAGCTTCAATTTCTGGAGCTAATTCTTTAATAGCTTTTGCAAACTCTACTTCAAGCTGGCTTGGATTATATTGCTTTGTTATCATAGTTCTTACTGTTTTTATAAATCTAATAATTTAAATAGAAAAATAATATCTACTATAAGATTATTACCATCTAATAAGTGCAGAGCCCCAAGTAAATCCGCTTCCAAAAGCAGCTAAACACACCAAATCACCGTCCTTTATTTTTCCTTCATGCCATGCTTCGCTTAACGCAATTGGAATAGAAGCGGCAGTTGTGTTTCCATATTTTTGAATGTTATTGTAAACCTTATCATCTGACAATCCCATTTTGGATTGAATGAATTTAGAGATCCTTAAATTAGCTTGATGCGGAACCAACATATTAATATCAGAAGGTTTCAAATTATTAGCCTCTAATGCTTCATTAATCACTTCCTGAAAACGAACTACTGCATGCTTAAATACCATGTTTCCATTCATATAAACTTTGTAGCCAGAAGTATCCAAAATTTGTTCAGGTTGTCTTTCTTCTCTAGGTCGGCTACTGCCAGGATCTTTCACATATAATTCCTCCGCATAAGTTCCTTCAGCATGTAAGTGCGTTGATAAAACTCCTTGCTCATCTGTTGCACTCATAATAGCCACACCTACCCCGTCACCAAAAATAACAGCAGTGGAACGACCTCTATCAGACATATCAATAGCCGTAGATTGTATTTCACCACCCACAACCATGATATTTTTATACATTCCTGTTTTTATAAATTGATCAGCTACTGATAAACTATAAACAAAACCTGAACATGCATTCCGAATATCTAAACAACCAATTGTGCCCATTCCCATTTCCCTTTGCAGCAATACACTGGAACCTGGGAAGAAATAATCAGGTGTGATACTGGCAAAAATGATAAAATCAATATCATCATTTTTCATTTTGGCATTTGCTAATGCCATATCAGCAGCCTTTTTAGCCATCTTTGCCAGAGATTCTTCTATTTCAGGATCAAAAAATCGCCTTTCTTTTATTCCAGTTCTTTCTGTAATCCACTCATCAGTTGTATCAATCCATTTGGCTATATCATCATTGGTCACCACTGTTTCGGGTACAGCATGACCTAAACCCACTATTTTTGAATTTTTCATAGTAATTTATACTGTTATCGTTTCCTGTTGCCCTTGAAATAAATTAAATTTTCAAAATGCGCTCCAATATAGAGCAATCTTAGATTCTAATCAAAAATAGTAGTCATGCAGAGTATTTGACATTATTTCTAAAATCCAGATCAATTATTCTTCAAACCATGTTTTATAAAGAGTGTAATTTTTAGCTGTTCTCTCAAAGATTTCAGATAACTCTCCTTCGATTTTTTTAACTTTCTTTGCAGGTACTCCTGCGTAAATATATCCTGACTCTACAATAGTATTTTCTAACACAACTGCTCCAGCGGCTACAATTGATCCTGATTGAACAATAGCATTGTCCATCACTATTGCCCCCATACCAACTAAAGCAGAATCTTCAATGGTGCAACCATGAACAATGGCTTTATGCCCAATAGAAACATTATTCCCAATGCTTGTTGAAGCTTTCTTATAGGTACAGTGAATTACTGCCCCATCTTGAATATTGGTTTTATCTCCAATCGTAATGCTATTAACATCTCCTCTTACCACAGCACTCCACCAAATGCTACATTCATTACCAATCTTCACATCCCCGACAATAACAGCATTATCTGCTATGAAAGTATCGGTTCCAATTTGCGGATATTTACCATCACATTTCTTAATTATTCCCATTTTCAATTACCTTTAAATTATATATGTACCTACATTTTATATTAATGTATTTTTTTTTAATATTTAAAAACTTTATAATAACTCAGTCGTTATTCGAATGACTCAATAAAATCACTAATCTATGAAAATTTTAAAAACAACAAGCGCATTGGCAATCGCGATAGTAATGACCATTGCTTGTACTTCTGATCCAAAGGGAGACGAAGCAAAGGTAAGCGAAGCAGAGGAAGTAACAGAAGCTGAAGGCATGGAAATAATTGTTTCTTCGGATGAAGCTGATATGGAATTTGTTGGAACAAAACCTACAGGAAGACATTATGGAAATGTCTCACTCTCAAATGGCTCTATTACTGTAAAAGACGGAAAATTGACAGGTGGTAAATTCGTTTTCGATTTAAATGAAATCACCATTACTGATTTAAAAAACGATCAGGAAAACCATCAGAAATTAGTAGGTCACCTACAATCCGATGATTTTTTCGATGCGAAAAACCATCCTCAAGTTACTTTCGAGTTAGTTTCAGTTAAATCACTTAATCCTGAAAAATCAGCTGAAAACTATGATTCTTTTCAAGATGACATGAAACAACCTTCTGAAAATGAGAAAATTATGGAATTACCTGAATATGATTTAGAAGGCGCTACTCATGAAGTTACTGGTAATTTAACAATGAGGGGTAAAACTTTAGCCATTACAGTCCCTGCAAAGATCAATATTACTGATAATGGTGTAAAAGCGTTTACCAATTTCAGCATTGATAGAACTAAATGGGGCTTAATGTATGGTGACGAGTCCAAAGCTGTAGACAAAGCAAAAGACAAATTCATTTATAATAAGGTAGGCGTTGGATTTAATATTGATGCAAAAACAAAAAATATGTAATCCAATTGTAGTAAAGATAAACTGAAGGTTGCTAAAATTTTTTAGCAACCTTTTTTTATGCAATTTTGTCCACAAATTAAGCATTATTGAAATCCACTAAAATCAACATAGCACTAAGCCCAAACCTTTGGGATTCTTTATTGAATTGGAGCAATCAATTTGAAAATATTGCTATTTTTTATCCACAACAAATTGAGCAATATCCGTTTGGAGCATTTCCAAAATGTGTTGCTGTTGGAAACAAAAAACTTAATCTAAACCCTCCATATTTCGAATCTCTTAAATCTGTTATTAAGGAAAATCCTGATAAAAAACTTTTTGGTTATTTGGGATATGATTTAAAAAACGAACTCGAAAAATTAAAAAGTGAAAATCCCGGTACAATTAGTTGGGAACCCATGAATTTCTTTGTTCCTGAATGTATCTTTTCATTTGAAGAAAACCAGTTGACGATCGAAAGTGAAGATTTAAATTATTTTCTCAATGAAGTACAAAACTTGAGCACCGAAAACATAAGTGAGAGTGGAACCAAATCAAATGTTAGTCACTTAAAATCTTGGACAAGTAAATCTGCATACATAGAGACAGTAAATAAGCTTCGAAATCACATTGAAGAAGGAGACATTTACGAAATTAATTATTGCATAAACTTTTCAGCAATTGCAGAAAAATTAAATCCAATTCAAGTTTTCCAAGAATTATGTAAAAACTCCCCCGCCCCATTTGCTTCATTCTTAAAAATGGACAAAAAACACATCATTTCAGCATCTCCAGAACGTTTTATCAAACTCAAAGACCATAAAATCATAAGTCAACCAATCAAAGGAACCGCCAGCAGGGGCCAAACGGAATTGGAAGATGAAAAAAACAAAAAGAAATTATCTGAAAGTGAAAAAGAACGAGCTGAAAATATGATGATAGTGGATTTGGTGAGAAACGATCTAGCCAAATCAGCCAAAAGTGGAAGTGTGAAAGTAGAGGAGATATTTGGTATCTATAGTTTTCAGCAAGTTCACCAAATGATTAGTACAATTTCGGCCAGCAAGAAGGATGACGTTCACCCTGTTGATGTGATCAAAAATGCATTTCCTATGGGTAGTATGACAGGCGCACCAAAAATTCGGGCGATGGAACTGATTGAGAAATATGAAAACACTAAGAGAAATGTATTTTCAGGAAGCATAGGCCATTTTAATGGCGAAAATGAGTTTGATTTTAATGTTCTCATCCGTAGTATATATTATGACCAAGAAACCAATAATTTAAACTATCAAGTCGGCAGTGCTATTACTTATGATTCTGATGTAGAAGCTGAATATGATGAATGTCTTTTAAAAGCGAAAGCAATTGAAAAAACACTTGGAATTAAATGATCTTAGAAAATATCTCAGCTTCTTAAGCATACCAATTTTCTCACCTCTTTTATTTTTCGCTTCAATGTGCAATCAATACTATTAAATTAAGACAAGATTCCACTAATATTTTACAACAACATTTTTCCACCACAATAGAAGCAAAAGAACACAAAAGAAAATAACCAAGGTTATTTTTGAGATATGCAAATAGTCAATTATGTACATCTAGAGGTTTCGACTATAAAGATATTTAGCTTACTAAATTTTATATTTATATAAAATCTATTGTGCTCTTTTGATTCTCGTATGTTCAACGATCATTAAAAATAATAAGTATTTTTAATAAAGCAATTAGGCAAAGTGAGAGCAGTATTTGAGTACAAACAAGCTATGAGCTATGTTCTCACAAAGATATTCCTCACT